>Ga0169931_10015106_pt1 | contig 10368 bp, 9 predicted proteins | sample Kivu_15m_20L_FD_129675 | JGI IMG/M metagenome (GOLD analysis project Ga0169931, IMG submission 129675) | Freshwater microbial communities from Lake Kivu, Western Province, Rwanda to study Microbial Dark Matter (Phase II) - Kivu_15m_20L... | ecosystem: Environmental > Aquatic > Freshwater > Lake ... | reverse complement strand
GACTCAGGAAACACATCTCAGTCAGGGCCTCATTGATCAGACGGCCATCCTTATTATATCTTGAATAGTAGAATATGACACGAGCACGAGGACGCTCGCGCACCTCAGTGACAATAGTCAGCTCCTCGTCATAGAAGGCCGGGTACAGATACTTGATCTCGTAACGCGACACGGGCATCAGCACACCGTGTTCCTCCACCTCGGCATAGGATATGCCCAATGCCCTTATTGCTTCAACCCGAGCCACTTCGAAATAGGCTGCGTAGTTGCCGTAATAGACATAGCCCATACGGTCAACCTCTGAGTACCTTGGGCGCAACTTGCAACGGTGTACAAAGACGGTTTCAGGTCTATCCATGGCAATCAAAGGTAGGTGCGAGACAGATTGAACGATGTTATTCGAGAAGAGGAGCGATTTGTCGTTGAGCCAACTTTCCGACAGCTCAATTTCGGTGGCGGATAGTGCATCAAACATTTTTGATAAACAAGGGGTGAACGGTTTTTTTTTCCTCTTTTTTTTCCAAAGTTTTGCCTTCGTCCGAAAGGGAATGGGACCCTGCCCAGAACCATATTCGGAATAAGTTGAAGGTCAAATATTAACCTATCATTATCTGATTACATGGTGCTGAATAAGGATTGTAAGGAGGTCTGGGAGAACTGCCTGAAGGTAATACGGGACAACGTGCCGTATCAGGGTTTCAGGACATGGTTCGAACCGATCGTACCTATCAAGCTGGAGGGTAACGTGCTCACCATTCAGGTGCCCAGCCAGTTCTTTTATGAGTGGATCGAGGAACATTACGTGACCCTCCTCAAAAAGACCATCAAGAAGGAGCTTGGAGCCGAGGGACGGCTGGAGTACTCCATTATAATGGAGAATTCATTTGCCAACGGAAAACCGTTCTCGGTGAAGGTGCCAGCCAACTCGGCTACCACGCGCAACGAGCCCGTGGCCATGCCAGTTGACCTGAACCGTCAGGGTGCAATAAAGAACCCGTTCATCATACCCGGCCTGAAGCCAGTTACGGTTGACAGTCAGCTCAACCCATCGTACACGTTCGATAATTTCATTGAGGGCGATTGCAACCGATTGGCCCGCTCAGCCGGATTCGCAGTGGCGGGCAAGCCCGGAGGCACGGCCTTCAACCCACTTTTGATATATGGTGGTGTAGGGCTTGGCAAGACCCACTTGGCTCACGCCATAGGTATTGAGGTGAAAGAGCGTCACCCCAACAAGACCGTGCTATATGTGTCGAGCGAACGCTTCACCCACCAGTTCGTTGACTCGCTACGCAACCACACACACAACGATTTCCTGCACTTCTACCAGATGATAGATGTGCTTATTGTGGACGATGTGCAATTCTTCGCTGGGAAGGAGAAGACTCAGGATGTGTTCTTCGCCATTTTTAACCACCTGCACCAGAACGGCAAGCAGATCGTACTTACCAGCGACAAGGCCCCTGTTGAACTTCAGGGCATGGAACAACGTCTGCTGTCGCGTTTCAAGTGGGGCCTTTCAGCCGACTTGGGTAATCCAGAACTGGAGACCCGCATAGCCATTCTGCGCAAGAAACTCTACCACGATGGTATTGAGATGCCTGATGATGTGGTGGAATACCTCGCGTACAGCATAGGCACCAACATCCGCGAGCTCGAAGGCGCCCTCATCTCGTTGCTGGCACAGGCATCGTTGAACAAGAAGGCCATCAATCTGGATCTTGCCCGGAAGATGATTGACAAGTTCGTGAAGAACACCGCCCGCGAGATCAGCATCGATTTCATACAGAAAGTGGTGAGCGACTACTTTGAGATGCCTATTGAGCTGATGAAGTCAAAGACCCGCAAGCGCGAGGTTGTTCAGGCCCGTCAGATAGCGATGTACTACGCCAAGAGCCTCACCAAGAGCTCGCTGGCCACCATAGGCATGCAATGTGGCGGGAAGGACCACGCCACGGTGCTCCACGCCTGCCGTACGGTGAACAATCTGATGGAGACCGACAAGCGCTTCAAAGGCTACATCGATGAGCTTGACAGGCTCATCCGTCCTCACTGATGCAACCGCAGCCCACCCGGGTGCTCATGGTGTGCCTGGGCAACATATGCCGGTCGCCCATGGCCGAGGGCATACTGCGCCACCGTGCCGCTGAGGCGGGAATCAACATTGAGGTGGACAGTGCCGGCACTGCCGGTTATCACGTAGGCGAGGCTCCCGACCGCAGGGCTCAGCAGGCCATGGCCGAGCAGGGCATGGACATTTCGGGCCTGCGCGGGCGGCAACTGAAGGCCACCGACCTTGATACATTCGACCTTATTCTGGTGATGGACCACAGTAACCTGCGCAACACACTTGCCTTGGCTCGCACCGATGTCCAGCGGAAAAAGGTGCGCCTGCTACTGCCCGATGCCAACGAGGTTCCTGACCCGTACTATGGTGAAATGGATGGTTTCAGGGCTGTGTTCGATATGATTGATGACGCTGCTGGGGAACTGTTGCGCAACACTTTGAAATGAGCGGAACACTGTATCTGTTTCCGGTCTGGTTAGGCGAGCAGGATACCCAGCGGGTGCTGCCGGCTTACAACCTACAGGTCATGGAACACCTGCGCCATCTGGTTGTGGAGAACGAACGCACCGCCCGCAGATTTCTGCGTGCATGGGGCTACAAGGGCAGTTTTGAGGAGTTGGAGCTGATACTAGCCGACAAGGACAACGAAGCCGATGTGCTTGATGGCCCCATAGGGCTACTGCTGCAAGGGCACGATGTGGGCCTGATGAGCGAGGCCGGATGCCCCGGTGTGGCCGACCCTGGACAGCGGCTCATAGCTCAGGCACAGCAGATGAACATACGTGTGGTGCCGCTGGTAGGCCCGAGCAGCATCCTGATGGCATTGATGGCCTCGGGGTTGAACGGGCAGCTTTTCACGTTCCACGGTTACCTCCCAATTGATAAAAGCCAACGTGCCAAGGCCTTGCGCGACATTGATGCTGCGATAAGGCGAAACCACGGTAGCCACATCTTCATGGAAACGCCTTACCGTAACATGGCCCTGTTAGATGATGCTACAAAGCATCTGGGACAAGATCTTCGTCTGTGTGTGGCTGTGGATATCACGCTTTCGACTGAGCAGATAACAACAATGACCATTGGCGAATGGCGCTCCGCGCGCCCTGACCTGGCCAAACGACCTTGCATGTTCGTGGCAGGTAAATAGGACCCTTGGTTTTGCCTACCGGTCAACTAGTATTTGGAAATAAGAATCAGCCCTCACATTCTTGAGATTTGAGCATCAGAGGTGCGCACTGAAGTCTCATTCCTCCCGTCTGTCATCCGTACGTGCGGCTACCTTAGCCCGAAATTCTTAATCCGTTACCTGAATGCAATTCACCCTAACATATAATGGCGATCTGAGCTGCGATGCGGTCCACATCAGCTCAGGCACTCAGATCCTGACCGATGCCCCGCCCGACAATCAGGGGCTTGGGCGGTCATTCTCGCCAACCGATCTGCTGAGCACCTCGTTGGCGGCCTGCATGATGACCATCATGGGAATAAAGGCGCGCGATATGGGCCTCGACCTAAAAGGAAGCCGCGCAGAGGTCACTAAGATCATGGGTGGACCTCCTCGCAGGGTAGCTGAGGTAGGTGTCAGATTGATAATGAGAGGTGTACCCGATGACGGGCATACTCGCACAGTACTCGAGGCAGTGGCCCAAGCCTGTCCAGTAGCAAAGAGCCTTCACCCCGATCTGAGGCAGGCCATCACATTCGAATACGTGGACTGATCAGCCTCGCGCAGACTGTTGGGTCTGCTCTGCCCTACCATAGGCGGGGCAATCCTGATTGGTTTTGCAGGACGACAGCAGCAACCCGAAGGTGGCGAGGACGATGAGCATGAGACCGGACCTTTTGACTGACATGTGTGCGGTGGATAGCTGTGTGAGTAACGCTTATACTTCGGTAAAATTGCTGCCCGATGGTAGGAGGCAAAAGTATCGATTCGGAGCGTGAAACGGGGCATCGCCTTCAAGGTTCGAGATGAGTTATCAACAACAGCAACAAGGACAGCCGATCCAGATGGAGCCGAGCTGGGTACGACTGCTCAACGATGAGTTCAGCCAACCCTATTTCGGTGCATTGCGGGCCTTTGTGCGCAACGAGGTGGCAGCCTGCACGGTGTACCCACCAGGCAACAGGATCTTTGCGGCCTTCGATCATACACCTGTGGACGCAGTGCGTCTGGTGATCCTAGGCCAAGATCCCTACCACGGACCGGGACAAGCCAACGGTCTGTGCTTCTCGGTGAGCGCGGGAGTGCAGTTGCCGCCATCGCTGCAGAACATCTATAAAGAACTGGTGACCGATATGGGTATTCAACGCCCCGTGAGTGGTGACTTGAGCCCATGGGCCGATCAGGGTGTGCTGCTGCTCAATGCCACCCTAACGGTGCGGGCGCATCAGGCCGGATCGCATCAGGGACAAGGCTGGGAACGTTTCACCGATGCAGCCATAGCCCGACTGGCAAATGAGCGCACGGGACTGGTGTTCGGCCTTTGGGGCCGCTATGCTCAGAATAAGCAGGCCCTCATCCCCAAAGGAAAGAACCACCTAGTTATCAAGTCGGCACATCCGTCACCGCTGTCGGCTTACAACGGATTCTTCGGTAGCCGTCCGTTCAGCAAGGCCAATGCGCATCTTGAGGGGCAAGGCCTTTCGCCCATCGACTGGCGGCTGCCATAGGCAATGATCCGCACCTTTGGCGTTGTGTGCCGCGTGTCTTTACGACTCATACTCTTGTTGCTGCTGTGCCTTGTGGCGCAAGCAGGCATGGCCCAACGCTGGAAACTGAGCCTGGCGGTAATCGATTCCTCCATCACCCCGAAAAAAATATACCGACTTACTAAGTGGCGCGAAAACCACACCGACTCAGCCACCTGTGTACGCGAGTTGGAGAATCTACTGGCTTCGTTGCACGCCTTGGGCCGATTGGAAGCGCGGATTGATACCGTGACCCGCCCCGCTGAGAGGCGCTTGGGGGCACGGCTCTATGTAGGGAAGATGTACACATTGGCCGGGTTGGGCCGAGGCAACATACCGCTTGAGGCCATGCGCAAGATGGGCTACCGCAGCGGTAGTGTAGAGCGCATGCCACTGAGTCCGCGGGCCATGGAACGCACCGTACGGAAGGTGCTTCGGCTCTATGGCAACAGGGGTTTCCCGTTCGCCACGGTGCAATTGGAGAGCACAGTGCTGCAAGGCGACTCACTTTTCGCGGTGCTCAATTTGGACAAAGGACCTGAGTACCGTGTGGACAGCATCATTGTAAAAGGCACGGCCAAGATGCGAATGGGGTACCTACATGCGTATCTGGGCATAAGGCGCAACGAGCTTTTTAATGAGGATAAGGTGCGTGGGATAGGAAGAAGGCTGCGCGAACTCCCGTTTCTGACTGAGACACAGGCCACACAAGTGGAGTTCAGAGATGGAAAGGCTAAGATCTACGTATTTGCTGATAAAAGGCGGTCGAGCCAGTTCGATGGCATCCTAGGTGTGTTGCCCAATAATGCCGACCCCGGCAACGTGCTGATAACCGGTGAATTGAAACTGAAGCTGATGAACGCTTTCCGCAGAGGCGAAATGCTCGACCTGCATTGGCGCAAGCTACAGGCCGAGACGCAGGATCTGAAAGTGACCCTCAATTACCCCTACATATTGAACACGCCTTTCGGGTTCGATGGAAAATTCAACCTTTATAAGCGCGACACCCTGTTCCTCAATTTGCAGGGTGTTGTGGGCGCGATTTATGCGCTATCGGCCACAGAGCAGATCAGGATATTCGCTGATATCAGGGCCACCAATGTGCTGGCGCGGTCGCTGTTGCTAAGTGGTGGAACAGGTCTGGGCCAGAACAATGCCGACACGCGTACCAACCTCTACGGCTTCGGGTACCGTATGTTTCGACTCGATAACAGACTCAATCCGCGCAAAGGCATTTTCATTGAAGCCGAAGCAGCCGCGGGCACCAAGGAAATTCTCATTGATCCACTGCTCCCGCCCGAGCGGTATGTGGGCATCACCCCAAAGAGTTTCCAACTCAATGCGCAGTTGGATGCATCGGGGTTCATACCGATACCCAGAAGGAGCACCATCAGGCTCGGTTTCAAAGGTGGATACATGTACAGCCCCAACCTGTTTGAAGGTGAACTGTTCCGAATAGGTGGTCTGCGCTCACTGCGGGGATTTGACGAGGAGAGCATATTCGCCTCGATGTATGGCATCGCCACACTTGAATACCGCTTCCTCCTCGACAAGGGTTCGCACCTGTTCGCATTCTTCGATCAGGCTTATTACGAGACCAGAACCGTAAACCGTTCGGTTGTAGACCGGCCGTTCGGATTCGGCCTTGGCATTTCGTTCGAAACCAAGATCGGCACCTTCTCGCTCACCTATGCGTTGGGCAAGCAATTCTCGAACCCCATCGATTTCCGCACCGGCAAGATCCATGTGGGTGTGGCCACTTTCTTCTGATGTAGGGCCACGTGTGTTGGGTAATTTGGCGGCCCGCACAACATGATCCAACGCATACTCATAGCCAACCGGGGCGAGATCGCCATCCGCATAGCACACACCATCAAGAAAATGGGTCGCGAGCCCATTATGGTCTATAGCGACCCCGATGCCGATGCCCTTCACGTTGAGCTGAATAAGGAACGGTACAGGCTGCCCGGGGCGTATCCGGCCGACACGTACCTCAACATCGGTCTATTGATCGAAACGGCCAAGAAAGCCAATGCCGATGCCATTCATCCGGGCTATGGTTTCCTCTCTGAGAATGCTGAGTTTGCGAGGGCATGCGAGGCGGCAGGGCTGACCTTCATCGGTCCCGGTGCCGATACCATTGCCCAGATGGGCAGCAAGATCCGCGCTAAGGAGCTGGCTGTGCAGGCAGGTGTACCTGTGGTTCCCGGATACAACGGTGCCGCTCAGGACAATGCCACCTTGAGCACCGAGGCCATGCGCATCGGATTCCCATTATTGGTAAAAGCCAGTGCTGGCGGAGGTGGAAAGGGTATGCGTGTGGTGCATTCGCCCGAACAACTGGCCCAGAGTCTCGAGATGGCCCGCAGCGAGGCCCAGAACGCATTCGGTGACGGCACCCTGCTGCTCGAGCGTTACTTCACCTCGGTCAAGCACATAGAGGTGCAGATATTCGGAGACCGGCACGGCCATCAGGTGCACATGTTCGAGCGCGAGTGCAGCATCCAGCGCAGGCACCAGAAGATCATTGAAGAGAGTCCATCGCCATCGCTCACGCCCGAGCAGCGCACCCGGATCTGCGAGAGCGCATTGGCATTGGCCCGCCACATAGGGTATGTCAATGCGGGTACGGTCGAGTTCATCCTCGATGAGAAAGGCGATTTCTATTTCCTCGAAGTGAACACCCGCCTACAGGTGGAACATCCGGTGACAGAGGAGGTCACTGGCCTCGATCTGGTGGAACTGCAGGTGCGTGTGGCCGATGGCGAAAGCCTTGCCGACTTGCTGCCTGAGACGTTGACCCAGAAAGGACATGCCATTGAGTGCCGTGTGTATGCCGAGGACCCTGCCCGCAATTACATGCCCAGCACAGGTACCATCTTGGCCTACAATGATGCCGACCAGTTATATTCCGATTCGGGGCCAAGGTTCCGGTTCGACAGTGGGGTGAGGACTGATAAGGAAGTGACCCCGTACTACGACCCCATGTTGCTCAAGCTGATCGTACATGCCGAGTACCGCGAAAAGGCACTGAGGCAGATGGACGAGGTACTGAGGCAGACCATGATCCTGGGGGTGCGCACCAACATGGCCCAGCTGCGCGACATCATCAAGCACCCGAGGTTCATCGATGCCAGCTTCGATACGCATTTCCTTGAGAGATATGGGGCCGAACTGCCTTTTATGCAAGGGATACCGGCCAAGGCGCTGGCCGAGGCAGCGTGCTGGTATGTACTTGGCGAGTATCTGATGTTCAAGGCAACAACATGGTCGAACATGCCATTGGCCCCCATCCGGTTCAAAGCCATGGCCCAAGGCCGCACCTATGAGGTGGGTTTGAGCATAGGCGCTAAGGCCTGTACTGTGCAGATCGATGACGAGAGCTATACCATACCACGTTTTTATGAGGATAACGAGAGTTGGCCGTACCCCGACATAAGCGGGAGCTATGAAAAGGTGGGCGACCGGATGTGGCTGGTCATCGATGGACTGAATTTCGATGTGGAGTTTGAGCCCTACCTGAGCTATGCCACGCAGCATGCACCCAAAGGCGGTTGCATAGCACCCATGCCGGGCGAGGTGGTGCGCATATTGGTGAAGGAAGGCGATGCCGTGAAGGCCGGACAACCCATGCTGGTGCTATCGGCCATGAAGATGGAAAATACCGTGGAAGCCCCTGCCGATGGGCACATCGAAGCCATACTGGTGAAGGAGAAGGAGCAGGTGAAGGCCGATCAACCGCTTGTGAAGCTGGTAGAGCCAACAGTTCGCACAGAACCTAAAAGAGTGATTTTCTGATATTTAGATCAGATCATCGTTAATAACCCTGTTGATAATTGCAGTCAACAGGGACTACCTCAGCATGGGTGGCCTCTAATTTTGGCTAAACCCGCTGACAATCAAGCATGGAAATAAGTCTCGCCTCCCTTTTCAAGAAAAAGGTATCAGAGGAAAAAGTAGCCGAACTGTTCGTCAACATCATCTTCAACTCGGTCGATACCAGCTTCCCTGAGGTGGCCGAGCTGATAAACAACGACCTGCAGTTCGCGGTGGCACCTAGTATATCGGCCGAGGATCAGGATGCATTCCTGATGATCGTGATAGCCGGTAACTACGACCAACTGGACCGCTACTTCGCTGATGGACAGGAGGAACGCATCCGCCAGATGGTGGCCGAGAAACTGGCCAAATACTATGAGGTGGACAGCGTGCGTATGCGCGAGACCATCAATGAGATGGTGTCTTTTGTGCGCAAGGCCAATTTCCCGAGCAAGAACATGCTGTATGGCATGAGCAAAGCGGTGTTCTACAAGTATCGCCTCAATCCGTTCCAGAAGGACTATTTCAGGAACCTCGGCTCGCCCGACCCCATTTTCCTGAAGCACCTCGATGAGATCATGGAACAGTTCATGATCAACTGGGAGCATTTCACCGAGAAGTACAAGGTGGCCTGAGGGCTGCACACCATCAAAAGGAAAGCCGCTCCGGACTGGGGCGGCTTTTTTATTGGCAACGGGCGAGCAGAAAAAACATCGCAGAACGGAGAACAGCCGAGTTCCGAAACCCGATCTGAGGCGATAGAAACCGGACCGAAGCGTTCAGAAACGCGGTAAAAGTCTTTAGACAGAGCTCAAGAACAGGTCGAAACCAGATAGGAGCGGGCCGAAACGGTTGGAGTGATCTTAGAAACGTTGTGAGAGTGGAAGGAAAGATGATCGGAGATCCTCGATATGGGATCAGGGTTTTTAGAAACGAGATCTGAGATCTTAGAAACGGTTTCGGAGATCTTAGAAACGAGATCTGAGATCTTAGAAAGGAGATCCGAGCTTTTAGAAACCTCATAAAACCTGGGAAAAGTGCGATTTTGGGGAAATCGGTTCAAAGTTCGAGGTTTGAGGTTCAATGTCGGAGGACCGAGGATAGGAAGGGCCGACACTATCCCATAAAGTGTGTAAAGTGGGTTATTCAGGGGTGCTATCTAAAAGGATGATCATGCATCGGTTCAGGATCTGGCCATAGGCTGCGATGGGCTATTTAGAAGACCTAACAGGTTGGGGAAAACCTGTTAGGTCGGGCGGAAACATGGCACTTGATGCACTGCGAACAGCAGTGGGGACAATAAAAGTGAGGACGGGATTTTTTTTGCGAAGCACACAATAATCCGGAAAGAGGGGCCGTTAGCGGGGTATCAATCAAAGGGGTTTAACCAACACCGAAAACGATGTCGACACAAAACATCCCTCGCCCGACCGCAGAATACAACTGCAGTCAACCCGAACTGTATGCCACCAGCAATGTGATAGCAGGCAGCTACACACAGCATAAGGAGCGCTTCAAGGAAAAGAGCACCAAGTACATCGATACCACCGGTACAGACCTGAAGGCGCTTATAACGGCTGCGCAACTGTTGCCTGATGAGGCCAGAAGGAACGCAGAACATGCGGGGCTGCGCATTGAACTGGGCCCGTTGGCAGTAGCCTGCCTTGACAAATGGCAGATGCTGGAAGGCTATATAAGAGACGGTTTTGCTCCGAGCCTGCATGAGGTGGAATGGGCCAAGGCGGGCAAGACGCACTATGCCGAAGCTGCGGCTGATGACTGGGAACAGG
>Ga0169931_10015105_pt1 | contig 10368 bp, 10 predicted proteins | sample Kivu_15m_20L_FD_129675 | JGI IMG/M metagenome (GOLD analysis project Ga0169931, IMG submission 129675) | Freshwater microbial communities from Lake Kivu, Western Province, Rwanda to study Microbial Dark Matter (Phase II) - Kivu_15m_20L... | ecosystem: Environmental > Aquatic > Freshwater > Lake... | reverse complement strand
TGCCAACTTCGTAGAGGGAATGGCCTCTTTTGATTTTTCTTTCGTTCCTTTGAAAACCTTACCGGAGAAACGCAATTCAGAAGCCTCCATGGATGGATCGTAAGCAACTACTTCCGTAAATGTCGCAGAACCTCCTGGTTTGAAAGTAATGGTTTGTCCGTTTCCGGTAGCTTTCTCGCCCTGAATTTTCCAGGTAGAAAGTTTTGCATTACCCAAAGTAGGCGTAATTTCTACGCTAACTTTCTTCTTAATTCCTTTTGGCGGGATATTGACGGTTACAGAAATTGCAACACTATCACCGTGCATTTCCAACGGATTCGGGGTAGTAGTGTAAGATAAATCTTTGAGTTGATCACAGCTTGTGAAAAGCAACCCAAAGGATAAACCTAAGATTGAAAGCGAGTAAAAATTAAGTTTCATTTCGATTCGATTTAATTATTTGCGTGCTAAGTTAAGAAAAAAATAGAAATATTAAAAAATTTAACCAAGCTCCTTCAAAGGTTCAGTCACGAAAGGTCTTTCCCTCCACCTCGGATGAGGAATTACCAAATTTTCCGAGCTTATGGTTAAGTCATCAAAGAAGAGAATATCCACATCGATAATTCTATCCGAGAGGGACCCTTTGGAATCTTTAACTCGGCCCATTTCCAACTCAATAGCTTGACAGACCCTTAATAATTCAAGCGGGTTTAACACGGTAGAATACTTAGCACAAACATTGCAGAACTCATTTTTTGATACATACCCCATTGCTTCGGAATAATACGGCTTCGAAACAGATTGAAGCTCCCCCACCCTTTCAGATAGCAAGGTAAGCGCCTTTGAAATATGTTCCTCTCGTTGCCCCAGGTTTGAACCTAAAGAGAGGATTGCAATACTCATTGAGCCCATCGGAAACTCGACAACATTCGGTCCATGTCAACCTTCAAGTAATCAATGATGGGTCGAAGGCTGTCGTAATTAGGACGACAATTCAACAACAACTCTCCGCGTAAAAAACGTGAGCTTGAATCGGTTAGATAAAACTGATAGTTTGTAGCCACATTGCCTTTTAGCGAGAAAAATGTTCCATATACCTTTCGGTCTGAATCCTTGATTTGAAAATAATCGATTTGATCTGCCTTTACCTTATGTTCATCCACTAAATCGTTTGCAGCATTTATCAATCGAAAAAGGGAATCCTGGGTATCGAACCTTTTAGAATACAATAAAAGGGTTCCATTGGCCGCACCCAAATCAACTTCTTGAAAGCCAAATTTAAGATCGCTTAAATTTTTGGATAACGAAAACAGGTTCGATATGTCTGCGCTAAAAGAAACCACAGGATTATCTACTTTCAAGGTATAATACGCATGTTCTGGAAGCTCTGTCCGCAAGTAGCTCATTGGTTTTGGCACCGGAGATTTTTCCTTACAGGAACTGAACAAAATCAAGAGTAGCAAACCTAAAATTCTCCTGACTTTCATGAATCTTTTTGCACTTTTATCCATTTAATCCTGCGTTTGTCGGAAGCAATGACGGTTAATTTCCATTGGCCCTGTTGGACCACTTCACGGTTTTTCAATATTCGACCCGCCTTTTCCACGATAAATCCACCCAAGGTTTCTGAGTCGCCTTTTTCCATTTCGAATTCATCCCCATCGATATCCAATATTTTGTAAAAATCTTTCAAGGAGGTCCTTCCCGAAAAAGAATAGCCATCCTCTAATTTTTGAAACTCCACTTGCTCCTCGTCAAATTCATCAGTAATATCCCCTACAATTTCTTCGAGTATATCCTCTAAGGTCACAATTCCCCCGGCTCCTCCGTACTCATCAACCACCACTGCCATATGCATTTTCATGGTTCGAAAATCTTGCAATAGGTCGTCAATTTTTTTGTTCTCCGGAATAAAATAGGGTTTCCTCATCAGATTTTGCCATGAAAAATCCTCAGATTCACTGAAATGAGGCATTAAATCCTTGATATACAAAATCCCCACAATATTATCTGACTTTTCTTGGTAAACGGGTATCCTTGAATAACCTGCCTCCAAGACAAACTCTAAAACTTTCGGAAAACTTAACTGAAAATTCAAGGCTTCAACTTCCACCCTTGGCGTCATAATTTGCACCGCCTCCGTTTTTCCAAATTTGACAATACCCTCCAACAACTTTTGCTCCTCATTATCGGCATTCGAATCAGCGGTCAATGCTATAGCATACTCGAGATCATCGGAAGAAATGTTCACATTTTTTCCACCAATTCGACCAATAAAAGCGGTTCCATTAACCAGCAGAGATTTCAACCAGGATATGGGGGGTGTTTTACGTATCAACTCTATGGGCAATGCCATAAAACGTGCAACTTTCAATGCATTATTGGCTCCGTAGATCTTGGGTATCACTTCGCCGGTTATTAAAATTAACAGAGTAATTCCAAAAATCTCTACCAATAGTTTGGAAAGCTCACTGTATCCCTCCATCATCTTATTTAGGATTAGCGTGGACAAAATAACAATGCCCACATTCACAAAATTGATGGAAATCAAGAGCAGCGCAATAAGTTCACGAGGCTTTGCAATCAATGATAGTATGGCTTTAGCCCCTTTACTTTGCTCGTTTTTCAATTGCTCCTTATCTTCTGGTCGCAACGAAAAAAATGCCGATTCGGAACTTGTAGTTATCGCTGCTAACAGCAAAAGCAGCACAATAACAATGAGGTATATGGTTTCGGCACTGGTCCAACTAACCGATAAAACCATTAAACTTAGGGGTTCGGAAGGGTCAGGCATCATGATTTAAAATGGGAGGTTATCGTCGTCGTTTTCTCGAAAAACCTCAGGCACATTGCTGTTAACGATGGATTGTGACGTGTAAGGCGCCGTAGCAGGGGGTTTATTTTCAGGTTTAGATAAAAGAATTAGTTCCTCCGCAACCACCTCGAAAGCCGTTTTTGTCTGACCTTCTTTATCTTGATAACTTCTTTTTTTCAACTTTCCTTCAACATATACTCTTGCACCTTTCGAAAGAATTTTCTCCGCGACAAGGGCCAAGCCCCTCCAAGCAACCACGTCGTGCCAATCGGTAATTTCGCGTCTTTCTCCGGTGTGTGAATCTAAAAAAGACTCCGAGGTCGCTATCGAAAAGCTAGCCACCACCCCTCCATTTTCAAAATGCCGGATTTCAGGATCTCTGCCGAGATTTCCCAGTAAAACAACCTTGTTAACGCTTTGGTTCATGAAACTTTGATGCGACTAATTTACTATTTTTTTTTCTTGACGAGTTTCTTGGCGGGCTTATCGGGTTTATTGGCTGCTATCGCCAAACATGCATCCAAGGTCAATTCCTCGGGAACCGCCTCTTTGGGTAATTTGAAATTGTCCTTTCCAATTTTTAAATATGGCCCGAACTTACCTTTCAAAAGCAATACATCCGGTCTCTCGTCAAATGATTTAATCGTATTATTGGCGGCAACGTTTTTCTTTTCCTCCAGTAGTTCAATGGCCCGCTCAAAGGTAATTTCCATGATGTCTTCTTCCTTCGGAATCGATGCAAAGGTTTTTATGTATTGTACGTAGGGACCAAATTTCCCGATGTTTGCTTTTATCTCCGAACCATCAAGAACCCCTAAAACTCTAGGTAACTTGAATAATTCCAAAGCCTCTTCTAGTTTGATTGTTTGTATCGATTGGGATTTCAACAAGGAGGCAAATCGAGGTTTTTCCCCATCCTCCTGTTCGTTGCCAATTTGAACGATTGCTCCAAACTTTCCCATTCGTGCAATAACCTTGCGTCCGGTGTTGGGGTCGGACCCCAATTCGCGCTCACCAGTAACTCTTTCGCTTTGTTCGAGCGTATTTTCAACCGTTGCATGAAACGTTTTATAGAAATCTGCCATCATGGTTTCCCACGGCAAATTTCCTTGCGCGACCTCATCAAAAGACGCCTCTACTTGAGCGGTAAAGTGGTAATCCATAATGGTGGAAAATTGCTGCTCTAAAAACTGGGTGACTAACATTCCGATGTCAGTAGGCACCAATCGATTCTTATCCCCTCCTGCGGTTTCAGTTAGTGTTTCACGTTGGCATCGACCTTGATCCCAAACCAACTGGGTGTATTCCCTTACCGTTCCTTCTTTTTCATTTTTAGCGACATATCCCCTTTTTTGCACCGTGGAAATGGTTGGGGCATACGTTGAAGGTCTTCCGATCCCCAATTCCTCCATTTTTTTCACCAAGCTGGCCTCGGAATACCTCGCAGGTCCTCGGGTAAACCTTTGGGTCGATTTCAATTCTTGCAGGGTTAACTTGGTTCCTTTCTCCATTTGCGGTAAACGTCCCTGAGAATCGTCGTCGTCATCGTTTTGTGCGACTGCGTCGTAGACCTTCAGAAACCCTTCAAATTTGATAACTTCCCCTTTGGCAAGGAAGCGCGGTTCCACGCCTTCGATGGCTATTTGAACTGAGGTCTTTTCCAGTTGTGCGGGTGACATTTGGCTCGCCATCGTACGTTTCCAAATCAATTCATAGAGTTTTTGTTCTTCCCGAACCGAAGAAACTTCTACGGCTGCAAAATTCGAAGGCCTGATCGCCTCGTGCGCCTCTTGTGCATTGGCGGATTTTGTTTTGTATTGGGTTGGGTTGGAAAAAGCTTCACCGAAACTGGAAACGATGTGTTTTTGTGCTTGATCAATTGCCGACTGAGACAAGTTGGTAGCATCGGTTCTCATGTACGTAATGTGACCTGCCTCGTACAATTTCTGCGCAATGGACATGGTACGAGCCACGGCATAGCCCAGACGTACCGAGGCCTCTTGTTGGAGGCTCGACGTGGTAAAAGGAGCTGAGGGAGTGCGTTTTAGCGGTTTCACCTCAACAGACTCAACGGTCAGTTTTGGGTCAATCAATGAACTAACGAACTCTGTTGCAGTAGCCTCATCGCTGAAATTACGATCTAACTCAGCCTTAAAAACACCGTTTTTTGAAGCCAAAACGGCCGAAGTTTTAAAAAAACTTTCGGAATTAAAGGCATTGATTTCTTGCTCTCGGTCCACAATTAAACGAACAGCTACGGATTGCACGCGTCCTGCAGACAGGCTCGGCCGAACTTTTCTCCAAAGAACTGGCGATAATTCAAAACCTACAATACGATCTAAGATCCTCCGAGCTTGTTGAGCGTCTACCAAGTGCCGGTCAATCGATCTTGGTTTGCTTATGGCTCGTAAAATAGCATCTTTGGTGATTTCGTTAAAGGTAATCCTCTGTGTTTTTTTGGGATCTAACTCCAGCGTTTCTAACAGATGCCAAGAAATGGCCTCTCCCTCGCGGTCCTCATCGGTCGCTAACCAAACGCAATCAGCGGTGGAAGCCAGTTTTTGAAGCTCTGCGACCAGCTGTCGCTTGTCGGCTGAAACCTCATAATTCGGTTTGAACTTGTTGTTGATGTCAACGGATAGCCCTTTTTTCGGTAAATCACGGACATGCCCATTACTGGATCGAACTTTAAAATCAGCCCCTAAATAACCTTCAATGGTTTTTGCTTTTGCAGGAGACTCAACAATGACTAGATTTTTCGCCATACCGAAGTTTTGACAAATTTAAGACTAAAACCATGCAAATGACCGAAGCAAGTACTTAAAAATAATCGGGTATTTATCTTAACCTTTGGTTAATTAATTTCACGCAAGGAATTAACATGACAATTTGACATAAGCACAAATTGATTTACCTTTGCACTATGCAACCCATTAATACGAATGAACCGTTAGACGAAATACGTCAAGGAGAGGTCACCCTTTTGGAAAACGGCCCAACTCCCCGGGGAGACAAAAAACTATACTTGGAAAGTTACGGCTGTCAAATGAATTTTTCGGACAGTGAAGTTGTTGCTTCCATTTTAGCAACCGACGGATACCAAACCACACGGAACATCGAAGACGCCGATTTAGTTCTTATTAATACGTGTTCTATACGCGACAATGCCGAACAGCGGGTGAGAAAGCGCTTAACGGAATTCAAGTCCTTAAAGAAAAACAACCCCGAACTTGTGGTGGGGATTTTAGGTTGCATGGCGGAACGACTCAAAAAAAACCTCCTAGAAGAAGAGCAATTGGTCGATTTAGTTGCCGGGCCAGATGCCTATCGCGATTTACCCAATTTACTGAACGAAGTTGGCACCGGCCAAAGGGCAGTAAATGTCCTCCTGTCCAGAGAAGAAACCTATGCAGACATTACACCGGTACGTTTAGACCAAGGAGGGATTTCGGCCTTTGTAACGATCATGCGCGGTTGCGACAACATGTGTTCATTCTGCGTGGTACCCTTTACGAGAGGAAGAGAGCGTTCTAGAAACCCTCATACAGTGGTAGAAGAATGCCGAGAGCTCTTTAAAAACGGCTACCGTGAAGTTACGTTACTCGGCCAAAACGTGGACAGTTACCGTTGGAATTTAAGTTCAAAAGGAGCGATACTGAATTCCAGCGAAGCGACCGTGAACTTTGCGCAGCTGTTGGTGATGGTGGCAGAAGTTTCTCCAGCATTAAGGGTTAGGTTCAGCACGTCGCATCCAAAAGACATGACAGACGATGTGCTACACGCCATTGCCGATCACCACAACATTTGCAACTACATCCACCTCCCGGTTCAATCCGGCAACAGCCAAGTGCTTGAACGAATGAACCGAGGGTACACTCGAGAAGAGTACCTGAATCGTATTGAAGCCATTCGCCGTATCATACCGAATTGTGCGATTTCAACGGATATAATCTCGGGTTTTTGCGGAGAAACGGAAGAGGAACATCAAGCGACCATTTCGTTAATGCAAGAAGTTTGTTTTGATTACGCCTACATGTTCAAGTATTCGGAAAGACCGAAAACCCTGGCGGAACGAAAATTTGAGGACGATGTACCAGAAGCGGTTAAAGGAAAACGTTTGACGGAAATCATTGAACTGCAAACGGAACACAGTTTAATCAATAACCAACGTCAGATTGGGCAAATTCAAGAAATTTTAGTTGAAGGGCCATCACGGCGTTCTGAGGATCAATATTGTGGTCGAAATTCACAAAACAGCATGGTGGTATTTGACAAAAAAACAGCCGTTAAAGGAAGCTACGTATACGTTAAAATTGTGGACTGCACCTCGGCAACCCTATTGGGCGAATTGGTTGAAAACGAAAACAAATAGCAACGATGACGGTTCAGCAAATCAAACAACGTTTTTCGATTGTTGGGAATTCATCAGGTTTGAACCGAGCCCTTGAAATTGCCGCTCAGGTGGCACCAACTGATTTGGCTGTCTTGGTTACTGGAGAAAGCGGAACAGGAAAGGAAATCATTCCCCAAGTAATCCATCAACTAAGCAGTAGAAAACACAAAGAATACATTGCAGTTAATTGCGGAGCAATACCCGAAGGAACCATTGATTCTGAATTGTTCGGGCATGAAAAAGGATCCTTTACAGGCGCCGCAGGCAGCCGTCAAGGATATTTCGAAGTGGCCAACGGCGGGACCATTTTCTTGGACGAAGTGGCCGAACTACCCATGCAAACCCAGGTTCGATTGTTGAGGGTATTGGAAACGGGCGAATACCTCAGGGTTGGAGCTTCAAAGCCTCAAAAAACCAATGTTCGTGTGGTAGCAGCAACCAATGAAAACATGCAGCAAGCCATTGCGAAAGGGAAATTTCGAGAAGACCTTTTTTATCGATTAAACACCATACCTATTGCACTACCTGCACTACGTGACAGAGGCGATGACATCCACTTGTTGTTTCGTAAATTCGCAAGTGATTTTGCAGATCGATACCGAATGCCACCTATTCGATTGAGTGAAGAAGCGATTCAATTACTCAATGCTTATCGATGGCCAGGAAATATACGACAACTGAAAAACATTGTTGAACAGTTAAGTATCATTGAAACGGAACGAAATATTGACCGGTTACTGCTCAAAAATTATCTCCCTGAAATCCATGAATCGGGTGCGCTAGTGGTCAATACCCCCCAACAAGAATCTATTTCTGAGCGCGAAATCATGTATAAGTTTTTGTTTGACATGAAACGTGATCTTACCGACTTGAAAAAATTAGTGGTCGAAGTTCTAAGCCAAACTGGGGGCATTGAGCTCAACCCTGATCAGAACATTTTGGTTAATAAACTGTACCAAGATTTCGGGGTAAGTGTACCAGGAACGATACTCCCGCAAAGCTTAATGCCTCCCAAAATTCAGGAATTAGAGGAGCAAGAAGATTTTACACTTCATGAAGACTTTGAAGAGTCACTATCGTTGGAAGAACGAGAACGAGAACTCATCCAAAAGGCCTTAGATAAGCACCGAGGGAAACGAAAATATGCCGCGAAAGAATTAGGTATTTCCGAAAGAACGTTGTACCGTAAGATCAAGGAATTTAATTTAGCAGAGTGAAGGTCATAATTGTCAGCATATTGTCGATACTTCTTTTCGCTTGTTGGCCAAGCCGAATAGGATTCAAAGATGTTGGCGGTATGCCCGAAGAATGGGAGCGATTCTCCCTTCAAACCCTGAGAATTAGTGCCCCTACTTGTCCGCTAAGTTACGCAGCAGGGCTATCGGAGACCATTAAAGACGGCATTCAAAACAATACTAGGCTTGGGTTAACTCCCAATTTGAACGATGCACAAGTTCAAATTTCAGGGGAAATCACGAATTATTCGGTCAACCCCATTGCCATGCAGAACGGAGATAATGCAGCGAAAAACCGTTTAACCGTGAGTGTTGTTTTTGATCTTAATTTTACCCAACCCAAAAAGGAAGAAACGAAGCTTGTGGTTACCCGATTTGCTGATTTCGACGCAGGTGCAAATTTTGCAAGCGTAGAGAATCAACTTTTAACACAGGTTAACGAACAAGTGGTTCAAGATGTAATTAATAAATTAATGAGTAACTGGTGAGTTGGAATAAACACCATATCAACAATCTCTTACTTAATCCGGGTTTAATTGCGCCCGCGGACATTGACCAATTGCAACAATTGTGCAATGACTACCCTTACTCCGGTTTATTTGCCCTAACCTACTTACAGGCTTTGCACCATCACGCAGACATTCGATTGGGAAAGGAGCTTCCGAAATATGCTTATTTAGTTAGTGATCGAACGCGATTGTACCAACTGTTGCATCAAACCATTTTGGAGATTGAAGTACCCAATAACCCGGTTACTACACCTGCAGAAGAAGTGGAAAACCGCTCATCCCAAAAGGAATCCGTGGAGCATGAAGGAAGGGATGAAACACTGTTACAGGAAGCCATTGAAGGAGTTGAAGCCGAGGAGCAGCAAGCAACCCAAACCGATCCCTTAGAGCAATTAATTAAAGCATCGGTTGCCGCAACGAGATATACTCTTGAACTTGAAGAACTATCCACAGATGCCAGAGAAACCCTTGAACCGACCGAAGAAAGCACTTCGGTTCAAATAATCACTCATTCCAACGAAGGCAAAAGTTTTACGGATTGGTTGGGCCAAGCCCCGATTGAAAAAGTTCTCCCAACCAATTCTGCTGACGTGGAACGCCCTACGGTCGATTTTTATTCACCAATAAAAAAAGCAAAAGAAAGCGTAAATTCGGAAAACATCCCGGTAAGTGAAACCTTGGCGAAAATATTTGTTATTCAAGGAAATTATCCGAAGGCCATTCAAATTTATGAACAATTAATTTTGACTTTTCCCGAAAAAAAGCCTTACTTTGCAGGCCAAATAAAAAAACTTACGAAAAAAGAAGCTTAAATGATCACTACCATTTTTTCCATTATCATTTCACTTGCCGCCCTGTTGCTCATCTTTGTTGTATACATTCAAAACCCGAAAGGTGGTGGCTTGAGCAGCGATTTCGGAAGTCCAACGCAACTTGGCGGGGTAAAGCAAACGACCGAATTTATCGATAAACTCACTTGGGGTCTTGCGGCTACGATCGTAGTAAGTGCTGTGATTATGACGATGCAACAACCTAAGCCTCAAGCAGCGAATAAAAACAACCCGCAGACCCAGCAAACTCCAGCGAAAGGAGGACAAAACGCACCTCAAGGAGGTAAATAATATCCTTATCTAAAGAAGTGCCAGCCTGTCACTTCTCCCTGCCAAATTGATTAATTTTACTGAAAAATTGTCTCACTTCGAATATTGGTATAAAATTCGAGCATTCGTGGCAAATTAAAAAATTATTATATGTCAGTAAAATTTAAACCATTGGCGGATCGAGTTCTTGTAGAGCCCGCGCCAGCAGAACAAAAAACAGCGAGTGGTATTATTATTCCTGATACCGCTAAAGAAAAGCCCCTCAAAGGCAAAGTTGTAGCCGTGGGAGGAGGAAAGAAAGACGAACCGATGACGCTTAAGGTCGGCGATGAAGTTC
>Ga0169931_10015104_pt1 | contig 10368 bp, 7 predicted proteins | sample Kivu_15m_20L_FD_129675 | JGI IMG/M metagenome (GOLD analysis project Ga0169931, IMG submission 129675) | Freshwater microbial communities from Lake Kivu, Western Province, Rwanda to study Microbial Dark Matter (Phase II) - Kivu_15m_20L... | ecosystem: Environmental > Aquatic > Freshwater > Lake ... | reverse complement strand
ACCCCGGCGGACGAGAATGAGTGCCGGCAGATGCTCAGCACCGGCTTCGCCCTCGATGGTCCGGCGGCGGTGCGCTTTCCGCGTGGTGCCGGCCCTGGCGTGCCGGTGTCGGCCAGTCTCGAGGGCCTGCCGGTGGGCGTGGCGCAACTGCGGCGCCAGGGTGGTGGCGTGGCCCTGCTGGTGTTCGGCACGCTGCTGGACGCGGCCCTGGACGTCGCCGATGCGCTGGATGCAACAGTGGTCAACATGCGTTTCGTCAAGCCGCTGGACCGCGACATGGTCGAGCGGCTCGCCCGTACCCACGACCTGCTGGTGACCGTCGAGGAGAACGCGGTGATGGGCGGGGCGGGCAGTGCGGTGGCGGAGTGCCTCGCCGGCCTGGGCCTGGGGGTGCCGCTGCTGCAACTGGGGCTGCCGGACAGGTTCATGGATCACGGCGACCCTGCCACGCTGGCACGGCAGGCCGGACTGACGCGCGAGGGCATGTCGGAGGCGATCCGCGTCCGACTGGCGGCGGGCGTCTCGCGCGGGGAGGTCAGGGCGGCATGAACGACGTGCACTTTCCGGGGCTGGCGCCGCGCCATGCCTCACATCTTCACGGCCGGCCCCACGCCGTGGTCATCGGCAGCGGTTTCGGCGGTCTGGCGGCCGCGGTTCGCCTGGGCGCGCGCGGCTATCGCGTCACGGTGCTCGAGCGGCTGGAGGCTCCGGGGGGGCGTGCCGGCGTGTTCCGCCAGGACGGCTTCACCTTCGATGCCGGGCCGACCATCGTCACGGCACCGTTCCTGTTCGAGGAACTCTGGGCCATGTGCGGTCAGCGCATGGCCGACGACGTCGAACTGCGGCCGATGATGCCGTTCTACCGCATCCGTTTCGACGATGGCTCCACCTTCGACGCCAGCGGCGACCCGGCGCAGATGCGTGCCGAGGTGGCCCGCCTGTCGCCCGGCGACGTCGAGGGCTATGAGCGCTTCATGCGGGCCGCCGAGGACATCTACCGCCTGGGCTTCGAGCAGCTCGGCCACGTGCCGTTCAACTCCTGGACCGACATGGCCCGTGTGCTGCCCGGGATGATCCGTCTGCAGAGCTACCGCAGCCTGCACGGCCTGGTGGCGCGGCACGTGCGCGACCCGCGGCTGCGTTTCGTGCTGTCCTTCCACCCCCTGTTCGTGGGTGGTAATCCCTTCAATGTGACCTCGGTCTACGGCCTGATCTCCTTCCTGGAGCGCCGCTGGGGCGTGCACTTCGCCATGGGCGGCACGGGCAGTCTGGTCAAGGGACTGGTCAAGCTGCTGGCGACCCAGGGCACGCCGGTGCGCTGCGGCGCCGACGTGGCGTCCATCATCGTCGAGGACGGCGTGGCGCGCGGTGTGCGCCTGGCCTCCGGCGAGAGCCTGCGGGCCGATGTGGTGGTGTCCAATGCCGACGCCGCCTGGACCTACCGCCATCTGGTGCCGGCCGCGGCGCGGCGTCGCTGGACCGACCGCAAGCTCGACCGGGCGCGCTACTCGATGGGTCTGTTCGTCTGGTATTTCGGTACCCGGCGCCAGTACCCGGAGGTGCCGCATCACAGCATCCTGCTCGGGCCGCGCTATCGCGGGCTGCTGGACGACATCTTCGAGCACAAGCGGCTCGCCGACGACTTCAGCCTGTACCTCCACCGGCCCACGGCCACCGACCCGTCGCTGGCGCCACCGGGCTGCGACGCGTTCTACGTCCTGTCGCCGGTGCCCAATCTCGAAGCGGACGTCGACTGGGTGAAGCAGGCCGAACCCTATCGCCAGGCGATCGCGCGGCAGCTCGACCAGACCGTGCTGCCCGGATTCGAGCGGGAGGTGGTGAGTTCCCGCCTGCTCACCCCGCTGGATTTCGAGTCGCGCCTGCTGGCGTATCGCGGCGCCGCCTTCAGCTTCGAGCCGGTGCTCACGCAAAGCGCGTGGTTCCGGCCGCACAACCGCAGCGAGGATGTCCGTCACCTGTACCTGGTGGGCGCTGGAACCCACCCGGGTGCCGGTCTGCCAGGCGTCCTCTCATCCGCACGCATTCTCGACACGGTGGTGCCCGATGCCAGCGTCTTCACTTCACATCGGTCACGCTGACCTGGCCGCCTGCCGCGCGGCCCTGCGCAGCGGATCGCGGACCTTCCACCTCGCCTCCAAGGTGCTGCCGGGCGAGCCCCGTGCCGCAGCGACGGCCTTGTACGCCTTCTGCCGTCTGGCCGATGACCTGGTGGACGAAGGCGGCGGGTGCCCGGAAGCGCTGGAGGTCCTGCACGCGCGGCTGGACCTGGCCTATGCCGGTCAGCCCGCGGACCATCCCGCCGACCGGGCCTTCGCCGGTGTGGTCGCGCGCTACGCCATTCCCCGCGCCCTGCCCGAAGCGCTGCTCGAGGGCTTCGCCTGGGACGCAGCCGGACGCCGCTACGAGGACCTCGACGCGCTGATCGGATACGCCGCCCGGGTCGCCGGATCGGTGGGGGTGATGATGTCGCTGCTCATGGGAGTCCGGGACGGCCCGACGCTGTCGCGTGCCTGCGATCTGGGGCTGGCCATGCAGCTCACCAACATCGCGCGCGACGTTGGCGAGGATGCGCGGAACGGACGCGTCTACCTGCCCCTGTCCTGGCTCGAGCAGGGCGGCGTCGATGTCCGCGACTGGATGGGACAGCCCCGTCACGATCCTGCGCTGGCCGCCGTGGTGGGGCGGCTGCTCGCGTTCGCCGATGTGCTCTACCGGCGTGCGCAGACCGGCATCTGCCGCCTGCCCGCGGGCTGCCGGCCAGGCATGTTCGCGGCGCGCAGCCTTTATGCGGAGATCGGGCGGGAGGTCGAGCGTCAGGGTCTGGATTCCGTCACGCGGCGCGCAGTGGTGTCGGGGTCGCGCAAGCTGCGGGTGCTCGGCGGGGCCCTGGTTCGCTCCGGGCTGCGGACCCGTCTCGAGACGGGTCCGACGGAGGCACCGGCGCGTTATCTGGTGGACGCCGCCTGCGAGGCGCCGTCGCCGGACCCGCGGGTTGAGTTCCAGGGACGGGTGGGCTGGGTACTGGACCTGTTCGAGCGGTTGGAGCGCGCAGACCAGGGCAGGCTGGCGTGAGTTCGTCCTGGCTCGGGCTGATGGAGTTGTTCGTCGGCGCGGCCGTGGTGCTGGGCTGGGCGGTGATCGAACTGGTGATTCTCCGGCGCGACAAGCGCCGGGCGGCGGAGCAGGCCGCCGCGGCTTTGGCGGGCAGCGCCGACATCGATGTGCATTCTGGCGGGGTGTTGGACACCGACGAAGGCGAGGCCGCTGAGGCGACGACGCCGCGTCAGAACGCGGCGAGGTGATGAGTTGCTGCGCTCGCGGATGGCCGTGGTCGCAATGTCCGGGTCTTCGGTGGATTCCCGACACTGTGTCATGGCGCAACCGTTGCGCCCGCATGCTTTGATTCCCGCGCGGAGTCCGCTAACCTCCCAGGACATGAGAATGTCGAGGCTTCCATTTGTACCCCAGGTCGGGACGTGCCGTAGGCTGCAGTCCTGTGTGGTCATCGCTGCATGGCTGTGTCTGGCAGTCCCGGGAGGTGTCGGGGCCATGGAGTCCGACAGCCACGTGTGGCTGAATGTCACCGGCATTGGCCGCCTGGGCGACTTCCGGGCCGCAAAGACGCCGTGGCGCTACTGGCTGGAGGCGCAGACCCGATTCAACGATGACGCGAGCAATCGTTTTCAGACCATCGCGCGTCCCGCGCTGGGCTACGACCTGAGTGACAGGCTGACCGCCTGGGCCGGAAGCGCCTGGATTGAAACCAAGGGCAATTCGGGAACCCGAACCGAACACCGCCCCTGGCAACAACTGACGTGGTTCCCCGAGACTTCGCCTGGTGGTTTCGCCCTCCAGCTGCGCCCCCGACTGGAGCAACGCCTGTTGCAGGGCAGTGACGACACAGGTTGGCGGCTCAGACAATTTGTGCGCGGCACGCGTCCCCTGGGCGGTTCCGCGTGGTCACTCATCCTGCAGGACGAGATCTTCTTCAACCTGAACGATACAGACTACGGTGCGCGCAGCGGTTTCGACCAGAACCGCGTGTTCGTCGGTCTGGCCTATCAGGCCACCCGCATCGCCCGGCTGGAGGCGGGATATCTCAACATGCTCGTTCACGGCGGGCAGCGCCCCGACAGCATGTTCCACGTACTGTCGGTGAATCTTTTTCTGATTCAGTAGCCGGCTCGGTGTTGGTGGCGCCCGTGCGTGCATGGGTTCCGAAGGGCTGGCAGCCAATGCGTTCACACGCTACGCGTATGCCCGGGCGTCATGTCCGGAAAACTGGCTCCGGGCGCTCCTGGGGTAGCGCGCTCGCCCATGCATCAGGCTGGTCAAGGCGCTCCAGCCTCGCAGTCATTAATCAAGATCGTATTCGTAGATGTCGTGAGCGTGTTCGCCCGGATCCACCTTGATCAGGTCCTTGATCAAGCCGGTATTGAGGTCATAGATCCAGCCATGCAGACGCGGCCGCTGATGTTCCTTCCATGCGCGCTGGACGAAGGAAATGTCGGCCAGATGATGCACCTGCTCGATCACGTTCACCTCCACGAGGCGATTGAAGCGCGCGGTGTCGTCTTCGATGGCATCGAGTTCAGGTGCGTGAAAGCGATAGACGTCCTTGATGTGCCGAAGCCACTTGTTGATGAGGCCCATGTCCTTTCGGCTCATCGCAGCCTTGATCCCACCACATCCGTAGTGACCACAGACGATCACGTGCTTCACCTTCAACACCTGCACTGCGTACTGCAGCACGGCGAGCACGTTGAGGTCCGTGTGCACCACCATGTTGGCGACATTGCGATGAACGAAAAGCTCACCGGGGTTTGTTCCCGTCACCTCCTCGGCGGGCACCCGACTGTCGGAGCAACCTATCCAGAGGTACTCGGGTTTCTGTTCGGTGGCGGTGGAGGAGAAGAAATCCGGGCGGAGGCTGAGCTTGTCCTGCACCCATGCGCGGTTGTTAAGAAGCAGCCGGCGATAGTCTTCCATGACGAGCGCTCTCCTTTCCGTGGTAATGGAGGTATTCGGTCGAAATGCCGCGTTGTTTTGCCGCGAGTTCGAAGTCCTGCATGGTTTCGTAGATGTCGTGATCGATATAGAGCGCCTTGATGCCGTCCACGATGAGATGGGAGTTGTCCGGAACCAGCCGAAGCGTCTCCTTCAGCTTGCTCTTGTTGACGAACGACATGTCCTTGTTGAAGCGCAACAGGTAGTTGTCGCCGTCATGAGCGAGCGTCATGGCAGCCCGGTGATAGGCGCGCATCAGGAAAAACACACTGACGAGCAGACCCACGCCAACGCCGACGAGGATGTCGGTGGCGACCACTACCACCACAGTCACGATGAACGGGATGAACTGTGCTGCTCCTTCCTTCCAGACGGATTTGATGAGCTTGAGCGAAGACAGCTTGTAGCCAACCATCAGCAACACCGAGGCCAGAGCAGCAAGGGGAATCTGGTTGAGCAGCACCGGAATCAACAGCACTGCCAGCAAAAGCAGCAGGCCATGCACGAAGGAGGAGGTCCGCGTCTTGGCGCCGGAATAGACGTTGGCCGATGACCGAACGATCACCGCCGTGATGGGGAGCCCCCCGATGAGCCCGCTGGTCAGGTTGCCTATGCCCTGGGCCCGCAACTCGCGGTTCACATCCGAAATCCTGCGCTGAGGATCCATCTTGTCCGTCGCCTCGACCGAGAGCACCGTCTCTATGCTGGCGACCAAAGCAATCGTTATGGCGATGCCCCACACGTCCGTTCGTGTGATCGCTCCGAAGTCGGGCATCACCAGCAGGCTGGCGACCGAGGACAGTGACTCGAGCACCGGAATGGCAACAAGCTGCTGTCGCTCCGCAGACAGCGCCCAGTCCGGTAGAACGATGCCAAACAGGAGATTGATGAGGGTTCCTGCGAGAACGGCAACCAGGGCTCCCGGTACGATGCCTGACCAACGCGACGCCTTGATGGTCGACGTTTCCCACAGAAGGAGAATGCCCAGACAGGTTGCCGCAATGACGATCGCCCCAGGGTTGACAACGCTGTTCCGCAAGGATTGCGCGGGATTCAGGAGCACGTTGATCCAGGGGGCGGCATTCAGGAAGACCTCCTCGTCGATGAACTGGGCCGCATAGCCAACCGCGTGAGGGATCTGCTTGAGCACGATGGTGATGCCGATCGCCGCGAGCATTCCCTTGATGACGCAGTGAGGAATGAAGTTTCCGAGGGTGCCGCCGCGCGCCGTCGAGATCAGGATCTGGAGGGCGCCCGCGACGACCACCGCCACCAGGAAAACGCGGTAGTCGCCCAATGTGACGATCGCAGTAGCAACGATGGAGGCGAGGCCGGCGGCCGGGCCCGAAACCGATAACTCTGACCCTGAAAACAGGGTGACGATGACGCCGCCGACGATGCCCGCAATCACCCCGGAGAACAGCGGGGCGCCCGATGCCAGCGCGATGCCCAGGCACAGCGGAAGGGCCACAAGAAATACCACGATCCCTGAAGGTATGTCCGCTGAGGCAGAGCGCAGCGACGGCACGGTGACAAGTTCACGCATCAGAACCCCTGCTCCGAATTCATGGAAATACGACTCACGCCGACATCACGGCCTGGGCGTGCGGTCGCTCTTCAGGGCCTTGGAGGTGCCGCGGAGGCTCTTCACCCCTCCCGGCTGGCACCTGCCAGACATCCCGAACCTGGCGATAACCCCCCTGGGCTCGTCCGATATGCAGACTTCCCCCGATCACCCACCTGCCCAGTTCTACATGCCGATCGCTTACGACCACTCCGGCGCGACAGCATGCAGGTCCCTAAGTTTCAAATCGGCGCCGCTGGGTCATCGCCTGATGTCTGCCACATCGGAGCAAGCCCGCAAACCGATCCGCCGAAGACATCCTCCGTGTCCATTGGGGACCAGCCACTAGGATAACGCGTCCAGGCCGACTTGGCGGGACTGAGGGTGGCATTCCGCGAACTTATTCTATGCAAAGATGCCCCAGCACTACAGTTGCTCTATGTCAGAAGGTAACATTCCGGTGTCAATCGCGCCCGGCGAAGAAATGCCCGGCGAAGAAATGCGAGGGAGGCTTTGCCGCTTTGGTGCATCGCGTGGTGCGCTCGCAACCATGATGCGCGGTGGCTCCCTTGCCGACGGCAGGCGTTCGCGGACTGCGGTCGAGCGTTCCCGCACCCGGGGTGGTTGGGTCCGTAACGGAGCGTGTTGTGGCAGGGCATGATTGGGATTGGGCATGATTGGGGCGTGTCGCGTCTGAGTCAGATGATCAAGGAGCAGGAGTCGATGAGTGTCCCGACGGGGGGCGCGGGGATGGGAGAGGGTGCGCTGCCACCGCCCATCGATGCCTCCGAACTGGAATGCACGCTCGTTCATCTGGCGGCTGTCATGGGAACCACGGTCGCTTCGGATCGGGCGCGCCACGCGGCGGTGGCCGTCGCTCGCCAGCAGGCTGAGCCGCTGGAACTGCTGTGCACGGCTGCCGATGAGGTCGGGCTGAGAGTTGCCGTGGCGCGCGCAACGCTCGTCGAGGCGGTCTGGTCGGCGGACGGGTTGAGTCCCATCGTTCTTTACAGCGCCAGGCTGTCCCGCTGGCTCGTCGTTCGCAAGGTCGGGCTGTTCCGGTTGCGGGTTTCCTGGGTCCAGCCCGGTGCGGAGCCTGAGACCCGAAACATGTCCCGTGCCGTTCTGGCGCGCCTGCTCGGGCTGGCGGGCCCCCAGGAAGCGGTGGAATTCGGCGTGGTGCAGTCCGTCTGGTTCATGTCCGATGTCAAGGGCACCGAGCCGTCCGACGCGCATGACGCTGTCGACAGCCCGGGGCCGATCGCCCGTTACCTTGCGGTGCTGAGGCCGGAGGCGCAGGAGGTGGCGGCCATCACAAGTTTCACTGTGGTGACAGCTTTGCTTTATCTGGCGTTGCCGCTGGCCGTGAGCGCATTCGTCACGAATGTGGCATTCGGCAACCAGTCCGCTCCTTTCATTCAGGCCCTCCTGTTCATCGGCATCGCCCTGGCGGGCGCCCTCGTCCTTTCCGCCTTGATACGAGGTCTCCAGCTCTACACTGGCGAAGTGGTCAAGCGGCGTCTGTACGTGCGCCTCGTGGCCGATCTCACGGAGCGGCTTCCGCGTGTCGACATCTCGGCATTGCAGGGGGTCAATGCGACCGAACTCGTCAACCGCTTTCTCGACATCGTGACTGTTCAGCGAGCCACCGAGCGCATCCTGCTGACCGGTATCCCCGTGGTGTTGGGTGTGGTCATCGGCACGGTGGTGCTGGGTCTGTATCACCCCACGCTGGCGGTATTCTCGATCGCGCTTACCACGGGGCTGGCCGTTGCCTACCTGAGCGGCCGTGGAGCAATCGATGCGGCCATAGGTGAGTCGAAGCTGAAGTACGAGACCGTAGGCTGGCTCGAGGAACTGGCGCGCGTCCCGATCTTGTTCAAAGGGGCGGGTGGCCAGGCGTTCGCGCGCCTGCGCTCCGAACAGATCGCGCTGCGCTACCTCGTGGCGAGGAAGCGTTATTTCTCCGTCTACCTGAGGCAGGTCGGGGTTTTGCTGTTGCTCGAGATCGTTGCCACGGCAGCGCTGTTGCTGGTCGGTGGGTGGTTGGTCCTGCGCCAGCAGTTGACCCTCGGGCAACTCGTTGCCAGTGAACTCATCGTGGCGAGCATCACCTACTCGATGTCCAGACTCGCGTCACTGCTGGACGCTTTCTACGGCGGCCTGGCCGCGATCGACAAGATCGGGCATCTCACGGACCTGCGCACGGAGCGAACCGGCGGTGACGTCATCCCTGGCACAGCGGCTGGCATGAGGGTGGAATGCCGTGATGTCGGTTTCTCCTATGCGACCGGTGCGCGGGTGCTGAACGGTTTCCATCTCGATGTCGAGCCCGGCGAGTGTGTTGCGTTGTGGGGTATGTCGGGACGGGGGGCCAGTACCGCCCTGCAGGTGTTGTTCGGCATGTATGCGCCTCAGGAGGGTTATGTGCGTCTCGACGGTCTGGACATCCGTGGCTGGGACCTGGCGAGATTGCGGGCCAAGGTCGCGCTGCTGCGTGCCGGGGAACTGGTCTCAGGGTCCATCGTCGAGAATCTGCGGCTCGGGCGCGAAGACATCGATGCCGGCGTGCTCACGTCGGCCCTGGAACGGGTCGGTTTGCTCGAGGACGTGCTGGCCATGCCCCAGGGCATGGGCACCCAGATGCTGCCTGGCGGGCTGCCACTGTCCAGCCGGCAGCGGCAACGCCTGCTGATTGCGAGGGCGCTTGTTCACCGGCCAGCGCTTCTGCTCGTTGACGACCTGCTTGACGGCATGGACCCCGAGACGCTCCAGGATGTCATCGGTATCTTGGCAGCGCGCGGCAATGGCTGGACGGTGCTGATTGCGACGCGCGACCCTTCCGTCGCGCGGGTGTGTGACCGCCATGTGGAGATCGACGGCAATGGCGGAACGCGGTTCGCGGTCCCGCGCCTAGCAGTCGAGGCGCGTCCATGAGCCCTGCCGGGAGTGCCATGGGTGCAGTGGAGCGCGAAGCGCGCGACGTCTTCGGCTGGCGCGGACGACTCGGCGCCATCTCGCTCGCCGGTTCGTCGCGGGCCTCCCGCCTGCTTGCGCGCGCTCTGTTGCTGGCCTTCGTGAGCACTGCCCTTGGACTGGTGGTATTGCCCTGGCAGCAGTCGGTACGTGGCAGTGGTCGGGTGATCGCCTTCGATCCGCTGGACCGGCGCGTCAACGTTGAAGCGCCGGTGGCCGGGCGGGTCAAACGGCTGCTCGTGGTGGAAGGGCAACTGGTCGCCAGGGGGGACGTGATCGTCGAGATCCAGGACAACGATCCGAATCTGCTCGGCAACCTGCGCAGCCAGCGCGAGTCGCTCGGCGATCGCGCCGGGGCGATGCGCCGGCGCATCGCTGAGCTCGCGGTTCAGATACATCAACAGGAGCGCGCCAAGACGCAGGCTCTGAATGCGGCGCGCCAGAAGGTCGCGTCGGAGCGGATCATCGCCGAAACGGCCCGGGTGCAATACGATCGCAGTGAGGCGCTGGCGCGAAGCGGGCTCGTCTCCCAGCGCGATCTCGAGCTCGCCATCCAAGCACGCGACAGTTCTGCCGCCAATCTTGCTTCCGCCATTGCCTATCTCGATCAGACCGAGCGCGAGTTCGATGCCGCCATTGCCCGCATCCGGGCAGACAGCCATCAGGCACAGGGGGATTTGGCCACCGTCGAGCGCGATGCAAGCGCAGCAGACGTGCTGGTCAACCAGACCATGCAGCAGGCCATCGTCGCTCCCCGCGACGGGATCGTGCTCAAGGTCAATGCCACCGAAGGCACCTTT
>Ga0169931_10015103_pt1 | contig 10368 bp, 10 predicted proteins | sample Kivu_15m_20L_FD_129675 | JGI IMG/M metagenome (GOLD analysis project Ga0169931, IMG submission 129675) | Freshwater microbial communities from Lake Kivu, Western Province, Rwanda to study Microbial Dark Matter (Phase II) - Kivu_15m_20L... | ecosystem: Environmental > Aquatic > Freshwater > Lake... | reverse complement strand
GGAGCGTAAGCAACCGCTCCGAGGACAGGATGTCTGAACTTCGAACGCGAATCCCAGCGTCTCCAAGAAATCATCGTATATAAATTTCGATTCAACTGGGCTGTACTTACATAGCCTAGGTGGGTTCGAACGACCCGAGGTCGTAAGCGGTTGTAGCGACCCCGCGAGGGTTTCATAAAAACCCGATCAGAAAGGCTTGCTGGAATTCGTTTACCTCTATAAGTACGATTCAAGGGCGAGAAATTAATTGACTAGACGCTACGACTAAGTCCACTATTTTCTATGGAAAAAATGTATAATATTCACGAAGCCAAAACACATTTTTCTGAGCTTGTGCAACAAACAGAAGCAGGGAAGGAAATCTTAATCGGACGAGCAGGAAAGGTTGTGGCAAAATTAATTCCATTCCGAGAAAAACCCAAGAAGAGAATTCTTGGTATTCTCAAAGGAGAAATAGGGATGGCGGAAGATTTCAATGCACCTTTACCTCCTGACCTACAGAAGTTTTTTGAAGAGTAAGCCCCTCTGAAGTATTTATTGGATACTCATATATTCCTTTGGGCTTTGGAAAGTCCTGAATTGATCCCAGCAAAAATGAGAAAAGTCATTGAGTCAATGGACAGCGAACTATTCATTAGCGATGTTTCAGTTTGGGAGATAGCCATAAAGGCTTCCATTCAGAAAATCAATTTCAAATCCGATGCAAAACAAATAATTTTTAAGGGATTTGAATTATTGGGAGCAAATGATTTAGTCATTCAAAAAAGCCATATTTTTAGATTGCTGTCTCTTCCATTTCACCATAAGGATCCTTTTGACCGTTTGCTCGCATCGCAAGCCTTAGAAGAAGATCTTTATTTTTTGACAACTGATACGATTTTCAGAAAGTATAAGGTTAAAATTCTCTAACCGATTAATTTTTATTTTTTTTTGGAATGGACTCTGGAGTGAAACGTCCAGCCCCATTTGTAACGCTCGGACATCGTGAGTTCGCGATGTCCGTAGATCTAGGAGTTCGAATTATCTCGTTACAACACTGGCTGGCATTCCAGTTGCATTTCCGATATTGGTCAATGCAGTTTTCACCGTGCTATCCGATAGAATCGCCTGGGTAAAAGCTTTTGAAGTAAAGGTTTGTATGCTAGTCGGGCAAGATGTGGAAGCTGTGAGTGTAGTTCCTTGGCTTGCATCCGCGCATTGAGTAGTTGTAGCAGGACAGCTTGCTTGTTGTGCCGCTTTTCCAGAGAAGTAGGCAAAGGTACTGTTTGTTCTCAACTGCATTCCACAACCCACTCCTGTGAAAGTTACTCCGGAAGTCAGTAAAAAAAAGTCAATGGAATTATCAGACGGTTTTTTGTGACAGCATAGGGTCAGAATGACCTATATCGGAAGTCCGGAAAAAAGGCACGAAAATTCATCTTATTTGGGCATTCGCTAGTACTAGTACTAAAAATCGACTCTAGGTTTGGTTCCTTCGCCTAAGACTTCTTGCCAATTTTTGGCTAGGATTAGGCTACTGCCTGGAGATTTACCGTGAAACAATTATTCTTCATTTTTTTGATTTTGTTCGGATCCTGCGCTAAGCCGTCCAAAAACAATGGTGCTGCACTGCTTCCATTGCTGCTCGGCGGAAACGAACCTCAAGCCAAAGCCCCTTTGAGCACGGTAGAAGAGAGCGGAAATTCTTTCACTGTGGTAAGTTTGGATTCTACAAATCCGACCGCTACGAATGCTTCGGGAGACCAATCCTCAGCGCAACAGACCACAACCACAATATCGACAGGCGCTAACACTCAAACTACAGTAACGGCAGTTACAAATTCCACTCCTGCTCCATCAACGGGCGGCTCATTCAATTACGAATCCAATATCAATACTAATGTTACCGTGACCGTAACAACACCATCGGGTCCCGTAAACAACGCACCAGTTGTAGTTACGGAAAATACCACTTCTTCTTCCCAAAATCTAGTTGGTGCTGGACAAACCAATAGCCAAGGATCCGCAACTGTTCCTATTTCAGTTCCACCTACAGTGACACAAGTAAACGTCAATGTGGTCGGTCAAAATCCCAGTTCTGGAGAGGGTGTAGTGATATCAGGTTCGGTTCCTGTACAAGCCCCTTCTACTAATAATTCCGGAACAGTTTCTGTGAATTCTTCAGTAACTTTGAATACTAACAATTTTCAGACACCACAAGGCTGTTTAACTGATATTGACAGTGATTGTGACGGTATTGCTAATTCATTGGATTTTTTTCCTAATGATCCCAATTTCATAGCTAGATCTAGTTCTGGTCGTTATACGATAACTTTCGAGGATAATTTTCCAAGAGCTGGAGACGCCGATTTGAATGATCACGTCCTTGTCTTCGCAACCGAAATGGACATTGCACCAAATAATAAAGTCAAGGTATTGCGTGGCTGGATCACCCTTATAGGACGAAGTACTTCTGGGTCTCACGAGACGAGACTTGCCTTGCAAACAACCGGTGGGGCAAGATTAGTTCAGAAATACATTGCCGGTGGGAACGTGGCTTCATCTGCCTGGGGAACCGAAGAAGTTTGGAATGGTTGCGCCGGTGTAAGAAAATACATTACGAACAGACCCGATTGTCTCACCAACACTGCAATCACTAAAACCGAAATGCAAACTGGGATTTTGGTTATGCCACAGTCGAGCGCGACCTTGTATGGAATCAATCACACCAATTATGCAAGAATGACACCTCAAACATTTGTGAGAGGAGTTACTTCCTATTTTGAATTGACTTTTGATACACCAGAGGATTTGAGAGGAAATGGAAGCATAGTCAATGGGCATCTAGACTGGAGGATGGTAAGAAACGGAGGAAACCAAGTCCGCCGTGCTGGATATGAAACCGAGAACAAAACCTGCACTATAGGCGGGGTAGCAGTGACTAGAGTTGCGGATCGTTTCATCGACTGCAATGGTTTTCCCTTTTCTGTGGTAATTCCAGGTGTATTCGAATTCCAAAGAGATGGAGCTGATATTCGTAACGTCAATACCACTGGATACGCAAAATTCAATTCTTGGGCAACATCAGGCGGTACGGTAGACAGAGATTGGTATGATTTTGTAACGAATCGTGCCAGAGTTGTGGCGATTCGATCTTTTTACTTTAAGCAATCATTTACTGCTTATTTGGTGGGCTCCATTAAGCAAAATCCGTGGCTCGCAGGAATTTTTCTGATGACTATTGGTGCTGGATTGGGTTATTTTTTCAAAAATAAAAAAGAAACGAAGTAGTTTTTATTGGAAAAGATCTTATTTTTTCATTTTTTCTGAGGTTCGGTAGATAAGTATTTGGTAAGTTGAAATAGGATTTGTGTTTTGTACAAAACCAACCCACTGACTTCCAAAAGAGTAGCTTATGAATTTTCAAATTCCAGACCACGTACAAGACATCCGAACCCAAATCCGTGATTTTGTGACTCGTGAGATCATACCCTTAGAGAAGCACTATGACTTTGAGACAGGACGAATGCCAGAAAGTACGAACCAAGAGGCACGAGCCAAGGTAAGAAGGGCGGGTTTCTGGACTCCCCATTTGCCCAAGTCCGAGGGTGGATTGGGTTTGGATTTGCTTGGGACCTGTGTGATTTTTTCGGAGCTGGGAAGGTCACCAATAGCACCATACATCTTCAATTGCGATGCACCAGACGAAGGTAATATGCATTTGCTCTCGTTAGCTGCTACAGAGAAGCAAAAAGAATTGATTTTACAACCACTAATCCAGGGCAACTTGCGAACTGGATTTGCCATGACGGAGCCAGCACCGGGAGCCGGTTCTGATCCCTCCTCCTTGCAGACCAATGCAGAAAAAGTGGGAGATAAGTATATCTTAAATGGTCACAAATGGTACTGCACCGGTGCAAATGGAGCCAAATACTTGATCGTCATGGCGAAAGTCAATGGGAGTTTTCGCAAAACAACAATGTTCTTGGTCCCGACGGATTCCAAAGGATATACCATGGTTCGTGAAATTCCGGTTATGGGATCTCATGGGCCAGGCGGACATTGTGAATTGAAATTTGAGAATGTCGAAGTCCCGGAAGATATGGTTTTAGGTCGGATTGGGGAAGGCTTTAGACTTTCTCAGGAAAGACTGGGTCCAGCTCGGTTAACGCATTGTATGAGATGGACAGGCATGGCTCGAAGGGCACTTCTCATTGCCAGGGAGTATGCTAAGGAAAGGGAAGTATTTTCTTCAAAAATTGCTGAGCACCAAGGAATCCAATGGATGTTTGCGGAATGTGCCACAGCAATAGAGATGGGTTTTCTTCTTACCTTAAAAGCCGCATGGTTGCTACAAACTGGTAAGGATGCTAGACAAGAAACTTCCATGGCAAAATGGAAGGTAAGCGAGGCCCTTTGCCAATCGATCGATAACGCCATCCAGATATGTGGTGGTACTGGCTATTCCAGAGACCTTCCTTTGGAATTGTTTTATAGGGACGCGAGAGCTGCAAGGATCGCCGATGGTCCTTCGGAAGTACATAAAATGGTAATTGGTCGTAACTTTGTTTCTAGCAAATGGACATTTGATTGATGGAAACAGAATTGCTAAAACCAATACTAGAAAAGTACCTAACCCAAAAATGGAACCAAAAATTAGAAATAAAATCTATCCATCATTTGAGTGGTGGTGCCTGTCAAGACAACTATTATCTGTTAGTTGAATTTAGTGAAGGAAAATCAGAATTTCCCAATGAAATGGTTCTTAGAACCGACAAAGGGGCTTCCTTACTGTCTTCTTTATCCAAAAAAGAGGAATTTCTAGTAGCAAAGATACTATATGAATCCGGAGTCAAAACTCCTCGTCCCATTCTTTTGGAAGAAGACAGTTCTATATTAGGTTCCCCATTTTTTTTGATGGAAAAGATACAAGGGAAAGCGACGGGACGTTACATAACCAAAGATTCCGAATTGAATTCTTATAGAAAAGTTGGTATGGCTCAAGATCTTGCCTCCAACCTAGCCAAAATACATAATATAACACCTGATCAATTCAAAGATAGCTCCATCAAGCAAATTTTGAAACCAATGGATAAGGAGGAATACATTCCCTATTGCATCTCTGATTTAAGAATCTCCTTGGATGCTTTGCCAGAAGCACACCCCGCCATTGAAATTGTTTTGAATTGGTTAGAGGCAAATTCTCCTGATTCAGATTCCTTAGTGCTTGTTCACGGAGACTATCGAACCGGCAATTTTATGATGAATCCTAGCGGTTTGCAGGGCATACTTGATTTTGAATTTGCTCATTGGGGAGATAGATACGAGGACATTGCTTGGCTTTGCATGAAAGATTGGAGATTTGGAAAAATAAACAAAGAAGTGGGAGGTTTTGCAGATAGAAAAGATTTTTATAAGTATTACGAAGAGGAATCCCAATATCAAATAGATCCAAACAAAGTAAAATATTGGGAAATTCTAGGTAATATTAGGTGGGCTATTGGATCCGCCCAGCAGGCAGAAAGACATCTTTCAGGAAAAGACAAAGGCATTGAACTAGCCGCCATAGGACGCAGAACAGGAGAAATGGAGTGGGAGGCAATGAAATTGGTAGAGGATTTACAAAATGCAATACAGACCCGATGCTAAGGATTTAATTTTGGCGATACAAGAGTTCCTACTAAAAGATTTGATTCCAAAGTTAGAAGACGAAGATTTGCTTTCTTACAAGACTCTCGTTAGCTGGAATATGCTAGGCGTATTGTCTAGGGAATTGGAGAAAGAAACAGATTTTAATTCTAAAGAATGGAAGAATCTTTTGGAATTGCCATGTGGAGAAGGATTGCCTCGGGATATCAATGATTTCGAACGACTTCCTTCCAAGATGCGAAGAGAATTTTTAAAGGAAGCTTATTTCAATATGGCAAAAGAATTGCGTAAATCAAAAAATTCGAATACCGATTCTAAGGAATGGCAAATCCTCAAAGAGCAATTGCAGGATAATCTAGCAATTTCTAATCCAAGGTTTACACTATAATTGAAAACACTTTATTTAGTTAGGCATGGGCAAGCTGATCGTCTAGGAAAAGACTATGATCAACTAACAGATAAAGGATATCTCCAAGCAAAAAAACTGGGAGAATATTTTCTAAAACAAAACATAGAATTTGATTTTGTTTCTTCAGGTAATTTGCGCAGGCAGATCCAAACCGTAGATGCCGTACGGAATGAATTCACGAAGGAAAGGTTTTGTATTCCAGAATCTATTACAGATGATAAATGGAACGAATTTGATTCTCGTCTTTGGTTGGGGATCGCAAGTCGAATCCGAGAGGTTGATTCTGATTTTGCAAACCTTTATTCAAACTACAAGGAATCTTGGGAAAGGAAAGACCCACAAACTCTTGATTTGTTCCAAATCCTAATTCATAGAGTTTTGTCAGATTGGGTGGGAGGAAATTGGAATGAAGTGGCGCCTTACTCTTTTCTCCAATACAAAGATCGCATTTCGTCTGCGTTGAAAAATCTCCCAGAAAAAAATAAAAGTATTCTGGTGGTTACTTCCAGCACGCCCATTGCCATTGCTACTGGAATTAGTTTAGGTTTGCAAAAGGAACAATTTCTTCCTTTGATGAAATTTATCCAGAACACTTCATTGACTATTTTTCGTCAAATAACGAACAGATGGGAGTTAGATAGCTTCAATGGAAGGCCTCACCTAAATTCAGAAGAAGCAAGCATTGGTTGAGAATATTGCTTAGTTTCCTAAAGTCATAGTTCCAAAAAAAAATGCATGGGCAGAGATTTTGGGAAAAGTGAGGGGGATGGGCTTCAGAAAGTAATCAATTTGTGGTATTTTTATTCGAATGGCTCTGGTTGCTAAGAAAACAATGTACTTTTTGTATTTACTAAAATCTCTTTTCTAAGCAGGCTTGGCGCATGAAACCAAAATCCCACAATTATCCCAGAATATTTTTCCAAATCTTACTGATTCTTCTTTTTGTAGCCGTATCCTGCAGTAAGAAAGAAGAAGGCACCGCTCCAACAGCGGAACCCGCTAAACCAGCCGATGAACCTGAAGCAGTGGTTTTGTTTCTCATTGGAGATGTGCAATTGGAAGGCAAAAAGGTATCCCTAGGAGACCGCATATCCATAGGAGAAGTTTTGATCACGGGAGTGAAAGCGACAGCAGACATCCAGATCATCGGAGAAAGTCAGACGGTAATCCGGGTAAAAGAAAATACCAACTTCGAACTAAAAAAGTTTATGGAAGCTGGGGTGATGGTCCACCAAGCGAGCTTGAACAAAGGCTCAGCACTTTTTACGGTCAATAAACAGCAAAAGAACGAAGCTTTCCAAGTCCGAACCCCAACCCTAGTTGCGGGTGTTAGGGGAACCCAATTTGCCATCCAATCGGGAGACACTGGAAATTCCAAAATCGAAGTGATCGATGGTTCAGTTGCTGTGAAACCGCGGATCGAAGTCGCAGAAGCCTTGGGAGACGAAGGCTTGAGCCAGCTCGGTATCCAAAACCCTGTCAGTGAAGTCGTAATCGAAAAAGGGAAGAGCTCGGAAGTTACCCCAAAAGACATAGAAAAAATAGAAAAAGCATCTGGAATTGCGGAAATCAAAAAACTTCCTGAAATCAAAGCGATGACGGAAGCATTCCAAAAGTCAGACAACCCGGAAGAGAAGCGCGCGCAAGCCAAAGTGGACTTGGTTGCGATCGTGAAAAAGCCAGAGATCCAAGAGATCGTAAAGGAGAAAGAAAAAGCTCCTCCCCCAAAAGCTTTTGAGATAACCGTCAAGGCAGTTCCGCAAACCGAGATCCAAAAGCAGGTACAAGAGTTCCAGGAACTCATTGCCGTAGAACAGAAAAAAATCGAAAAGCAGACCGACAGCAAAGCATTAGTACAAGAAAGGAACAAGGCCATGGAGAAGGTACTCATGGCTCGGATCCAGAAAATCACCAAAAAATCCATTGAAAAACTCATCCTCAAAGATGGTCGTGAAGTGGAAGGAGTCATCTTCCAAGATGATGACAATTACTATGTCATCACCCCGCTAGGCACGGAAACATTCCCTGAAACCCAAGTAGAAGGGCTAGGTTTTTAAGGAAAAGGGTAGGGTTTTGCTTCGGTGTTACTTTTAATCAAATTTGGGTATTGTTAAGTAGCAGTAGCCACTGTAATGTAAAGACAGATGTTTAAAATGAAAAGAGATTGGGCAAATGTGCCAGGTTCCATTAGAGCTTGGCTTCGAATTCTAGGCTACTTTGCTATGGTATTATGCGCTTCGCAGGTGTTTGGTGATACCGTCAAGCTGAAGAATGGGAAGACACTAGAAAACGTCAAATCAAAGGTAGAGAAGGATTCCATTTTAGTCAAGTATGAGAACGGCAAATCGGAAACCGTTCCCAAGTCTGGGGTCTTGAGCATTAAGGTTTCCGCCGTAGATTGGAAGAAAAAGGAAGTGGCACCTCTCCCACCCAATTTGGACGAGAAAGCCCAAGAGGAAGCTCGCAAATTGGCCGAACAGGAAGCTCAGAAGGAAGCCGAAGAAGAAAGGCTTCGAGTGGCGGAAGCATCGAAATTCGGATCGGATTGGACCCCACGACCCGAAGAAGAACAGATCAATCCTTGGGGCAATTTTGCCCTTGGGTTCGTGCCTGGTTACAGTGGCTTATACCGGACTAAGAACAATTGGGGCGGTGGTGTGTTTACTTTCTTAGAATCTGTAGCCTTGTTAGGTGTGATAGATGCATACTCCGCGAAAAGGCTGCCAGGGACACCATTTTCTGGAGACTATGCTCCATTTGGACTGATTGGTTTGTCCGCCTCAACTCAGCCTGGTTTCACGGGTGTATTTGGTAATCTAGTTTTAATCAATGGGTTCTCCCAGTATGGCTATGAGGGGGGTCTTACTGGCCAAAGTATCGCAGAAGTCGGCCCTGGTGCTACTGCAGAGTCTCTCCTTAAAAAAGACCAGACAAGTCGGGCTGGGGTTCTTGGACTGCTCTTGCTTGTGGACGGCATTGCCTCTTATTTTTCGGCGAGTGCCTGGAACGAAGGAACCTACGGGGGGGAAAAGGATCCGAACTACGTAAGGCCCACCCGACCTGGGGCGCGAACAATTCGGTCTGCCTTTTTCCCCGGGTGGGGGCAGGTGTACGGGGGAAACAATATCAAGGGATATACTTGGATGGTCGGAGCAGTTGGACTTTTGGCGAATGCGGCAAGCAAAGAAACGGCTGTTACAGAAGCAACCCGAGATCTAAAGAAGTCCGGCTTCTCCACTATCACCCCAGTTTTTGTTAGTGGTGGATTGCTTCCGAGCATCGGTAGCAATCAAGGCGAATCCGCAGGTCTTTGGGCTTTTTTGCTTACGACCCCCACCTATCAGGCATTGGAATCTGCCGTCCAAGAGCGAAACCAAGCTTGGTCTATTTTTGGTGGGTTCTGGTTTTTGAACTTGGTGGATGCCTATTTTTTCAGTGGAAAAAAAGAAGGTGCCCCAGTGAGTTTTACACCTCAATTCCAACTCCAACCGGTTGGTATTATTGGAGGAAGAGCCCAGTTGGAATCCTTTACTTCCCTTACCGTGGAGTACAAATATGAATAAACGAATGATCTCTCTTATATCTTTTGTTGTAGCTCTTGCAAGTCTTGGCAACTGTCGCAACGACGAACTGTCCCCAGGCGGATTTTTGACCCCGACAGGAGCATTATTCCAGGGGGCCCTCATTGGATCGCTATTAGGCACTGCCGGCAGAGGAGGATTTGGCTTTTCTGTGGAAAATGCAAGAAATCTCGTGTCTTCGGGCGGCTCTTTGTTTTTGATTGGTGGAACAAGTACACCAGTAATAAGTCAGTCGAATGATGGAGTTACTTTTACAAAACGAACAGTCACTCTTCCTGGTTGCACAACTGTTAATACAACTGTTAATACATCAGATAGCTTCACAGAATGTACCATTTCTGGGATTAGTAAATTAGGAAACCAATTATTTGTTATAGGATTAAAAGCAGAAGGTAATCGAAACAGTATCAGCAGAAGTAACACATTGTATTTTGCTTCTGCTGAAACTTTAGAGGGTTTAGTCTTTCGACAAATTACGGATTCAAACATTAATCCAAGCAATTTAACTAATTTTAATATATTAAAAACAGGGGCCGCTCCGAATGTTTTTGCCATGGGATTTTCCACTAGTAGCAATTCACATAAGGTCTGTGCCACTTCCGATGGGGGAAATTCTTGGAATTGTCGCACGCCACCTGCACCGAGTTCCACTGCAGGATTTATAGGGACTTTAAATGCAACTTTTGTTTATGATCAGTACTATCGCTGGGATGGATCTTGGGTCGATGTAACGACCACAGACCGAGGTTT
>Ga0169931_10015102_pt1 | contig 10369 bp, 9 predicted proteins | sample Kivu_15m_20L_FD_129675 | JGI IMG/M metagenome (GOLD analysis project Ga0169931, IMG submission 129675) | Freshwater microbial communities from Lake Kivu, Western Province, Rwanda to study Microbial Dark Matter (Phase II) - Kivu_15m_20L... | ecosystem: Environmental > Aquatic > Freshwater > Lake ... | reverse complement strand
CTCGGCGAGAAGTTCAGCCTGGCCGAGGCCGGCTAATCCGATTCGCCCAGGTACATCACCCAGATGGCGTACTGATTGGCCGGACCGTCGGGGCTGAGTTCCCAACGCGCGTCCCAAGCCTCGCCGCCGCGCACACCTTTCACCCGGACGTTCTCGGCGCCGCGGCGATGAACGGACCTCAAGTCGCTGGCGATCTGGGCCGCCGTGGCGCGCGTGTACAGCCGGTCGGCTCGGTGCCAGACCCGCGGATTACGTCGTATCTCTTCCAGGGCCACCACCCAGAACGAGCGTCGTTTCCACGGCACGGCACCGGGCGGGTTCTCGACCGTCGCCTTCTTCGGTCGCGTACCGGCGGCCGAGGACTTCTTCTGGTTGGTCGCCGACTTTTTGGACTTGTTCGCTGCCACGACTGCCTGTCCGAAACCCGAGGAGCGCAGCCCCGAAACTTCCCGATCTGAATGACTGATTCGCGCCGTCCGCTGCCTTCGGTGGTGGCGCGTCATAAGTGTGATTCAGGGGTGTGGCATAGATGTGGAATCACCGAGTCCTTGCTCACACCATTTTCGTAGACCGTTTAGGTCGAATGACACCGCTGGCATTTGCCGAAATGCGGCGCAGAGAACCGGCGCGCACACAATCGGTGAACTCCGTCGTTTCGGTACCCATGAACGACACACACCACACCTCCACCAACTTCCCCTTCGTCCCCGGCCGCATCGGAGCCGACGCCCAGCAACGCGGAATCGGCGCCCTCATCGGTTCCGTGGTCGGCGACGCCCTCGGCGCCCCCTTCGAGTTCGGACCCCCGAACGCCTACTCGGATCGTTTTCCGACGTCGCGTCAGGGCACGTCCACCGAGATGGTGGGCGGCGGGGCCTTCGACTGGGACCCGGGCGAATTCACCGACGACAGCCAGATGTTGTTGGCGTTGGCCGAGTCGCTGGTGGCTCGCGGGGGCCTCGACCTCGACGATCTCTGGGAGCGGTTCCGCGCCTGGCGTTCGGGGGCGACCGACTGTGGCACCACCACCTCGGCCGCGCTGTCGCACGACGACCGCCACGAGGCCGCGACCGAGGCGCACCGTCATCGCGGCCGCACCGCCAGCAACGGGGCGCTCATGCGCACCTGGGCCGTGGCGTTGGCCTTCGTCGGCCACGACACCGCCGAGGTGATGCGGGTGGCCCGGGCCCAAGCCGAGACGACCCACTTCGACCCCCTGGCCGGCTGGGCGGCGGCCATCGGAACCGAACTGTGCCGTCGGGCCATCGTCGGGTTCGATCCACTCGAGCAGATCGACGACGTCCTCACGTTCGTCGACCCGTCGTGTCGCGCCGAGTTCGCTCGGGTGCTGGCGGTCGACTGGGTGCCGAATCGGATCGAGGATCACTCCAACGGCGCCGCCACCGTCTGTCTGGCACAAGCGGTGTGGGCGTTGCGGGTGTCGGACGACTTCGAGTCGGCGATGCGCGCGGCCATCGATCTCGGTGGCGACACCGACACCGTGGCCTGCGTGGCCGGAGCGTTGGCCGGGGCGGTGCACTCCGTGCAGGGCATCCCGTCACGCTGGATGACCGTGGTGAACGGTTCGTTCACCACGCCCTCGGGACGGTCGACGTACCGTTATGCCGACCTGCTCGACACGGCCCGACTGTTGCTCGGACGTGACCGCGCGAATCGCACCCGGCTCGAGGTGCCGGCTCATCCCGAGCAGGTCGACGACGAGTTGCCGGTGTTCGCCTCGGACCTCGGCGGGGCCATCGAATGCGACGGGAACTACGCCACCGTCTCGTTGTGCCTGATCGACGGCCGTCTCGATCATCACGCGGTGCGACGCGAGTTGTACATGCGCGACGAGGAAGGTCCCGACGAGAACGCCAACCTGTTGGCGGCGGTCGTCGATGCCGTCGACACCATCGACGCTCTGCTGGCCGACGGACATCGGGTGCTCGTCCACTGCCATGGTGGACGCAGCCGCACCGGGTTGGTGTTGAAGGCCTGGGCCATGCGACGCCACGGTTTCGACGAGACCCGGGCCCACGCGTGGCTCGAGGCGCGTTGGCACCGGTATCAGCCGTGGAACTCCACGTTCACCGAGTTCCTGCGCGACACGTGGGAGCGCCGCGTCGCTCGCTGAGCGACCCGGATTCAGTCGTCGTCGCCGGCGGCATCGAGTTCCGAGAGCACCTCGGGATCCGGTGCCGCCATCGCGTTCTCGATGGCCCGGGGCCAGGTCCGCTGGTCGCGCAAATCGTTCACCACCCGTAACAACATGTCCTTGTGCTGTCGGCTGCGCATGCCCGACGCGGTGATGGCCTGGAAGGTGGCCTCGGCGGTGCGTTCGCTCGACAGGCCGTCACCATCCCCGATCGACGACGCCAGATCGCGCAACGCCGAGAGCGCCCGCCGCGAGGTGGCGTCGTCACCTTCGAGGATCTCGGCGCGATCGATCAGATGATGCAGAGCGGCCTCGGCCCCCTTGGTCGTGGCGCGTGCCGCGCGCCGCGTCTCGGCCACGGTGATCGGGCGCACCAACCTGGTGACGTCGACCGTGTGTCGCATCTCGACGGTGCGCAGGATCGCGGCCGGACTCGAGGGGTCGGACGCGTCGTCGTCCTTCGACTTCAGGATCAACTCGGTCACCAGCACACCGACGAGGCCGGGCAGGCCCTCCACGCGCGGTCGCACGGAGGCGTGCAGCTGCTGGAACCCCACCAGCACGTCGACACCGCCGATCGGCGACCATTCGACGGTGGTGTCGGCGTCGATGCGATCGCGCACGATCGACGACGAGAGATCGGGGCTCGTCGACGAGTCACCCTCGTCGGAGGTGATTCCCTCCACGAAGCCGAGGACCGTGTCCGACAAGGGCCGGTACTTCAGCGTCAGTTGCGCCTTCACGACTCCATGTTGCCAGTTTCGCGGCCCGGACACACGAGAAATGTTGCGAAATGGCTCACACGTACTCACATCGAATTGCGAGCCGAAAGCAGGAGTTCAATCGCGGTAGAGGTCGAGAACCGTACCCGCCCACTGCGGTGCCACGTCACGCAGGTCGTCGGGCGATACCACGCACGAGGGATGGCCACAACGCACGAGCAGCTTGGCCAACCACGTGCGACTGACCACGTCGACCCACACGAACATCGAATCGTCGTCGTTCACCACGCAGGCCTTGTGTGCGAGCCGATCGACGAGCCATCCGTTGCCGGGAGCGATGTACAGAACCGCCTCGGTGGCCTGACCCCGAAAGCCCCACCCGGACCACGACGTGGAGCGGTGTTCGAACGTGACGCCGGTGATCTCGGTGTCGAGGATGCGGTCGATGCGGAACACCCGATCGAGTTCGACCGGCTGGGCCGACACGTCGTCGGCGATGAGATACGTCTCACCCTTGTCGACGAACACCAGTCGCGGATGCAACAGGCGCTCACTGACCTGTTCCTCGCCGTTGACGTAACTCACCTTGATCTCGAGGTGATCGCGCACGACGTCGTTCATCTCGGCCATGAGCGGTGCCTCGTCGAGCCGGATCTCCACGGGAATCTCGCCGAGGGCCTCCTCGATCTTCCGCCTCAGCGACGCGAAGGGTCCGGAGTCGCGCTGAGTCGCGTCGAGAGCCATCGCCATCGACGCCAGGCCGAGCGACACCGCGGTCGCCTGTCGCGGTGTGAGGCGCACGCTGCGCGTCATCAGTGAGCGACTACGTCGGAATCGTCCGATCACCGACGAGTCGCCGCAGAAATGCACGGTGTCGCCTTCGACCCAGAAATCGAACAACGCATCGCTGGTGTACGGGGGCACGCCGCACATCGAGGCGGCCTCCAGATCCTTCAACAGCATCTCCTCGCTCACCCCGAGGCGCGCGGCCAGGACCGCGATGGGAGTGGACGTGGTGTTGCGCAACCACGGCAGGATGGACAGCAGTCGTTGCAGACGCTCGCCCAAGGGACGGGGCCCGGGTCGCGGGCTCGGCGCCGAGGGTCGCGGTGCGACAGCCGGCGCGGACTCCACCACGCGTGACGCCCCGTCGAGCCACTCGATCACGTGATCGCGCAACTCGGCTGGCCCCTCGACCACGGCGTGGGTACCGAGACCGAGCAACCATCCGCGAAAGCGGGCGCGGTCGTCGACGGCGACGGTGATGCGCAGACCCCCGTCGGCCAGGGGCTCGGTCTCGATCACGCGTCGATCCCACCACGACAGCGAGGCACCGAGATGGTCGACGCGCACGGTGGCCACGAAGTCGTCCTGTTCCACCGCGTGCAGCAGTCGACCTAGTTCGCGCTCACTCGGGCGACGACGACCGGCGACGGGTTCGACGTCGAGGATCTCGTGTTCGTCGGCCACTTGCGAACAGCGCAACGCCGTCGTTTTCTTGTCGGCCCGCGAGAAAGCGATGACGTACCACGTGCCCTTGTCGAAGACCACGCGCAACGGTTCGATGTCGAGGGGCGTCCCCGAATGGAGTACGCGCACCACCCGGCGTTGCTTGGCCGCCTCGGACATTCGGACCACCACCAGAGGGAGTCCGATGTTCACGGCCAGAGACGACGAGCCCAGTCGGCCGTCGAACTTCATCAACGCCTCCCCGGCCTGGGGCACGGCGGCGTGCAGGGACTCCAAGGCCAGCGACAGAATCGACAGTTCGTCGTCGGTGAGTGCCAGATCGGGGACGCACATGTCGTCCTCACGAATGAAGTAGCGGGTCTGGCCGGCCTCGTCGCCCACACCGGCCAACGTGCGCACGGGGATCCCCAGATCGCGGGTGATCACGTTCTTGTCGCTGGTGAAGAGCTGACGTTGCGGATCTTCGTCGGTGGGATACGGCGACTCTCCACGAGCCATGGCCGTCACGATCTGCTCGCGGGTCATGGGAGCCTCGGCCCGCGACAACAGCGTCAGCAGATTGAGAACACGTTCGATCGGGTTCACCCGACGGGACATGGCTCGCGAATTCATCGGAGCATTGTCGCCGGAGGCGTGATCGACCGCATCGTGGAAGTCACACCGTTTTGCCGGCGGACGTCAGACGATGAGTTCGTCACCCGGACGTGGACGACGGAGTCGTTCGCGCGCGTCGCGCAGGATGCCGGCCGCGGGCTCCCAGGAGTCCCCCGAGGCCAAATCGACGACCGCTTCAGCCATGGGAACCGTGACACACCGCAGGGGGGCGGGGGCTTCGGACAAGGCGCGGGCGGTCCGGGCGGCGGCGAAGGGAACGGGCAAACCGTCGGCTTCGCCGAGTTCGTCGAGCAGCGTGCGCAACGCTGCGCCCAGGTCGATCAGCGAGCGACGTTCGGCGAGGGGCGAGTGCGAGCGGGCGAACAGCCGGGCCACGTCGTCGAGTGCGGCACAGACGGCTTTCACCTCGTGGCTGGGTCGACACGTCGTGGCGGGAGGTGACCACACGTCGAACAACTCGTCGAGAGGCACCCGGGCGACGGCCCGCCGAGCGACGAAAACGTCGCTCGGCGAGACGGTGGCCTCGTGGACCAGCGACATCAAGGTGGAGTGGAGGCGCAACGGAAGCACGTGATCGACCAAGCCATGACGACTACGAGCGGACACTCCCAACACCTGAGCGGCGAGGAAGCACCGAGCCGACGAGCCGCCATCATCGACACCAATGGTTTCCACCGTGGTGTCGTGATCGACCCGACGTTGGTCGACCCGATCGTGATCGACTCCGTCGACGGGCACGCCCAGCGCGGCGGCCACCTCGGAGTCGGCACACGAGATGAGTGCCGAATCCGAGAGCGCCCGATAGGACACCGCGAACTCCACCAACGGGGTCATCCGATCCACTTCCCGTCGAGGCCGTTGTCACCCAACTCGCGCAGTGCCTCGCTGATGATGTGCGCGGCCCGCGAACGCGAGATTCCGATGTCGGCGGCCACCTCACTGGTGTCGACACCGAGCACCTTCACGCGGAAGACGAGGTGACCCTTGCGGGCTCCCAATCGCGCGATGAGGCTGGCCTCGAGTTGGGCCAACGACATGTCGAGGGGATCGGTCGTGCGGGGATCGGCGAAGGTGTCGGAGATCGCCGAGTCGAAGAACTCGACGATGCGCTCACCGCGGGCCCCCTCTCCACGTTGGGCCCGCCAGGTGCGCAACGCATCGACGCATCTGGTGGCGAACACCGCGTCGATGAACGAGGCCCCGGAGCGATACCGGGTGGCGAGGTCGCTGACCTTCCTCGCCAGGTACTCGTCCATGGCGCTGGCCACCTCGTCGCGGATCGGCACGGGCAAAGTGCAGGTGTTGAGACGACGGCTGAGTCGGACGAGAGCCGACTCGATGAACACCAGATCGCGGTTGGTGTACTTGGGGTTCTTCATGATGGTTTCCTTCTGCGACCCGGGTGTCCGGTGTCGGTCGTTGTGGATGCCGGCGGACGCCGGCACCCACAACATGACAGGAGGGTGTGACGGGTTTCCCGAAGCCGGTCTGTCAGCGTCCCGACGGGAAGGCGGATGCGTGCACCAGCTGGTCGTTCAGGGCCAACGCCTGACCGGTCACCCGATCGGTCACCACCTGGCGCCATTCCCCCAGACCGAAGTCCGAGCGGCCGAGCGGCCCGCGCACTTCACGGTCGAAACGGCGCAGGAAGCGGAGGGCCTTGTCGGCACGGTTCGGGGCCGAGGAGTCGGAACCCACCCCGGAGGCGAAGGCCGATCGAACGAGGGTGTCCCACATCGTCGACAGCAGTTCCGGCTCGCCGAACAGGTCGAACGACACCACCTGACCGGCGTTCATCACCACGATGCCCGTTTGCGCGGGCAGGGGGCCCCACGAGGCGACCTCGTCCACCATCGCCGCGTCGTGTGAGGTGGGACGACTCCGGAAATACTCGTCGAGCGCGGCGGTGTCCGAAACCAAGCGACTCGACAACAGCAAACTGTTCACCTCGCTCCACACCTCGGACTGGTCCCGGAGGTTGGCCGAGCGACGGATCGACGACGGAGCCATCTCCCCCACGCCCCGGAACTGTTGCGATCCGTGCCAGCGACCCTGCTCGACACACGAGACCGGAATGTCGCAAACGGAGCGGCCGGCGATGATGACACTCTGGTTCAGCACGCGCTGTTGACGGCCTCCCTCGAGCGTCTCACCGGCGAACAACACCACCGGCTCGGGATTCGAGTTCTCCACCTCGAGGATGGGCACGGTGGGGGTGGCTTTCTCACGGACCTGGAAACCCGCGCCGGGACGGGCCAGGCCGAGGCCCGTGGGTGACGAATCCGGTCGGTACACGGGAAAGATCGCGACGCCGCGCTTGGTGATGGGCCGACCGATGGCGGTCGACCGGATGAACGTGGTGGTCATATTCGGTGCTCCTTCTCGACCCGGGATGGGTCACGAGATGAGGAACGACCGTCGAAACCGAATGTGTGCGCCTGGATCGGGCGAACTCGTCAGCCGTGCTTGCCGCGCAGGTGACGGCCGACGTAGGCCACCACCAATTGGTGGGCGTCGTCGTCGAAGAACAGGTGCACGCGGTACAGGCGGGCACCCTTGCCGTTGCGGATGTGGGCCAGGGCGAACTCGGTGCGACCGCGCCACGTGAAGGCGTAGTCGCTACCGAACTTGTACTCCGCGGTGTCGGAAACACCGGCCGCGTAGTTCAGACCCAGGCTTCGACACGAGATGGTGAGCGAGGCGTTGTTGATGCGTCCGGTCTGCCAGTCGGCGGCCACCACGTTGAGGCGCACGAGGTCCTGTAGAAGACGGTTCGCGTCGATGTTCTCCAGCTCGCGCGCGGTGACGAAGGCGTTGTCGTGGAACGTGAGGTGCTCGCAGATGCGCGACGCCTGATTGACGGCGTCGATGGCGCTCACCGCCCGCAGTCCCTGGGGCGACCGACCGAGTCGCACCTCGAGCTCGGTGTTCATCAGCACCAGGCTCTCCACCAGGTCGTTGCGATTCTCCAGCAGATCCTGCTTCTCGGCGATCACGCGATCGGCCTCGGCCATGGCCTGTTCGAGATCGTCGAGTCGATTCAGATCCTCCTGCCATTGCTCGAGGACGGCGCGATACTCGGACCACGGCACGTTCTCGGGGTCGGCCGCCGGATCGCCCGCAACCGTCGGAGCATCGTTGGTCGACGCCGACGATGGGGCCGTCTGTGCACCGCTCGACACGCTCGAACCCGGCGAAGCCGCCGCCGAGGACGTCTCGACCACGGGGTCGTTCGATCGCCGACGGAACAGCGGGGCACGCAAGGGGGCCAACGAGCCGGCCGCCGACTCGGTGACGATGTCGATGATGCGGCCACGTTCGGTCTTGGCCGCCTCGGGCGACAGGCCGGTGCCGTTCGACGTGGCGTTCTCGTGACCGCCGGGCCACAGGATGCTGAATCCCTGACGCGTCAGGATGTCCTTGCCGTACATCCGGTTGAAGGCGGCCCGCGTCGCGTCCCCGTGAATCTGCACCACGTGCGCCAGTCCGGACAGGCTCAGCGACAACCGACCGGAGTCGAAGACCGCCTTGCCCGCGTCGGGGATCGATTCGACGATCACCGGCAACACTCGACCGGGTGCGTCGCAGAACGCGGCGATCGCCTCGGCGCCGTCGGGTCGGTCGACGACGGCCACGGTGGCCCGTAGCCGCATGCCCGCGTCGTACATGTCGCACGCCGACACCAGATCGTGGGCGAGGATGCGCAACGACATCACGCTCGTCGTCGGGGGCTTGCGCGTCACACGTCGACCACCGGGGGTGACGGTGCAGCGAATCTCGAGCGTCGTCGACGTCTCCGAGGTGGCCAGCGTGATGGTGACACCGGCCATCGTTCCCTCGCCGACGGGGCGGTCGATGCTGCACCGCCACCAACGGTCGGGGTCCTCGTCGTCGATACGCACCGACAGTCCGGCCTCGCGTTCGTCGGTGGGGAATTCGGTCTCCAGCCAACGCGTGGTGATCTCGCGCATGGTGGCCTGCCGCGACGACGGCCACACGGGCCCGTCGATACGAAGGCAGTACACCGGTCTCACGGCTCCAGTCTCGCCGCTCCACGATGTGAAGACACTCGCGAAGGCGACATACGGTGCCCCGTGGACCAAAACGATGTCGATCTCCTGCTGTTGTTGCTGAACGGAGTGGCCACCTGGACCATGGTCGGGCTGATCTGGTTCGTCCAGCGGGTGCACTACCCGTTGTTGGCCCTGATTGGCCCCGACCGGGCGCGCTCCGTGGCCCTCGAACACCAGCGTCGCACGGCCACCGTGGTGGGGCTGCCGATGGCGGTGGAGGGCCTCACCACACTGGCCCTGCTGGTGCGCCGACCCGACGCCGTGGGGGCCGGCTGGGTGTGGGTCAACGCCGTCCTGCTGGCCGTGGCGTTGGGCAGCACGATCCTGCTGTCGGTTCCCCTGCACGCCCGCATGGCCGAGGCCCCCGACGAGACCGTGGGACGTCGCCTGGTGGTCACCAACTGGCCCCGGACCGTCGCCTGGACCGCTCGCGGGGTTCTGTGCGCGCTCATGATCCTGCAGGTGCTCAGGGGCTGAACGAACCATCCTCCACCCCGGTGGCATGATCGCGACCCCATGCGTCTTTCTCGCGACATCATCGACCGGGCCCTCGACTGGGACGTCTCCGAGGCCAACGTGTTGCGGCGCTGGTATCTCACGGCGCCGGACCTCACGATCGAATACGTGTTGGCCCACGTGGTCGACGGCATGGATCGGCTCACCCGTTGGTATGACGGCACCGTCGTCGTCGACGTGTTCCCCCGACACGACGGTTTCCTGACCAACGAGATGTTGCGGGTTCGGGGCGAGTCCGGACGCTGGTCCGTGCTCCTGTGCGGTCGACCCGACCGGCATTTCGGCGAGGTGCCCGAGCCGCTGCAGAACCTCCTGGTCGATCGCGAATGGCGCGCCGTCGCCGAGATCGATGGCTCGTTCCAACTGGTGCCGTGCCGCCAGTGCGGGATCGTGCACCCCCACGATTGGATCTACGAGCAGCCCGAGTATTCGTCGACCTTCGACGTGGTGTCCCATGCCGCCGATGCCGCCCGACTGGTGCTCGACGCGCCCGCGGGCGAGTGGTACGTGCAGGCCAGCATTCACAACCCGTGCGAAGAGGTGGGCGAGATCTCCGATCGGATCGATCTCCACCGCACGCACGACGGCCTGGCCATCGACTGTCTGGTGGATCTCATCGAACTGGTGCCCCTGGAACCCCGGTCGCCCTTGGTACGCCGGGTGTTGTGGCCCGAGGACTCCTGGTGGGCCGAGCTGGCCTGTTATCTGGAGGCCCACGACGCCCACGAGGGCCCCTGCCCGCTGGACGACTTCGACCACCACGACTGCGACCATGACGACCATGACGACGACGGCGACCATGACGACCATGACGACGG
>Ga0169931_10015101_pt1 | contig 10369 bp, 6 predicted proteins | sample Kivu_15m_20L_FD_129675 | JGI IMG/M metagenome (GOLD analysis project Ga0169931, IMG submission 129675) | Freshwater microbial communities from Lake Kivu, Western Province, Rwanda to study Microbial Dark Matter (Phase II) - Kivu_15m_20L... | ecosystem: Environmental > Aquatic > Freshwater > Lake ... | reverse complement strand
GGGAGATTCAAAATATTCTACATTTTTTAAGAATCCAACTGTTATTAACAATGCTCTTACAAAGGCTGGTGCAGAAAGAATCGGTGACTTGGGAAAGGTCGACGCGAGTGGTACTGGCGACAAATCGATGATGAACGTGATTGATTCGTGGATCGATAATCTATGGGAACCTTTACGAGAGGCAGTCAAAGAAGGAAAGGACGATAAGTTTCTTCTCATTTCCCAGAAGTCGACCTTAGAGTATTGTGAGAAAATTTTCCCTGAATGGCATGGAAAATCGAAACCAGTTGTGAAAAAGGTCAAGACTCGCAAGGAAAGAAAAGAAACGTTGAAAGAATTTGGATACGATCCTGATAGAATCTACTGGTTTGCGCTGATAGCTATTCCAGCTCTGGCTTTGGTCGTAGCCCTTCATTGGGAAGAAGTCAGAGATATCCTGGCGAAGAAATTCTTGTCGTATAGAGATGGAAATATTTATAAGATCATCGTCAACGCATAGAAATAACAGCAGTTCATACTTCTCGGAGGCGTTATAAAAATTCAAATATTTTCAATGTACATGTATCCTGGTATAAAACGAAAAAACCGCTCGAAAATGAGATTGTACTCTTGTCTGGGGAATGCCTCGTCCGTTATGCAGGTCCTTTCTTTCAATTTGTTCTCGGAGACACACGACAGTACATGACGGCGTAGGCGCGGTACTCGGGCCCTACGTAATGACGTAGTTGCTGACGTCGAAGAAACTACGCCAGATGTATCCCAGTGAACTGCTCTCTGATTTTCTACAATACCATCGTTGCTACCAATTCCGACGTCAGTCTTCTATGTAACAACTCCATGCGTTTGCCATGAAGTAAAATCCATGCCTTCGACAACCACAACCACGACATCACCCGAACAAGTCCAAGAAGCGTGATTCGACACGATCTTGATTACATGACACCTCTACAGACTCGTCAATCATCACCGTCGCGTTACCCTGCTAGCACGCGGTCTTCTAAGATTGATCCAGATCCAACGTTGTCGCAATTCCCTCAAAACAATTACTACTGCAAATCTAGTCAGCAAAAAAGATTGATTCCATTTGTTTCAAAGTTAACGCTTCAACAGTCGCTTCCTCTTATCTTTTCGGCTTTTGGAGATGGAGCCAATCTGTACGTGGATGTCCTTGGACTAGAGTCTTCGAAAAGGGAGGCCCTATCGTCTGCGAGACTCCGCTTAGCATATTTCCGGAAAGGAAGAGAAGTACTAGCGTCGCCTGTGGAAGTTGACGATGAGATTACGACACTTACTTACCAAGGAATTTCGGCATCGCAAGCTTTAGCTGCTACTAATAATAAAGCAAACAAACTATCCATCCGTTCGGGGGTCCCAATCAGCCGAAAAGCTAAAAAACGATTTCAAGCTATTTGCTTGGCCTATGAGGTATTGAGCGATCCTCAAACTCGAACTGATTATGATGCATTTTTAAAGCAACAGCAGTATTATCGTCGGAGGCAACCCTATAAAGAACAAATGCGGTCAACCACAAAACTAGATACCATCATCGAGAAGATCAATGCTGTACCGATTAGTAAATCGAAAAGCCATTCTTTTAATCAACATGGTCTAAGAGAAGGAAGCTTTTATTCTCACTCAGATACTAGAGATAGTTTGAATGATTTAGAATTTTTAAATGACACATTCAGTTCTAGTGATCCCGATCTATCGAAATCCTTTAGCACTACATCTTCTGGCTTTGACAGTATACTTCGTCGGAAAAATACATCGAAACAACGGAAAGCAGTTACGCCGACGAGAATCCGATGGAATGAGCAAGTTGAGGAACTTGTAATAATGGATTATGATGCCCAAAATGAACATTTTGCACCACCTGATGATACATCAGAACAACATGTTTCAAAAAACAAGGAAAAGAGAATCACACAACCTGTGAGAAAGAAATTTTCTAAAAAGAAGACCCCCGCACATTCACTGAACCATGATGATACTGATGTATGGAGCTCTAGTCACCCTTTTTTCCCAGAGCAAGATGTGGATATGCCTTTTGACGAATCGGCATGTTACTTTCCGTATAAGAAAATCAGTGAGCACAAAACGAGTTTGAGTTGTGCTCGCCTAAAAACTACTGAAAAGGGTGATCGTCAGAATAATGATCAGTGGTGGAAGCCAGAATACGATGATCAAGATGAATCGATCTTAGACCAGTCAGGATTCTCAAGTCGCTGCCGTCTTTCGCGATCATCCGATGATGCATTTGACGACTATCTTGAAGGGAAAGAAGATGACTGTGGTGTCCCTTTTTCCTTTGATTTAGCAGCTGGGTTTCAGGTCGCTCTCTCAAAATACCTCGGTAATGTTCTAAGTGAAATGAAAACTGGATTATCGGAATTGGGAAAAACATTTAGTGATATCGATGTTAACCAAAATCAGATGCCTTCTCTGGATAAACAACGCGGAGGAAATGAATTTTTCATGGATGAATACGAGGTAAACGCGTTGATGAGCGTTTTGCGTTCAGAAATTAACCAGGAACCTTAATATCATGTAAGTCGTATTGATTTGCTATGCGTGACGGGCTCGATAAGTTGTATTGAAAAAATCGCTGTTCAAGATTGAGATTTACCTTATATAAAATAAGCGTAGATATTATATTTGTGATACGAATAGAATCAAACGGGGTCGTATCAGTTAATCATTCACATCGATGCTCAACCGTTCCTCTGTGCAAGGTTTGAAATGAACTGAGCCCCGACCTGTCTAAATGCCTGCCCGAGAGTCATATCACCATGCATAGGTAGGCCCATTCCTCCAAGAGGGATCGTTCCGGGTGGATTGGATGAGCCAGCACGTGGTGAAGGAGTAACTTCGTCATCTCTCAACAACACACTGTTCGCAAGTTTAGCCCCATCTACTTCAAGTATTATCCCACCATCACAATGTTCATCGATAAGTAGAAATACCATTTCCAGGTTATCCAGAATCGTATTCCTATCCATACGACCACCCATCAAACGCGTGAGAGCATCATACATTCCCTCACATAAATGTGCTAAAACCAACTCTGATTCACTTGTTGGGCCCACATGTATCACACGTATGTCTCCTCCAGCTCCAGCGCCAACACTCCCTCCACAAAATGCCGCAGATTTACCCATCACATTAACAACTTCAGCAGCATCGGCTTTGGCAGCTACATCGCGGATTTTCCCCTGCAACTGCCTCTGAAAGGATATACGAAGATCTTCTACCGTTACTGTGGCAAATTTTTTCTCTGCATCCGTCATGGCAGCTCGGGAGGAGGCGCTGTTCGTATCGGTGAGGAAATCACCATAGTATTTTCCCGCGATGCGTTTTCCTTCACCGTCGAGAATTAATATTGCATCAACACGCGGAAGAAGTGGAGGTATGGACTTTTTATCGAATAAGAATGAATAAAACATCGGCTAATTGATTTATTTCTTTTTTCAAGTTTAAATAGTCGACTTACTTGGGACATATTGGGATTTCTAAGGATGTTTCGCTGGCTTTACTGAAATTTTGTCTAGCTCAAATCAGATCAAAGAGAAGAGAGAGCTCACGATTAATGCGAGGTGTGTATACTAACAAAATTCATTATAGTAAAGAAATCTTTTTTCATTTTCATAGCGCGCGACCCATATGTATTTACTTGAAACAAAAGGTATCCATAGAGTGTGCAGATGCGAATAAATAAAGATGTAATAGATTAATTGATAGGGTCTCTTTCCCCTCAGATCCATCCTCCAAAGCGATATGAGCAAACAAAGTATGAGATTCATTCATTTGTAAGATGAAATATTGTTATCACCGTACTGTGATTGGCAGCACCGTAACGTAGCCCTAGCTGAATACAGTACAGCAGATAACAGAAGACAACACAACCTACTCGTTTTAAGTGTACTGACGATTTCTATGGCTTCAATCATAGCCAAGGTTAAACGGGATAAGTTTAAGATAACAGAGGTTCCTTGTCTTGGGTATCCGTAAAGTGTATAGCCTACTGCGATGGGTCATCTATGATAGTATGTCCCAACTGTTACCGAAGTTGCTATATCATTAGCTAAATAAATAAATTAATGATACATCTATCTTAAAACTCAATTACACTAAAATTCCTGTCAAACTCCAAGGTCGAGCTTCTGTAATATCCACATGCACAACTTTACCCTCCAAAGTTTGAAAATCTCCCTCAAAGAAAACTTGACGGTTTTGCCTTGTTCTACCCATGACTTGCCCTATATGCTTAGGATTACGATCTTCAACTAGTACCTCTACTCTTTTACCTAGATATCTTTCACTTCTTTCGAGTGCATGCTGAGTTGAGAGCCTCTGAACAATTTGTAAACGCTCTGATTTCACATCATCGGGAACTTGCTTTTCCCACAAGGCTGCTTCCGTGTTGGGTCTAGGTGAATATGCAAATGTATTTAGATTATCAAATCGAACAGCATTCATCAGGTCTAGCGTACGTTGAAATGCATCATCGGTTTCTCCTGGAAATCCTACTATAACATCACCACAAATTGATGCGTCCGGTGCCCTATCTCGAATTTTTTGAATAATTTTCATATAACTATCAAAGGTATATCCTCTTCGCATTTTCCGTAAGATCTCATCATCTCCGCTTTGAAATGGCATATGAAAGCATTCGCATACTTTATCTAAGGACGCTACAGCATCGATGACTCGGTCTGAAAAGTACCTTGGATGAGATGTAACATACCGAATTCTCTCGATCGTTCCTGAAGGAATGTGATCATTTAAGTAATGCAATAAATCTGCAAATGTTCGTTTCGGTGTCATATCTCTACCATATGCATCAATGTTCTGTCCAAGTAGAGTGATTTCCTTGTATCCTAAAGACGCTAAGTCTAAGCATTCCTTCAATACATGTTCCATGGATCGACTTTGTTCCACACCACGAGTTCCTGGGACGACACAATAGGTGCAATGCTCATTACAACCGTGTATAATATTGACCCACGCACGGACTTTATGTCCACGAATCGGTCGACTTAAATCTTCAGTCAGTAATGTAGGATCTGTGGCTACTACTTGATGTCCACGAGAGACATCATCTAAAAGATCAGCCAATCGATTGACATATTGTGGTCCCATGACCAAGTCTACTTCGGGGACACGACGTAAAAGATTTTCACCTTCTTGCTGTGCTACACATCCAGCTACAACAATAGCAATAGCCTTACCTGCACGTTTCCGTGCCGCATATGGACCTAATGCATTATATACCTTTTGCTCTGCATGATCACGAATGGTACAAGTATTTATGACTATAATATCAGGAGATTTCGAGTCAGATGTAGATTTAGTAGAAGAAGGTGTTGATACCAATAGTGCATCCTCTTGAGGAGTGGATGAGTAGATCGGTAAAAGATTCAATTGCTTTTGAAGTACTCCTTCTAACCTTTCTGAATCAGCCACGTTCATTTGACAGCCATTCGTAATAATTTGGTATGTCTTTGCAATAGGTCGCTTGGGATCTATAGATGTTGCAGATGTGGGTATGATAATATTTGGTGTTTTAGGTAGTGTTCCTGATCCCTTCAACTTTGGCCGTTTGGAGAAAACTTTATTGGTTCCTTTCTTATCCATTTCATCGGTGAATAAATCTGAATCTGATTCTAGATTGGCTTGACCTGAGTTGGGTAGATAGTCAAGTAGTAAGTCATCAATTCTACATATATGCCATTTTGGACGATTCGATGATAATGATGAAGGTATCTTGAAAACATCACCACCCTTCGGACGTACCTCAAACAGTTGTTCAATGGCATATTCTGATATCAGTGGATAGACGGCGACATTGCTGTTATGATCAATACGTATTTTCTCTTCATTGGTTTGTGTTGCTGCTGATATATGAAATGGATTCATGATCCATCCTACTTTACCCCCTTCATCTCGGGAGAGTGAACAAGCACTCAAATCGGAGGCGAGTAAGCCAAATGGATCCTGCGAGTCCATGTCCCCTTTAAGATACGTTTTGATAGCAACATCTGCCATATCTTCTGTTTCTACGAGGACATGTCGAACATATGCTCCCTTTACAATTGTATTGTATTGATTTAGAAGTGCATCTTGGGGTTTGACTGGAAACCACAATCGTCTCTTCGTAGCTGGTATTTCATCGCATCCATCGACTTCAACTGACCTCAGAACGGATAATGTAGCGAGATTTCTGTGAGTTCTTATTGCTGGTGATAAAATGAATGACTTTGACAGATTATAAGATGACAGTATCATGAATGAGAATAGTATTCTGAGGAAGACGTCATTCTGAGACATGAAAAGGGATAGGGATCCCATCTTAAATCTTAACATTCGAAGAGTTTCACGCAACTATAAAATCTAAATCAAGATCCCATCAACTGATAATTATATGTTTCGACGTTTCGACGCACTTTGTTGATAGACTCGTCGGCCCAACGTATGTAACACACCATAATACGCGGTACGCGTATTGTGATTTTTGGCCTTTTTTAAAATCACCGCCCTATACTTTTATTAAGTAAGATATCTTCTTGTACTCATGAGGAACAACTGGCTTCATATTTCTAACCAAGTTGCAGTTATTACAGGAGCAGGATCAGGAATCGGAGCATCTATTGCGAGGGCTCTTTCACAGCAGGGCTGTTCCTTGCTTTTATCAGATCAACATGCATGTATGGATGACCTGGAAAAACTGAAACTGTCCATAATACGTGAACTACCCGTCTCTTCCTCATCGTCAACACAAATAAGATGCTACCCTTGTGACGTGACACATAAGGAACAAGTTGATCGTCTCATTCGAGAAGCGGATGACTTAGCCACTACGATATCTTCAAGGTTTGTTGACTCAAACTCGTCTTTTTATGTTGCACCCAACCGAGCTTCTATACTTATAAACTCTGCGGGAATAACAAGAGATAAAGTCATTCATGACATGTCCGAACTTGATTTCGACTCTGTAATCAACGTCAATCTCAAAGGAACTTTTCTCACCTGTCAGGCTTTCTCTTCAACTCAAAGAGTACAAGATATTCTCACATATACATCTAATCGACAGAACCTAGGAGCGTCTATTGTTAACATAGGATCCATCATATCTCAAACTGGAAATATAGGTCAGACCAATTATGCAGCATCTAAAGGTGGTGTTGTGGGTCTAACGCGAGCATTAGCAAAGGAAATGGCATACGTTTCGACCCGACGCTGGAAGGATCAACTAGAACGACAAGTCCTGGTCAACTCATCCAGCCCAAATGGCCATCGTCCACCGTCAATCCGAGTCAACTGTATCTTACCTGGATTTATTGATACCTCTATGACTCAAAAGGTACCAGAACATATTCGAAAATCTATACAACAAAAAATTCCTTTGCATCAACAAATGGGACAACCAGATGACGTTGCCAACTTGGCTCTCTTCCTCGCATCCTCATTAAGGAGTGGATACATTACAGGACAAGCATTTGAATGTACGGGTATGTTAGCACTATGAATGCATTTGAACTGATCTTAATCTTAATTCCTTGATGATTTAAGAAAAGTATATTATCGAAAAGATGATGAATACATAAAATAGTAACAGATGATACGTTCTTCTTTGTATCTCAGGTCACTTGTGTTACAAAATATTCATACATCAAGGTTTCACCTGAGAATCAGCTACAAAGGTGGTATCATAGGCAGAATCATGGACACCAGCTGCACGACCTGATGGATCCGCTCGTGAGGCAAAGGAAGCATCCCAATTCATTGCACGTTCAGTGGAGCATGCAATCGATTTCCCACCAGGTACTGTTCGCTCAGCAGCTTCACCTGGGTATAGTTCTTCAAATATCATACGATAACGATATCCTTCCTTCGTTGTAGGAGTATTATGTGGAAATCGATTAGCCGCAGAGGCAAACATTCTATCTGATACTTCCTCATCAGCTATGGCTTTCAAATGATCGATCCATCCGTAACCAACTCCTGAAAATAGTGGTAAATGAAAATTAATTGACAACTAAGAAAACCTTCATTGACAAATAATAAACGAGTACGAACCATCACTAAACTGCTCCTTCTGTCTCCAAAGAATGTCATGTGGTAAATAAGGATCGTCGGGTGTGTCAAAAGCCTTACGTATGCACCACTTTTCGATTCTTACATCTTTTGGGGCGACATTGGGGCCCTTTCGAATCATCTTTTCTTCTGGATCAATATTCATGGCGACATTCAAAAAGTCCACATCTAAGAATGGATCTCTTGGTTCAACTCCCCAAGCACTCATGGCCTTGTTGCAACGAAGACAGTCAAACATATAGAGCCGACTTATCTTGTCAACTGTCTCATCGAAGAATTCCTGTGCGTTCGGGGCTTTGTGGAAGTACAAATAGCCCCCAAAGACTTCATCGGCACCCTCACCGGAAATCACCATTTTAATACCCATCGCCTTGATCTTGCGTGCCATGAGGTACATAGGTGTCGAGGCTCGAATAGTGGTTACATCATAAGTTTCGAGACAACGAATTACTTCACGAACAGCATCAGCTCCCTCCGCCAATGTGTACACATATGAATGGTGAATAGTCCCTAGGAAATCAGCTACTACCTTTGCGGCCTTGAGATCTGGAGAGTCAGCAAGACCAATACTGAAAGAATGAAGTTTAGGAAATTTACTCGATCGACGAGCCATGTGTCTTGTACAAACGGAAGCGACCAAAGATGAGTCAAGACCACCTGACAGTAACACTCCCCATGGTACATCTGACATCATACGTCGGACTACGGCCTTTTCAAACGCATGGCGAAGGATATCATCTTGAAATTTTTCCTTCGGGGCTGGGACATCTGGAAGCATTCGAGGTGCCCAGTTTGGTTGATACCAACGTTGAAAAGTATGAGCGTTTTCACCCTTGGTAACATAAATATGACCAGGAGGAAACTGCTGGAATTTATTACAAGCCTTATGAAGAGCCTTCATTTCAGAAGCCACATAAATAGACCCATCATTACTCCATCCTATGTAAAGAGGTACGACTCCAGCATGATCACGCACAACCATAAAAAGATCTTTCGCTTTATCATAAAGCACAAACGCGAACATTCCTCTCAATAGGTCAGGGAAGACAATCGACGCTCCATGTTCCATGTAAAGGGGTAGGATCACTTCACAATCAGATCCAGTCTTTGGAGTGTATTCCGTTTTAAGATCGGAATATAATTCCTTATAATTGTAGATCTCGCCGTTTACAGCTACGATAACATTACCGTCGGGGCTAACAAGAGGCTGTTCTCCTGACTCAGGATCCATAATAGCCAATCGCTCATGAGCAATGCCATGAGCGAGAGGGGTACCCAAGCTTTCGTTCTTACTAATGACTAGATATCCGGACCAATCTGGACCTCGATGACGAAGCGTTGAGGAACAACTGATCAATTCTTTGCGAAGATCAGAATCTGACAAGGAAGATGAAATAATTGCAAATATACCGCACATGATTGAGTTTATAAGATTATTGATACAGGAAAGGAAGTCCTTCCATTTACATCTGGACAACTGAAACAAAGAATCTTCTGTTGTTCCTGTCCTTCTTGATCAATCAGCCCAGCCAGGCAGATAGAGAAGATTTTGTGTGGCAGGCAAAATGTCACGACGATCTCGTGCCTCGTGCGCTCGTGCGTATTTAGGATACATGTGCAATTCTTACAGTAGCTAGATGTACCATCCAAGTAACATTACATACGAGCACGACTCCTGGGAAATGTGCTTCGTTTCTCGTGATTCACGTTGAATATGTGAATTTGAACCTACAATTACGGGTCCCAGACCTTGTAGAACAAATAAATAAATAAATAACTCAGAGATTTACCCTTACAATACTAAGTTAGCCCAAGGCTTTAACGTCGTCCGGTTCACCTATCTTTGTCCAACATAGGGCCGACCCGACAAATATCTAAACTATGTCACACTGAAACAACACCGAAACCCTTTACCTGCAATCGACAACCTCCACACATAAGACTTCTTTAACGTAAACTCGATCCAAGAGAATGTAAACAACGTCCATGATTTCTACCTGCAAATACTATGGGGCGAGGCCGAGCCTAGTGTACCCAAGTACGCAACTTTCTTTCCCCCAGATCCGAATCCCATCCAATAAGCCTCCCTCGCTGTAGTCCTAACCTCTCCACGGATATGCCCTTCATAAGCTCCCATCTCGACCGTGTATTGTCCCAGAGTGCAACCAGTTCTGCATAAGTTGTCTGCTCCACTCGTCACCTCCTAGGCGCAACCGTCGGATTCTACGACACAGGCCGTGATTTGAAAAAGTACGCGTAACGACCTCTCCTTCCG
>Ga0169931_10015099_pt1 | contig 10371 bp, 11 predicted proteins | sample Kivu_15m_20L_FD_129675 | JGI IMG/M metagenome (GOLD analysis project Ga0169931, IMG submission 129675) | Freshwater microbial communities from Lake Kivu, Western Province, Rwanda to study Microbial Dark Matter (Phase II) - Kivu_15m_20L... | ecosystem: Environmental > Aquatic > Freshwater > Lake... | reverse complement strand
CTCGCGCCCCAACCGCCCCGTAACCCGTTGTACCGCTCGCACACGCCCAACCCGCTGATCCCGGATCAGCGGGCTAACCGCGTTCCGTCACCCGGCAACGTGATTCGCCGGGCACGTACATTGCACCCTCCGATCGGAGACCGTTCCGATCGAAGTTGTAGCTCAGACGCAAACAGCGTAAAGAGTTAAAGCAACCGGCGCTGTAGTACTAGGCGGCCTGAAGATCGAATCCCTCGATTGCTCCGGCACCCAACTCGCCGACCTGATGCTCCTCAAGGACATGCCACTGAACGGGCTGACGCTGCACGCCACCCCGGTGTCGGACCTCACGCCACTGAAGGGCATGCGACTGAACGACCTGAACATCGAGCGCACGAAGGTGTCGGACCTGTCGCCCCTGACGGGCATGCCCCTGACGGACTTGAACATCGTGGAAACAGAGGTCACGGACCTGACGCCGATCAAGGGGTTACCACTGAAGACAATCGTTCTGGACTACAAACCGGAGCGCGACGCAACGATCCTGAAGGGCATCAAGACGCTGGAGTTCATCAACCGGAAGCCCGTCGCCGATTTCTGGAAGGAATTGGAGAAGAAGTGACCGCCGCGCGCCGGCGCTAAGCGCCGGCGCGGGCTGTTGGGCGCGACGTCACTTCGCCATGCGGCTCTTGAGTTCGCTGTCCACCGCGTCGAGGTACTCTTCGGTGGTCAGGTACTTCGTCTTGTCGCTAATCAGGATCGCCAAGTCCTTCGTCATCTTGCCGGCTTCCACGAGGTCCACGCACACCTTCTCCACCGTCTCCGCGAACGTCACCAGTTCCGGCGTGCCGTCCATCTTGCCGCGGTAGATCAGCCCGCGGGTCCACGCGTAGATGCTCGCGATCGGGTTCGTGCTCGTCGGCCGGCCCTTCTGGTGCTCGCGGTAGTGCCGCGTCACGGTGCCGTGCGCCGCTTCCGCTTCCACCGTCTTGCCGTCCGGCGTCGTCAGCACAGAGGTCATGAGGCCCAGCGAGCCGTACCCCTGCGCCACGGTGTCACTCTGTACGTCGCCGTCGTAGTTCTTGCACGCCCACAAGTAGCCGCCGTTCCACTTCAGGTTGCTCGCAACCATGTCGTCGATCAAGCGGTGCTCGTAAGTGAGCTTCTTCGCGGCGAACGCGGGCGCGAACTCGGCGTCGAACACCTCTTGGAACAGGTTCTTGAACCGGCCGTCGTACACCTTGAGGATGGTGTTCTTGGTGCTGAGGTACACGGGGTAGTCGCGGGAGAGGCCGTAGTTGAAGCACGCGCGCGCGAACCCGCGGATGCTCTCGTCGAGGTTGTACATCGCGAGCGTCACGCCGCCGCTCGGCGCTTTGAACACTTCCTTCTCGATGGTCGGGCCGCCGTCGGCCGGCGTGTAGGTGAGTTTCACGGTGCCCGCGCCGGGGAACAGGATTTCGCTCGCCTTGTACTGGTCGCCGAAGCCGTGACGCGCGACCACGACAGGTTTGTCCCAGTGCTTCACGATCCGCGGCACGTTCGAGCACACGATCGGCTCGCGGAAGATGGTGCCGTTCAGGATGTTCCGAATGGTGCCGTTGGGCGACGGGTACATCCGCTTCAGGTTGAACTCTTTGACGCGGGCTTCGTCCGGCGTGATGGTGGCACACTTCACGGCGACGCCGTACTGCTTGGTAGCTTCGGCGCTCTCGAACGTCACCTTGTCGTCGGTCTTGTCGCGGTACTCGATGCCGAGGTCGAAGTATTTGAGGTCGATATCGAGGTACGGGAGGATGAGTTTCTCGCGGATCTTCTGCCAGATGATCCGGGTCATCTCGTCGCCGTCCATCTCGACGACCGGGTTCTTCACTTTGATCTTCGGCACGGGAAAGGCTCCGAACGGCGGGTTCGCGGGGAAAGCGGTTAGCTTATCCGCCGCGCCAGAGGGCGAACAGGCGCGCGGCGCGCTATAACAACCCGGAGGCGCTTCTGCCTTCGCGAGGGCCAGCCGTGCGCCGTCGAAGTCTCGTTGCCGCGCTAGGTGTCGCGCTCGTGGGATCGGTTTTGCTCGCGCGGCAGTGGCCCGCGACGAGCGAAGAACCGTGGTCCCCAGAGGCGACTTACTTCTTCACGGACCGGCGCGACGCGAAGTGGGAGCACCTGTTCGCGGTGCGCGGGCGCGAGGTGGCAGTTCAGCGCGCCGTGTTCCCCGGTTACACCGAACGCAGTTGGTATCGGGCCACAATGCCCAACGCGCTTCACGAGCGCTTCAAGCGGTGGGCCGTTCGCGCCGGCGACCTCACGCCGCCCTTCAAACCGCCCGGCCCGTGGATGGTGCGAATCAGTCTCAGCTCCAATCCGACGCGCGAGCGCAGCGAGGCGTGGTTCGACAACACGAACACCGAAGTTGCGCAGTGGCTCGACGAGTTGCGCCGGGAGTTCGTCCGCGACGAGTTGCGAATCGCCGAACTGCCCGCGTGGATCGACACCGAGCCGCGCGTGAAGCCGTACTTCGGCAATTAGAGCGGTCACGACTTTCCGAGGAGCAGATCGACCACCCAGCACCCGCGAACGTGCGGCCCACTGCCGCGGCAGTGGTCGAGGATGTCGGCGTTCTCGCACCCGGCGTCTTGGAGCGCGTCCGCGAGGATCGGCATACGGTCGAAGGCGCGCTGTTCGTAAATCCCGTTGGCGAGCGTCACGACCGTTGACGTGAGCCACGCGGGATCGACACTGACCGGGCGAAAGGGGTTGCCGAGCACTTCGCGAAGGAGATTGGCGAGTGCCATTTCCCCTTCTTCTAAGATTCGTGCCCGTTCATCTTCGGGTTTGTCGTGTAGCTTGTGCCGATCCCAGAGTTCGTCTCGGTGTGACGCGATCGCGCGCGTAGCCGAGTTCCACTCGTCTCGCCGATACCAGCGGATGTCCCACATTTCTTCGTCTGGAAAGGGGGTATCCGGGTCTATGAGACCGTCGGCATCGAGTTCCGCAAACTCGATCTGTTCGCGATCCGGCGCGGAGTCCCAGAAGCCGGGGATGAGGCGGCAACACGCACACGCGAACAGGCGAAGTTTCCGGTAGCTCACGCGCACCGGGTCGTACAGCGCGTCGAGCATAAAGCCGGGATGGTCGCACGTCAGCCACTCGTCTTCGGTCACGGGCGCTCCTCTGGTCCGAGGCGGCACGAGTTCACAGTGTAACACTCGCCGACAGTTTCACGAGGGGCAAGCGCATGTCCGAGCCGTATGTGGCGGTGCAGGTGCCGATGATGCCGCGGGACACCAACCGGCACGGGACCATCTTCGGCGGCGTGCTGCTGTCGTACATCGACCTCGCGGGGGCGATTTCGGCGCAGCGCGAGTTGCAATTGCGCGGCGGCAACCCGAAGGCGTCGTTCGTCACGGTCGCCATCAACCGCGTCGAGTTCAAAAAGCCCGTGCTGGTCGGCGACGTGGTGCGGTTCCAGACGCACATCGTGAAGGTCGGGCGCACGTCGATGACCGTTCACATCGACGTGATCGCCGAGCGCGGGGCCGAAACGATTCACGTTACGGAAGCCGAAGGCGTGTTCGTGGGCGTCGATCTGAGCACGCCGGAGCGCAAGCCGGTTCCGCTGTTCGAGTGAGCGCCACGTCTTGAAAGTAGTCGGCACACGCCGTGTGCCGTCGCTGAGGAACGCGATTCGCCTTCCGCGAAGGTGATTGAGTTTGGAAAGCGACGGCACACGGCGTGTGCCGACTACTTTGAAGGCACCGCGCATCGGGGTTGTTGCGGCGCGCCGCGGCGCGTATACCAGCAGCTAACGCGCCCCGCTGTCTGAGGCCGATATGAGTTTCTCGACCGTTCACCTGTACTTCGACGATCTGGAAATCGGCCAAGAGTGGAAGTCCGGCGGGCGCACGGTCACGGAAGCGGACGTGGTCAACTTCGCCGGGTTCAGCGGCGACTTCAACCCGATCCACATCGACCACGAGTTCGCCAAAACCACCCCGTTCCGCCGCCCCATCGCGCACGGGTTCGGCGTGTTCTGCATCGCCAGCGGTCTCGGCGTCGGCTCGCCGCCCACGCGCGTCCTCGCGCTGCTCCGCGTGAACCACTGGAACTTCAACCTACCCGTGTTCATCGGCGACACGATCTACACGCTCAGCCGGGTGAAGGAGAAGACGGTCCGCGGGCGCGGGCGGCGCGGCGAGGTGGTGTGGTACCGCGCCGTCGTGAACCACGAAGGCAAGATCGTCCAAGACGGCGAAATCGTGACGCTCGTCGAGTGCCGCGCCGCCGACCGCAGCGCGAAAGCCGACGACGCCGGCGCGTAAGGCACCCCATGACCGACGACGGCGAACCGCGCGTCCACGAGATGCACCGCGGCGCGCGGCGCGTCCTGACCGCGGGCGGGTGCCTCATCATGTTCCTGCCGCCGATCGGCATTTACTACTTCCTGCGCGCGCGGCACGCGCGCGTCGAGGTGAGCGCCCGCGAGATCGCGGAGCGCTCGCTCCTTCGCACGCACGCGCGACTCCAACCGGACGACGTTACGCGCTTGGGCGTGCTCGTGGTGCCGCTGCCCGGCGGTGTCGGGGGGATCGGGGCGCGCATCAAAGTGCGCGGCGACGCGGGCGTGAACCTGTGTTGGAAAGACGGGCGCGGCCGGACGCGGTCCATTCTGGTTTCGATGTACGAAGAACCGGACGCCATTCTCGCCGCGGCGCAACAGCTTACCGGGTTGCCGCTCGAACACCTCGAAATGGGTTTTTGGGGCGTGCGCTGGCCGGCCCGCGACTGACCTTTGACAGATACTGAATGCGCGTATACAATCGCTTTCGACGGCGCGACACGCGATCCGCGGAGGGCCGTTCGTTGGGTAGCGCGAACTCGGAGCGAGCCGCCGAGTGTCCCAAAATTCGCACGGCACGAGCAGAGGGGGTAGCGCGCGGAAGTTGGCAGCCTTTAGGCAGCCTTTGGCCCCGGCCCCCTTTGAAACGCTGGAATTTCTAGCACACTTCAAAGGCTGCCAAAGGCTGCCAACTGTTGGCAGCCTCGCCGGTTTTCGACCCACTTGGCAACCTTCGGTTGCCCTTCCCACCCCCCGCGCCGCACCGGTACACTGTCGCCCTTCTCGGCTCTCACCACGGACGGTGTCGCGCCATGCACTGGCTGCTCATCGGTTACATGTTCCTGTTCATCGACCGGCCGTTCGAGGTCTGGCCGTGGCTCGGGGACTTGCGCGTCGAGCGCGTGTATATGCTGCTCACGCTCGCGGTGTGGGTCGTCCACCCCAAGAAGCGCTTCCTCGCGAACACGCAACACGCCGCCTACTTCGCCTTCGCCTGCGCGGTGCTGCTGGCGTGGGCGATGAGTCCGTGGGCCGCTACCGGGCAACCGGTCGTCGAAGACTGGCTCAAGATCGTCGTCTTCTACGTGCTGCTCGTCACCACCGTTCACGACGAAGCGGGTCTGAAACGGATGGTGTGCGGGTTCGTCGCGGTGATGGGGCTGTACCTGCTGCACTCGTTCCGCGAGTACCTCGCCGGCCGGCACACCTACCGCATGGGCATCGCGCGGATGATCGGCGTGGACACGACGCTCGGCGACCCGAACAGCTTCGGGGCCAGCATCATCTTCGCGCTCCCGATCGTGTGGGCGCTGTGGAAGTCCGAGATCGGCGGCGCGCTCGGCCGGAAGCTCATCTTCGGCTACGTCGGCCTCTCGTCGCTGTGCGTCCTGCTCACCGGGTCGCGCGGGTCGCTGATCGGCCTCGTGGTGTGGTTCGGCATCGTCATCTGGGGCACGCGGTACCGCATGACGGCGCTCGTGGGGTTCTGCGTGTGCGCGCCGCTCGCGTTCGTCGCGCTGCCGCAATCGCTGCAAACGCGGTTCGAGACGATCATCAACCCGGACGTCGGGCCGGCGAACGCGAAGGAAAGTGGCGAGGGCCGTTTGCTCGGCCTGACGCTCGGCTTCAAGCAGTGGATGAACAGCCCGCTCACCGGCATCGGGCCGGGCGCGTGGCGGCCCGCGAACAACACGAAGATCGAATCGCACAGCCTGCCGGGGCAGCTCGTCGGCGAAACCGGCACGCTCGGTCTGGTGTCGTTCCTCGCCATCCTGTTCTGCTTCCGGGCGAACCTGAAGGCGATCGCGCGCGTGCGCCGCGAAGTGCCCGCGTGGGAGAACGACCTCGTCTTCACGCTGCCGCGCGCGATCGGCGTCGCGGTGTTCCTGTTACTGCTGATGGGCCTCGGCGGGCACAACCTGTTCCGGTTCACGTGGCTCTGGTACGGCGGGTTCGCCATCATCGCGCGGCACTGCGTGGCGATCCGCGTGGCGAACTGGGACCCGGCCGAGCACGAAACGGTAGAAGAGGAAGAGGCCGAACTGCCTGCGGGTTGGGTCGCGCACCCGCCGCACGCCTGAGCGCTTCTTTCCGGCGCTCCGGTGCCGTAGAATACCCGCTATGCCCGCGACGCTGCCGCTGCTCACCGACGCCCCGCCGAAGCGCGCCTTCTTGGAAGTCGCGCCCGAAGACACGCGCGCGTGGTTCGCCGAACGCGGCCAACCACCGATGCGCGCGAACCAGATTCGCAAGCAAATTCTGGTGAACCGCGCCACCGCGTTCGACCAGATGAGCGACCTGCCGAAGGGCCTGCGCGCGGAACTGGCCGAATCGTTCGCGGTGTTCGGAACGCAAGTCGAGCGCCACCTGAGCGCGAGTGACGGCACGCACAAGCTCGTGTTGCGACTGCCCGACGGCGGGATGATCGAGTGCGTGCTGATCCAAGACGACGGCCGCGCGACCGCGTGCGTCAGTACGCAAGTCGGCTGCGGGATGGGCTGCGTGTTCTGCGCCAGCGGCCTGAACGGTGTGGTGCGGAACCTCACCGCGGGCGAGATCGTGGAACAACTCGTGCGGCTGCGGAACCTGACCGACGCCGCGAGCACGAACCCCGATCGCGCGACGCGCCTCACGCACATCGTCGTGATGGGCATGGGCGAACCGCTCGCGAACCTCGACAACCTGCTCGCGGCACTCGAAGTGGCCGGCGACAAGAACGGCCTCGGCATCGGCGCGCGGCACGTCACCATTTCCACGGTGGGCTTGCCGGCGAAGATCGCGCGGTTGGCCGAAGTGGGGAAGCAGTACCACCTCGCGGTGTCGCTACACGCCCCGAACGACGAACTGCGGACGCGCATCGTTCCCACGAACGACAAGACCGGGTTGGACGCGATCCTCAGCGCGGCGGACGCCTTCTACGCAGCCACCGGTCGGCAAGTGACCTACGAATACGTGGTGCTCGGCGGGCTGAACGACCAACCGGAGCACGCGAAGCAACTCGCCGGGTTGCTCGCGGGGCGCAAGGCGCACGTGAACCTGATCCCGTGGAACGACGTGACCGGGCTGCCGTACCGCCGCCCGCGCGACGCCGACCTACAAGGACTGATCGACACGCTGCGGGCCCGCGGCATCAGCGTGAAGGTGCGCAAGCGTAAAGGCTCCGAGATCGACGCCGCGTGCGGCCAACTGCGCCGCGAAGCGGAACGGGCGAGGGGACAGGGGACAGGGGACAGGGAACAGTCAGAGGGGGACAGGGGACAGAGGACAGGAGACGGTCCGACGCCGCCAACGCCCCCAACGCCTTCCTGACTGTGCTTCGCTGTTGCCCAACTGCTGCCGGCTCTCCCCTGACCCCTGACCCCTCTCCTCTTTCACATGGCTATCGGGCAAACCAGTTCGCAGTTTGCCCTCCGCGACCCGGACATCCGGCTCATGCTCCGGGTGCGCGACGCGGACGACACCGCCGCATTTTCCGAACTGGTGGAGCGGTTCCAGCACCGGCTCGTCGCGGTCATGCACCACCTCGTTGGCAGCGCGGAAGAGGCCGAAGATTTGGCCCAAGAGGTGTTCCTGCGCGTGTTCCGCACGCGCAAGAAGTACACCCCGAAGGCGAAGTTCTCGACGTGGCTGTTCACCATCGCCAACAACCTCGCGCTGAACGCGCTTCGCGACCGCCAGCGCCGACCGGTGGTTCCGCTGGAGGTGCGCGAGTCCGGGCCGCTCGGCCCGCGGCCCGCGGAGAACCTCGCGCCCACCCGCGACGAACCGCCGTCGCACAACCTGCACCAGCAGGAACTCGCGGAGGTGATCCGCCGCGCGCTCGACGGGCTGAACGAGCGCCAGCGGATGGCGATCGTGCTGAACAAGTTCGAGGACATGAACTACGCGGACATCGCGGAAGTAATGGGGCTGAGCGCGAAGGCGGTGAAATCGCTGCTCAGCCGGGCGCGGAGCAAACTGCGCGAGGCGCTTCAGGGTTACATCTACATGGACGGCGACCCGCCCCCGCCGACCGCCGAAGACGGCGACGCGAGCGACGAAAGCGACGACTTGGACGCGAACGACGAGTGACCCAACCCCGGCGTGACGCCATGTCGAACGAAAACCCGATCACCGACGGTGCGGCCGACGACCCGTTCGAGGCCGAGTTGGTCGCGTTCCTCGACGGCGAACTGGACCCGGCCGCGGCGCGCCGCGTACAGGCCAAGTTGGACGCGGACCCGGCCCTGCGCGCGCGCGCCGCCGAACTCAAGCGCGCGTTCGACATGCTCGACTACCTGCCGAAGCCGGAACCGTCGCCCACGTTCGCCACGCGCACGCTCGACAAGCTCCCGGCGGCGAAAGGCACCAGCGGGTCGCAGCCGACACAACCGGCCGCCCCGAACCCGCGCGCCTCCGGCGCGTCTACCAGTGTGCCGATCCCGCTGGAGCCGCTTTCGCAGTCCGCGGTACCGGTCGCGCCCGCGCCGCCCGCGCGCGCGTTCGCGTGGCTGCTGGGCCTCGTGCTCGCGGTAGGCGCGTGCGCCGCCGGCGGGTACTTCGCCACGGCCGCGCTGCGCCCGGTGCTGTTCCCGCCGCGCGAACCGACAGCGGAGGTCGTGCCCGCCGAACCGCGCGTGATCGAGAACCTGCCGCTGTACGCCGTCGCCGACGACCTCGCGTTCGTCTCGGAGTTGGTGGCACCGGACCTGTTCGGCGACGACCCGGCGCTGTCCGCGGACCCGACGCTGCGCGTGCCGCCGTCCGCGGCCACCGAGAAGACGAGCGGTGAAGAACTGGACGCGTTGGCGAAGGCGTTCCGCGCGCTGCCGCGCGACCGCCAGCGCGAGATCGTGAAACTCGACGCGGACCTGCACGCGAAGCCGGCCCCCGAGCGGGACCGACTGTTCCGCGCGCTGGAGGTGTACGCGGCGTGGCTCGCGCGACTCGGCGAGGGCGACCGCCGCGGGGTGCTGACCGCCGCGACGCCGACGCTGCGGTTGGGGGTGGTGCGCGACGTGCGCGCGCGGCAGTGGCGCGACGCGCTGCCGGCCGCGGTGCGCGCCAAACCCGAGTCGATCCAACGGTGGCGCGAAGAGGAGAGCGCGCGCCGCGAGCGGCTCGCGTTCGTGCGGCGGCACGCGGAGGCGTTCGCGACGAACCGCTCCCCGTGGCCGTTCGACACCGAGACCGGACGCAAGGAGGTCGCGGAGTTCGCGCGCGTCGCGTTCAAGATCGAAGAGGGGCGCAAGTCGCGGCTCGCACCGGACGAGCTGAACGAGTTCCGCCGCACGCACGAACTGGGCACCAAAGACGGCGCGTGGGCGTGGCACGGGCTGCTGGTGTACGAGCTGGCGCGCGAGCACCCGTACCTGCCCGAACCGGCCGATCCGAAGCTCATGTACACCGAGTTCAAAGACCTGCCGGAACCCGCGAAGCTGTTCAAGAAAGCCGTCGCGGCCGAAGTGCGGTTGCGCGCCGCGGTCGGCAAGTGGCCGGACTACCCGCTCGAAGCGCTCCAACTCGTGGCGAAGGGCGCGACGGTGCCGGCGCTCGGCCCGGCGAAGCCGTCCGAGTTCCGGCAGCCGGCCCGCGGGTTCGTGGAAGCGACCCTGCTCCCGGCACTCACCGCCGACGAGAAGCGCGAGTTGTCGCGGTTGGAGGGCAAGTGGCCGGAGTACCCGCAGCGACTGGTGCAGCTCGCGCACAAGCACGACCTGTCGATCCCGGGCGTGATGCTCCCCGGTTCGCCGAAGAAGTGGGACGCGACCTACCGCACCGCCCGCGACCCGCGCTGAGTGCGCGCGGCAGCGCAGACACAATTTCGATTGCAAAGGGCGCTATGTGCGGAATTACACTCAAGAAAGTGTGGTCCGACGAGAACCTCGTTGAGTTTGAAATCACAACTTCCGATGGCTGCTCTACGTTCTGCGTCAAGGTGTACGCGGGCCTTCGGTCAGGGCTGTTTCATTGTTGAAGCTGCGTGCTGTTGAGCAGCTCGAGTGCCTCGTCGGGTCGAACTTGGAACCGGTGAGTAGCGGCGCGGGTGCTCACCGCGTCCACCCCGCTCAACAGGT
>Ga0169931_10015098_pt1 | contig 10372 bp, 10 predicted proteins | sample Kivu_15m_20L_FD_129675 | JGI IMG/M metagenome (GOLD analysis project Ga0169931, IMG submission 129675) | Freshwater microbial communities from Lake Kivu, Western Province, Rwanda to study Microbial Dark Matter (Phase II) - Kivu_15m_20L... | ecosystem: Environmental > Aquatic > Freshwater > Lake... | reverse complement strand
GGGAGCGCGCGGTCCGGTGTCGGGTCTGGCGGCCTTCTCCATTCCGCTCACGGTCGCCGCCGGGACGGACTTCCCTTTCCGCGACGTGATCCTGGCGACCACCTTCAGCATCATCGTGATCACTCTGCTGCTGTCGCTCACCATCGCCCCGCTGGCCCGGGCACTGAAGATCAAGGGCGAGGACAACTCAAGCGAGGTACATCGAATCGACACGATGTTGGCTCGAGCGGCGCTCGAACGTCTCGACGCGATCATCGCGGAGGCGGAGATCACCGAGAATCCTCTCGACCCCGAGGTGATCCAGCGCCTGCGCGATGATGCGCTTGCCCGTATCGAGCGGGCGGAGGACGCACGTGAGAGTCAAGTCGATGAACACGACGCTAACCAGCAGAGAGTGTCGGTATCCCTCTCCATGGTGCACGCCGAGCAGTCGGAACTCATCCGGATCCGTGACGAGGAGGGGGTTCCCGATGCCCTGATACGTCCGATCATGCGAGATCTGGACGTGCGCGCCGAGGCCCTGGAGGCGCGCTAGTCCTACGCGGCGCAGAGCGTGGCGAGCACTGCGATGTCGGGATCCTCGCGCGGATCGACACCGACGCGACTGAGCAACTTCGTGACCGTGCCATCCGCTTCGGCCTCAACCCACGCGGCCCGGTGGTCGAGCCCCAGGTGTGGGACTCCCGGAAGGAGCACCGCGCCCGATGCGACACCGACACACTCGGGCGTCGACGGCACGGTCTCCGACGGTGGGTGGAGGACCACCAGTGCCGTGGGTTGCGGATCGCTCAGGGCTCCCGGACCGGGTGCGCCTGCGCCGATGATCGGCCCGCTGCAGGTGACCAACCCGACGACGTCCGGGGCCGGGTCCTCCGGGAGGACGTCCGCGGCATGGAACACCGACGTCGTGGGGAGGTAGCCCGGTCGCGCGGCGATGCGCACGGCGACCGCGAGGAACTGGGTCCATTCGCGCGTGGAGTGTGGCCAGCGGCCGGACAGGATGAATCCCGCGAGGGTGTTGTCGGCACGATGAAAGGCAGAGACGCCGATATCGGTCATTCCACCTCCCCATTCCCACCCCTACTGTGCGCCACATCCGGTGAGCACACAAGAACCCCCGAGTGCCAGTGTCGCGGTCCCGTAGATTGCGACTCCGCCACGTGGCCTGAGGAGTCCCATGAGCCGACCCGTCGAGCAGTCCGGCACCTTCACCCTGGGAGCGGGTGGCCCTGATCCGCTGCCCGTCCGGCGTCTCGGTTTCGGGGCAATGCGGATCACGGGCCCGGGCATCTGGGGTGACCCCGCTGATCGGGATCGCGCCATCCGGGTGCTGCGCACCGCCGTGGATCTCGGGGTGGACTTCATCGACACGGCGGATTCGTACGGACCTTTCGTCAGCGAGGACCTGATCCGTGAGGCGCTCTATCCCTACGACGGCGTGGTCATCGCCACCAAAGGCGGTCTCACCCGTCAAGGTCCCGATCAGTGGGCCCCGGTCGGTCGTCCGGAGTATCTGCACCAGTGCGTGCAGATGTCCATCAGGCGCCTTGGTGTCGAATGCATCGACCTGTGGCAATTGCATCGCATTGATCCGAAGGTTCCACGCGATGAGCAATTCGGCGTGATCAAGCAGATGCAGGACGACGGCCTCATTCGGCACGTGGGACTCTCCGAGGTCTCCGTCGCGGACCTGCAGGAGGCCCAGCGCGTCCTCGACATCGTCAGCGTGCAGAACCTCTACAACGTCGCCTTCCGCAACAGCGCCGAGCTCCTCGACCATTGCACGGCGCACGGAATCGCCTTCATTCCCTGGTTCCCGCTCGGAAACCGGGAATTGGTGGGTGAGGACGGGCCGCTCGCGCCCTTCGCAACTGAACTCGGGTGCACTCCGAGCCAGGTGGCACTTGCGTGGTTGCTCAAGAAGTCACCGGTCATGCTGCCGATCCCGGGAACCGGGGACATCGATCACCTCCGCGAGAATTGCGAAGCGGCCACCGTGGTCATGACTGACGAAGTCTTCGCGCGGATCGACGCTCAGTTCACGTCGGTGTAGCGCTCGACGCGCATCCGACCCCGAAGGTGGTGGAGAATTCGGGGATGGGTATGCACATCGCGGAGAAGGTGCTCGTCGTCACGGGCGGTGGAAACGGGATCGGTCGCGAAGTCGTCCTGGAGTTGGTGCGTCGTGGCGCTCGCGTGGCCGCCGTCGATCGGCGTCCGGAGTTCCTTAAGAAAACATCGCGACTCGCATCGCCTGATCGGGTTGTCTCCTACGCGATCGATATCACGGATCGACCCGCCGTGTTCGACCTCCCCGCACGCGTCACTGCAGATCTCGGGCAGGTCGACGGCGTGGTCAACGTGGCTGGAATCATCCAACCTTTCGTCCCAATCAACGATCTCTCGATGGAAGACATCGACCGCGTCATGGCGGTCAACTTCTGGGGCACGATGTCCATGGTCAAGGCGTTCCTGCCGACACTGCTCACCCGCCCCGATGCGTGCATCGTGAATGTTTCGAGCATGGGTGCCCTCGTCCCGGTTCCGGGACAGGGTGCCTACGGAGCAAGCAAGGCCGCGGTGAGACTCCTTACCGAGTGCCTGTTCGCGGAACTTCAGGGAACGCGTATCTCGGTCACGGAGGTGTTTCCCGGCGCGGTGGGCACCCACATCTCTGAGAACTCGGGGGTCGAGGTGCCCGGCATGCCGGCGGGTGCGCCACCCGCGATGACGTCGGCTGCAGACGCTGCGCAGTCGATCGTCGACGCCATGGAACGGGGAACCTTCCGGGTGCTCATCGGACGTGATGCTCGGAATCTGGACCGTCTGTCCCGCATCGCGCCGGAGCGTGCGATCACGCTGGTCGCGCAACGCATGAAGAAAATGCTTGGGCTCTAGTCCCAGCCGAATTCCCGGGCCGTGCGTTGGAATGCCTCACGGTCGGCGGCACTCAGGCCCGCCCATGGGTCCTGGGGTTGGGGGATCGAGTCTTCCGCGGGAGCTATGGCACTGCCGCGATCTGGTGCACCACGACGTCGCATGGCGGCCACGGCGAGGGCGACGGCGAGTGCCAGCAGGGCAGCGACCGCGAGCACGAGCCACACCCGTCCGGAGCCGGAGGCTGCGGTGGAACTCGATTCCGTCGACTCCGCCGACTCGGGTGCCGAGGGCTGGCCGTTCGTGGCGTCTGTCGGCGCGGGTAGTGGAGCGGCGGATTCTGGCCTGGCGGCGGGGCTTGACGTGGGGGCGGGGCTCGCTGTGGGTGAGGGAGTTGCCGACGGAGTGGACTCCTCGGGAGCGGGGGTCGTTGTCGCAGTCTCCGCCGTTCCACCCTCGTCGGTGCCGGTAGTCGTAGCCTCATCGGCCGGCTGGCCGGGAACTTCAGGCTGGATCATGTCGGTGGGTGCCTGGGGCTCCGGGAGTGGTCCGCCACCGTCAGCATGGACCGCGACGATTGGGGTCACGATCAAGGCCGCCATGAGCAATGCTCCGGCGAGGAGTCCCGTGCTGCGGGGAAGCGTGTTCATGGGGAAGACCGGGGATCAGTCGGGCGGCTGAGCCGGCCCGATGCGAGCGAGCAAGTCGGACTTGAGTTGGGCTACGGAAGCGAGGTACGAGCGCGCGGTGGCTTCGGCCCGGGCGGTTTCGGCTGCCATCGCATCCGAGGAGGACCGCACGCTGTCCAGCACCGCGCTGACCGAGACACGCAGCGCACTCGCTTGATCGAGGAGGTCTGTCATCGCCTCTTCCTGAACCCGCAATTGCGAGAGCGCCTCACCGATCACGCCCCGTGCTTCCGCGCGGGCGTCCTCGCGCAGGGTGTCGGCCATCGCACGTGCCGCTTCGACGATCCGTCTCGCCTCATCACGGGCGTTCGTGGTGGCCTGGTCCGACGCGGACAAAGAGGCCTGGAGTCGGCGCTGCGCCTCGACGACCAGGGAGTCGGCTTCCGTCTGGGCGACCCTGCGGATGTCGTCGGCCTCTGCGGCGGCCTTTGAGGTGAGGTCGTCGGCTTCCTGCCGGACTCTGGCGAGAATCCGCGCGGTGTTCTCTCGGGCGTCGTTCATCATCGCATCGCGGGCCGACTCCGCGTCCGCCCGCAGCTGGTCGGACTCCATCCGGGCCTGCGTGAGAGCGTGCTGAGCAGCGTCACGTGCCTTCGCCGCGTCGGCCGCTGCCGACTGACGCAGGTCCGTCGCCTGCTGACGAGCGGCCTTGATGATGTCTCCGGCCGCTCCCACCGCCTCGAGTGCCAACTCATCCGGTGACAGGTCCTGGAGGCGTCGGTGATCGCCTTGGGTTTCCGCGAGCTTGGCCTCCAATTCGGAGACGCGGCTCTTGAGGCGCTCGAGGATTTCTCCAGGCGACAGCGTGGATGGCGTGCTGTCCGTCGACACGGTCACCAGCTCCCTCGTGCTCACGCGCACTTCCACGGCGCGGACCCCCCAGGCTAGCGGCGACCGTGGCCGGGCGTCACCCCCGGGCTATTTCCCGGCTTCACCGGAGAGCCAGAGATCCCACTGTCGATCAAGCAGGCGCGCGTAGCGCGGGTCGGTGACATCCACGTACCCGTCCTGCAGGGACTGGCGCGACCGAGCCTCATCCGACAGTCGGCGGGCCTGCACCGCTTCGGACCGGCGCCGCGTTTCATCGACGAGTCGGACTCGGGCCTCCTCCAGTTCCGTGCGTGCGACTTCGAGTTCGAGGCGTAGCGCTTCGGCTCGCCGACGTTCGTCAGCAACCTCGGACCTTAGTTCGTCGACGGTGGCATGGAGGGTGTCTAACCGGCTGCGCTCGTCCGCAACCGCGAGCCTCGCTGCGACGAGTAGCTCCCTCTCGGTCTCCAAGTTGCGTTGTGCCTCCGCGGCGTGCGCCTGGGCCCGGGCCGCCGCCTCGTTCTGAGCTGCGACGAGGAGTTCCTTCTCGGCTTCCAGTTGACGTTGTGCCCCCGCGGCGTCCGCTCTGGCTTGGGCAGCTACTTCGTTGCGCTCCGCGACGAGGAGTTCCTTCTCGGCTTCCAGTTGACGCTGGGCCTCTGCGGCGTGGGCTTGTGCCTGGGCTGCAGCCTCGCGGCTCACCGCGAGGTCGCGATCGATGGCCTCACGCTCGGTCTGCCATTGCTCGCGCGCCATCTCGAGTTCGCGCTGAGCGGTTTCCAGGGCCAGGGTGCGCGACCGTAGCTCTGCCTGCTGCTGGTTGAGTTCCAACTTCGCAATGGATAGCTCGGATTCGCGTGAATCGAGATCGAGGCGAATCTGGCTGGCTTCCGTAGCCCGAGACTCGACCTCGATCAGGACTTCTGCAGCCCGTGCGCGTTCCGATTGCGCGTGCGCCGCCTCAGCTTCGATCAGGGTCCTCTCGGCTTCGAGGCGTACCTTCTCGGATTCAAGCCGCGCTTCCTCGGCTTCGAGGCGTGCCTTCTCGGCCATCAGGTCATGTGAGAGAGATTCGAGCGTTGCTTCACGCTCGGCCAAGGCCTCCCGCGTCTCAGCGACATCTCGTCGGGCGTCTTCCAGATCCGTGCGCTGCGTCTCCACCGCGAGCTCGCGGGAAGCGATTTCGGATCGCAGGGCTTCTACCTGATCCTTTTCCGCGTCGAGACTTACCCGCATCGCCGCGACCGTGCTGCGCTCGTCACGTAGTGCTTCTGCGTCCTGGGCGTGCTGTCCGCGAACCTCGTTGAATTTGCGTTGGGCTAGCTGCATTTCGGATGCCTGCGTACGCAAGTCCTCGCGAGCTAACTCCATCTCGTCTTGCAGTTCGCCCAGGCGCACACGCGCTGCGTCGATGGCCGTACGCTCGCGTACAACCCCGAGCCTCTCGTCTTCGAGAGCCGCGCGCGTTCCCTCGAGTTCCGCTCGAAGTACTCGCAACTGGGCGCGCTCACTGGCCATACGTTGCTGCTCAGCTGCTAAGGCCTGCTTCTGCTCATCCAGTGCACCGAGTGCGCTCGACGCAGATTCCGTTCGCAACATGACTTCCGCACGTTCACGGGTGAAGCCGGAGCGCTCGCGTGCGAGTGCTTCATGTTCCCTTGCCAGACGCCGACTCTCGGCCTTGACCTCGATGTAGAACTCGCGAAGTTGCGCCTTGAGCTTCTCGATGTCCCGCTCGGCGTCGATATTGATATCCGGATCGCGCGGAGCGGGGGGCTCCAATGCACTCTGCTCCTCGCGAGGGGTGACCACAGGTGGATCGATGATTCTGGTCTGTGGAGGGATCGGTTCAGGTGTGAATCCACCGCCGCGGGGTGCGATCACGGGTGGCCCGACGATCCGGGTGCGAGTCGGGAGCGGAGTCGATGGGGCTTCGGGCTCGGGTGACGTCTCGGTCACCTCTGTCAGGTCAACCTCGTACGACATGCCGAGCGAATGCCGAAGGCGGTTGAGCAGCCCGGCCTTCGGAGGAGGAGGTTCGAGTTCCCTGCGCTGCTGGGCGACCGATTCGTCGGAGGCCACTTGGCGACGGCGGGCGCGGTCTTCCGCGATGACCCGGGCGACACGTTCGCGGGGATCCTCGTTGACGTCGTCCTCGGTGACCAGGTCATCGACCGTCACGCTCCCGCGGCGGGAAGGCGCCGCGGGTGCCGGTGCCGCCTGTTCGTCATCGGGGGCGTCGGTGTTCGTTGGAAGAGTCCGCACATGGGGGGGTGCGGGTACGCGCCACACGTCTTCATCTGCCATGGGGTCCCCTAGGAAGTGGACGAACTTCGCCGGTTCGGAGTGTAGCGGTTGTGACTGGTGGTGCCTATGAGGTAGAGGAGTTCTCGTCTCGATGCGCCTCGACGGGGGTCGCTCTCCGGCCGAGCGACCGGTACGGGCATGGACGGTGGGTGCTTGAAAGCGCTTGCACGTTGTTGACAATCTACAACACAGTGCAGGTCGCCTGACGAGGACCCGACGACGTGAAACGGCAATGTCCGTTGCAGTGAACTTTCAGCTGTCGCGGGGCATGAAAGCGCTTGCCAGAACCTGAACGGAGGGACAACAATCTCCGACACATGGGCCACAGCCTTCGGGGGCCGAGGCTCAATTTGCCCACCACCTGTTCAAGGAGTCCTAACTAGATGAAGACAACACGCCTCGTCCGCGTGGGCCTCGCGGCCCTCGTCGCGGGTGCTGTCGGTATCGGCATGGTGCCGCCGGCATCGCGACTGCGGCGATGGTCATCGCAGGCATCGTCACCGCGGGCGTCGTCCTGGCCCAGGTGTACATGATTCTTATGGTCTTCGGTAAGTGCAGCTTGGAGGGCTGTCAGTTCTGATGGGCGCGCGCCATTGTGCGCCAGATGATTCTGCTGTCCCGCTTCCTCTAGAAGATGCTGTCGGCCGCGAGCCAGACCGCGGCCGTAAGGACGAGAATCCCACCGACGCGGTACACGGTCGTCATCGATGGGCGCAGGTACCAGCGCACGTCACCGTCGAGTGGTGCGCGGCCGAACATGGTGAGAATTCCGAGGATCACCCCCGGTATCAGCAGGATGACGAATGAGGTGAGGGCGAAGTCAGGAGTGTCGCCGAGGATCGCTCCCGCGATAGAAGCGATGATCAAGAAGACGAAGAGGTTGAAACTCAGAAGTGGTAGAGACTCAGGCAGGATCTGCCAGAGGCGTGAGTTGTTCGGCACCCGTGAGCTCACGATCGCCAGGATTACCGGGATGAACCACACGGCTCCGCCCACCCAAAGTTGCCAGGACGTTCCGATGAAGGCCGCTGACACGAAGAGGAACACTGCCAGTTTGAGCATGGCCGACAGCGCGAGTTGCGCTGTCCCAGGCTCCTCGAGGTCGCCGACGACTGTTGCGAAACGCTCCGGGAACCATCGCGCCGCGGCCTCTTCGAGAAGCACCTTCACAATGAGGAGCCCCGCCACGATGATCGCGAGGAGACCAGAACTTTCAGCGACGGGGAATAGCGACCCGCCCAGTGACGGCATGGAGTTGGCCACGTTGTAGGTGGTGAACGCTCCGAGCAACGGCACGATGATGAGGTCCGCGCCACGCTCCCACCACTGCGCAAAGTCGTGCGGAGCGGCACGTCGGATCTCGCGGAATGACGTCGCAATGAGCCCGGGTCCGATGATGAGAAGTCCGACGCCCATCAAAGTGCGCACGCTCGTGAGGTCGATCACCCCACCCATGAGGATTACGACCCGGTAAGGACGGACCAGGTCAACGTGACACCCGGGCATGGAGACCAGAGGTTGGTCTGTGGCTGCTGACACGTGATTGTCTGCAGGGGAGACGATGCACCGACGGGGAACGTGCCAGATGCTGCCGCGACGGGCCCGGCGAGCGCGGGAACCGGGGACTCCGCGGAGGTCAGGGTGAACGTCGATGTCGTGGCGGTGAATCCGGTGGCTGCAGGGGCCGTCACGGTGATGACGCACGTGCCGAGGGACTGGACGAAGAAGTAGAAGCTGTTGCCGTTGTTATTCGGGTACGCCGTGCACCCCGAACCACCCGAACCATTGAAGGTCACCGGGAAGGTTGCGGGCGTGGAGTACGTGAAGTTGGTCCCTGACGAGGTGGCGTTCCCGGAGGCCGAGCACGACGCCCCCGCGGGAAGAGTCGCCCCCGCGGCCGTCGTCCAGCAGATGGCGTATCCGGTGTTCGCGGCCAAGGGACTGTTTGACGCCGGATCGGCAGTGATCGAAGTGGGTGCCGAGATATTGCCGTTGCAGAACATTGCTCCCGTGCGTCCGACCTGGCATCCGGACATGGGTTGGAGGAATGCGGAGATCGCGTTGGGGGAATCGGCTTGGGCAGGGGGAACTGCGACGAGTCCCGAGGCGAGGAACCCAACGACACCCATGAGTCCAGCCCCGCGGCCCAGCCACATCACCGGCGGATTGCAGCGGGGAATACGCGACGCGGACAGGTCTCGAGTTTCCGGATTACGTCATCGCTGCGATACTCCGGCCACCAGAACCCGGGCTCGGGCTCGCGCTGGCCGGAAAGGTGCTCCATGCAGACGTCGCAGCCATCATCGCGGCACATCGTCGTCATCGGATTCGACGATGTGGGCCGTAGGACCGTCGCAATGCTCGAGGCGTCCGGGGTGCGGGTCACGCACCTCGACGAGCCGAGCGATGCGGTCCTTCGCGAGGTCCTCGCGCAGCACGTCGACGGCGTCGCCGTACTGCTCCACGACGACATCAGGGCGCTGCGCTACTGCCTCGTCGTTCACCACATACAGGCCGAAGCGCCGCTCTATGTCGCGATGTTCGATCAGACCGCGCGACGACAACTCCAACGGACAGTACCCAGTTGCATCGTCCTGTCACCGGCGTCGGTCAGCGTGCCCGCCTTCACGGCGGCGATCCTCGGTGGACCCGCAGACGACCCCGCAGTCGCCACCGGAACGTTGGCCACTCTGCGCCGACGGGGACTCCGAGGGCGGATCGCAGGCCAGCTCCGGCCATATGACGCGGGCAGCGCTGTCCTCGTGGTGGGGGTCGTAGGAATCCTCGCGATCTTGGCAATCGAGACTGTGCTGGGCTTGACCCACGGAGGCCTAGCCCGTTCTCTCTACGACGCGGCCCGCACCGTCGCGACAATCTCCTCCCCCGCGTTGCCGGACGAGTCGCCCCTCTTAATCTGGGCCACGATCGCTGCGCTGCTTGTCATGGCGTTCACCGCCATGTTCGCGGCAGGTTTGGTCAACTACCTCCTCTCCGGACGACACGTCATGCTTCTCGGGTCACGGGTGATGCCGCGCGGGGGTCACGTGATTATCGTCGGCATGGGTCAGGTAGGTCTGCGCTTGGCGCAGGACCTGCGTCATCGTGGGATAGCCGTGCTCGGCATCGAGACCGATCAACACGCACGGCTCCTCCCCATCGCCCGCCAGGCGGGGATCCCGGTCCTTATCGGCGATGCTGGATCGCGAGCGGTGCTCCGGCGCGCTCAGGTGCATACGTGCGCTGCCCTGGTTGCCGCAGCATCCTCGATCTCGGACAACATCACCGTCGCGGTGTCCGCTTTGGGCGTCAACCCTGACATGACGGTGATCCTGCGGGCCGGCACCGACGATGCGGTCGAAGAGACCCAGTCCCTCTTTCCCATCGGGTCCGTGGTGGACGTGAATGGATTGACGGCCCAGTTCGTCACTGAGGCCTTGGCAACTTAGGGGTACCCGGTAGCGAAACGAACAAGGGCGTCACTGAGAACGTGAGGTGACCGGGGTGCCATTGGCGATCACCGAAAGGCGCTGCACAGCTCGCACTCTCGGACTTCGGTGCTGGTGGCCCCTGTGAGGGTTCGCCTGACGTGTAACTCTTTGGCTTCGCCTGATGCGTTACACATCGCGGTTTGATTATGTCCTGTTTGTCGCCTAACTGGCGATGGATGCTCGTTTCTTGCGGATCTCCTT
>Ga0169931_10015097_pt1 | contig 10373 bp, 9 predicted proteins | sample Kivu_15m_20L_FD_129675 | JGI IMG/M metagenome (GOLD analysis project Ga0169931, IMG submission 129675) | Freshwater microbial communities from Lake Kivu, Western Province, Rwanda to study Microbial Dark Matter (Phase II) - Kivu_15m_20L... | ecosystem: Environmental > Aquatic > Freshwater > Lake ... | reverse complement strand
TTGCCAGCACGTACTTCTTGAGCAGTCTTCATCATGATAGTTTTATCTTCTCTTTAGGAAAAATTGCGCCGTATTATATGTTGGTTTTCGACAAAACGCACGAGGTTGCTAACCAAATCTTGTTGCTGAATTAGCTTTTGTTGCCAGATTTTGCTGTACTGCGCGATTTCAGCATATCGACGGAAAAATTCCGGCCAACAGCTGGCAAAGTCGGTTTCCTGCTCCCAGGCCAGATGGAGCTGGAGGATAAACTCTCGCAGTTCTGCCGAACAGTCCTCCAGCATTAACTGTAAAAACGCCTGCAATTTTTCCAGATGGGCAGCATCTTGCTGGCGATATATCTGCCAGATAAACGGCTTGCCGGCCCAGTGCGCGCGGATCACGGAATCTTCGCCGCGAACGAAATTAAGATCACACAAGGCTAGCAATAAATCATAATCGGGTTGCGCGACAAAAGGCATAACCTCGAAGCTTAGCTGCCCTTGCTGATAGCGGCCGTCCGCCAGCGCCGGGTATTCGATTTGCAGAGCCTGCGCCAACGCCCCATCCGCTACCCAGATATGCACAGGATGCTCAGCGCTACTCAGTTGCGCGAACCAGCTGGCAATACCTTGCTGACTGTAGGCAAACAACGAGATCACAAAGCTGCCGGCTGGTGGCGGCGTCAGACCTAACTGCTGCCAATAGGTCGCGTGTGTTGCCGGCTGTGCAGCCACTTGCGCGGCCTGTGCGACGACAGACTGCTCACGCAATAAACCACCGGTTTGCTTGGTAAAGCCAGGAAAGAAGAAATACTTCGCCAGCCTTACACCACGCTGTGGTGATGGCAATAAATGACAATCCGCCGCCCAAGATTCAGCCGTAAGGTACTCCAAATTTACCCACAACGCGGCTGGATTGGCATGATTTAATGCTTGGATAAATTCAATTGGCACTTCGCAGGCAAAAGCTTCAATACAAAGATCAATAGACGACAAAGACGCAGGGAACTGCAATCGTTCAGCCTGCCAATGGACCACGCTAATTCCCTGCACCGTTTGGGTGAGCTGACCAACATCTAAAGCCGGGCATATACGGCCAAAGCTTGGCAAATCGTCCACATACAAGGTAACTTCCCACTGCTGCTCATGATGTAATTGCCGGGCTAACCGCCAACACACGCCAATATCGCCAAAGTTATCGATCACAGTACAAAAGATCACGGCGTGCCGGGGCGATGAGAGTTGCATAACAGAGGATACCGCTACAGGTTTATAAGTGGGCGCGCAGTATAACACTGAGCAGTTTTGCGCTCCAGAACAGACAAATCAGTAGCAGCAGCAAGAACAGCAGCGCCAGCAGATGGTGCAAGCCAAGCCGAAGATACCAGCGCATGCGTACCCAGCAGGAGCCATCAGGTTTAGCCGCCAATCCACTTGCGAATAACTGATGCAACAATGCAGCAAGCAGGCACCATAACAACGCAAGAATGCCTGGTAACAAGCCGAGGCCGCTAACCCCCTGCCATAACAGCCAAACTGACCACCCCAACAACAAAGGTAGTAGCGCCAAACAGAGCCGCGCCGGTATGTTGACAGCTACATGCTGCAGAGTGCTCAAGTAGCGGTTCCACCACCTCATAAAATTGCGGTACGGGGATAAAGTTGAAACAATGGCATCTCACCCCGAAAATCCGGCAGCAGCCAAATCTGTTCAAATGGCAGCGTGGCCGGCAGCGGACGGTCGGACCACCATAACGACAAATCTTCGGCATGCCAAATAGGATGGGTGTTACGGATCACTAACCAGACGCGTTGACTTAAATAGTATTTCTGCGCCTTTTGCCAGATTATCCGTTCAAGCGCAGATAACATTCTGCTACTGGCGTGCGTCTGCTGTAAGGCTATCAACTCAGCTTTGGTATTTGGTCCAAGCGGCCGACCTAAAATGGCCATAGCCTCAGCTTCACTTCCATACAAATGGGCAATTTCTAAGTCCAACCGCTTGCCTTCCAGATAACAGGACACATCTGGTTTAGCCGGTTCGTTGTGCCAGATATGCCGCATCGGCCGTTGATACTGGCGCTGGTACAAGCGCATAAACAGCCGAGCGGCCTCATGCTCAAGCCGGATTTTTTCGTTATTCACCCGCAACAACCTGTACCACATTGGAGAAATAACGATGATTCTACAGCGAATTTAGTAAATCCATCTATAGTTCTAAGTACACTTGTATTTGCCTGCAGCTGCATGACTGACCGTATCCCGCATCACCAAGGTGATTCATTGATTGCCCAGTTAACACGGCTTAACGCGGCTGTACTGATCGGAACCATCATATTCACATTGCTGATGCTGGCAGCTGCTGCTTTGTATAATGCGCGTGATCGCCGGGCGCAACAGGCTGAACTACATGCAGCACAGCTCGCCATTAATCTGAGCTCGAGCCTGGTATTTATCGACAAACAGGCCGCCTTCGATGAATTAGCGGCTTTACAACGTAAAGGCGACTTAGTTTCGGTTTTAGTGCTTGATGCTGCAGGGCGATTGTTTGTGCAGTCGGCAGGTAAGACTGAACCCGCCTGGTTAGCAGCCAGTCAGCAGTATACAGAACTTAGACATGCATTTTTGCAGGTTAAACTGCCAATCAAACTGAATAGCGAGCAGGTGGGCAGTTTAGTTTGGACAGAACAACTGATGCCTATGCAACTGGAGCTGCTGCGATTGTTTGGAATTGGGCTGCTGCTGAGTTCGTTGGCGGTGCTGGTGGCTATCCGCATCTCAGTTTATATGCAAAAGAAAGCCCTCGCACCGATGCTGGAATTGGCGAATCTGGCAGATCATGCGGCGAAAAAACAAGACTACAGTGTACGGGCTGTTGTCTATCGTCATGATGAAGTAGGCCGGCTCACGGAACGCTTTAACGAGCTGCTCAAACGTATTGAAATCTGGCAACACGATTTACATTACAAGCTACAACAAAGCTGGGCTCATAACGCAGAATTGGACTTGTTAGCACACCGTGACGCGTTAACCGGCTTACATAACCGGCTCAGTTTCGAAACAAAGCTACCCGCTTTGTTACAGCAGCACCCGGCAGTCACCTTGATGTTTATCGACCTTGATAACTTTAAAACTGTCAACGACCGGTGGGGACACGATGCCGGTGACGATGTATTAAAACAGGTTGCGCAACGCATGCAGACTGAATTGCGCAGCTCAGACTGGTTGTTCCGGCTAGGAGGCGACGAATTTGCCATCCTGCTGCCGGACGTGCAGGACCCAGTCACCGCAGAACGCCTGGCTAGCCGAATTGTGCAAACCGTGCGCAGCCCAATGTTTGTCAATGATCAGCAAATGCCAATTGGTGCCACTGTCGGCGTTGCCTGTTATCCACAAGATGGCTGCGATGCTGCAACGCTATTAAAAAGAGCTGACCAGGCGATGTATCAGGCCAAATCTGCTGGTAAAAACACCTGGCGGTTTTATGCGGCATAACAATGTTTTCCTCCGCTGTTGTTGTTTCACTTTAATGTTGCAGGTATTGCCGGCCAGTGGCGCAGAACCGCCCAGCCTTGAGGAATTACTGGACACCCGTTTGCAAGAGGTCCATCACGAGTTAGATGTCGAAACCACCGGGCGTACTACACAAAACAGCCGGCAACATGGCAATCTGACTTACATCCTTACCGCCGACGATATCCGCCAATTTGGTATGCGCAGCCTGGCAGATATTCTCGACTACTTCCCGGGTTTGTATATCAGCCGTGATCCGGCGTTTAGTTATGTCGGCGTTCGTGGTCTCGGCCAACCGAATGATTACAACAGCCGCTTGTTATTTCTGCTTGACGGTATTCGCTTGAATGAAGCCATATTTGACGCCGGTCTGCTCGGAACAGATGCACTGATCGATATTGAAAACATTGATAGAGTGGAGTTTTCGGCAGGTCCCGGTGGTTCAGTTTACGGTAACAACGCTTTTTTTGGTGTGATTCAGATCTTCAGTAAAAAAGCTGCTGGTGGACAAAGTAATCTTGTCAGTTCATATGGCAGCAATGGCAGTGAGCGTTATCATTTATCAACAACGCACCGCTATGAGAACGGCAATGAAGTCTACGCTAGTGCAAGTTATGAAAACATCAATCAACTTTGGCTCGGTATAGAAACTCCTGCAGAATTTGACAACACCTATGAACAACTCAGTGATGAGCATGTCAACCGGTTCCGCTTGGGCGGTAAAGTGGCCGGAGTGCAACTGCAAGCGCTGCTGAGCAAACAACATCGGCATCTGCCGGCAGTGCTGCAAAGCCCTGATGGCTTACAACTGAATAAAAGCCGTGACCAAAACCGCGGTTCATTGCTTGCCGCGCAGTACCAAACAGCCGGTGAATTGTGGCAACTAAGCACCTCACTGAGTGTCAGCGACAACAGCTTTCGTCGTCTGCAACCATTTTATAATCGTACCAGCCAACAAATGGATGGCCTGCTGGATGACCAACGCAGCCGCTGGAGCGCTGCGCAACTGATATGGCAATACGATGGTTGGCTGCACCACCAATTGATGACTGGCTATGAACGACAGCAGGCGATGAGCAAAGATATTCTGGTGTGGCAGACCTCTACAGGGCGACTCTTGCAGGAAATCACTGGCCAACATCTCCGCCAAAGCTGGTTTATCCAGGATACCTGGCAATTTAATCCCGACCACTATCTGGCGGCCGGTGTGCGGCTGGATAACACCGAGCTACAAGCTAATCGCTGGTCACCCAGATTAAGCTGGAGTTGGCGGTTATCCGAGGCTACCCAGCTCAAGCTGCAATTTGGTACCGCCTTTCGTACAGCCAACCATTATGAAGCGGGTCTGAATCAAGCACTGGAATTTGAAAGACCACAAACTGAGCGCATCAAAAGCACCGAGTTTAGTATCGAACACCTGCTGAACCGCCAAATCGGCCTGCGTTTTACTGCGTTTCGCTCTAAAGTTGAACAACTTATTATATATGACGGGATATTTTTTAATGCGATACCGCTGAACAGCCTAGGCACTGAGCTTACCGCACAATGGCGGGGTCAACATGGTCAGGACCTGGCGTTTGGCTGGTCCTGGCAACAAAGTGATTTTGCTGGTTTAGCACCACTCAATTCACCGCGGCATTTGCTCAAGCTGTTATACCAACAACCACTTTGGCATGATGCACTTCGCCTCAGCATTTCGGCACAGTCACGTTCAGGGCGCTGGTCGACATACAGCTACTTGCCAGGCTACGCGCACTGGCAGTTTGGATTGTTATGGCAAGCAACTCCACAACATCTACTAAGCCTGCAGCTTCAGAACCTGTTTGATAAGCGCTATCAACACCAACCATTGACATACACACCTGTGCTGGAACAACCTGGCCGTACTGTCTGGTTAAGCTGGCAATGGCAGTTACCATGAAGAGATGGTTGCTATTTTTTTTATTCATGGCAGTCAATCCGCTTTGGGCTGAAACCACACAGTCGCTACAACTGACCGCCAACTTTATCTACCGCTTTTCTCAGTTTACCCAGTGGCCGCCACCGCCGAGCCAACAACTGCTTATTTGCATTGATCGGCATCCAGCGTTACTGAATCAATTCGGCTATATCAAGCTACCGGCAACTTTCAGCGTGGCCGCGTTTGACCCACAGTTGACTCCCCGCTGTGACATCTTAGTTTTAACCGAATTTAGTGAAACCGACCCTGGCCATTGGCAAGCTTTTCTACAACAAAAGCCCATTTTGGTGATAACCGACCAAGCCTTTGTTTATCGACATACCGGCATCATCCGGCTATTTATGACAACTGAGGGATTTAACTTTGACGTGAATCTGGCACGCGCCCGAGCACATGGCTTGCAACTCAGTTCACATTTATTAAAATTAGCCCGTACTATTGACTGACCGGCTGATGTTATTTGTCTGTAGGTTCATTTAGCGTCGGCAACCATGGATTATGGACATTCAGCACCCGTCGGTCAGATAGCTTAAGCGCAGCGATTTTGGCGCCAAAATGACGATGAAACAACGCATCAAATTCACCATTTTGTTGCATTTTTTGTAAGCCGACCTCGATCTGACGAGCCAGTTCCTTATTGTGCTGACCAACAAAAAAGTAGCTAACTGCGGGATAACGGATCAACCAGTTCGCTTCGATCACTAATCCTTGAGCCAGATAGCTATCTGCTTCATCTGAAATCTCCAGTACGCCACGTGGTACTGCATCGACCCGTTGCCGCATTAACAACGGAAACAGATTCTGATACTCAGAAACTCCCTGCACCTGCAAGCCATGTGCACGTAAAACGGCGGTGTCTAACCAGTCATGCACCTGCGCAAACCTGACACTACGCCACTGCTGGCCGGTTTTTAGTGCTTTAAAGCGTTCGGCCTGTTGCTGATGGATCAGCAATAACCGATAACCTGCATACTGCTGATAGATTGAGAAACGGATTGGCAAATAGCGTTGTTCACGCTCGGGAGACGACATGGTCCAGACCACGTCAATATCGCCAGCTGGTTTTAACTCTTCCAGTGCCCGGCTACGCGAATAAAAGCGACGGGAAGGTTTCAGTTGAAGGTCAGGTGCGCTGTAGGACAAGGCCGTACTGAGTAATTCCAAGGCATACTCAGATCTATGGTCATTTTTACCTTGTGGCGAAGGGTAAGTCAGCACTGTTTGCGCTTGCAGCGGCGATGTAACCAGCAAGAACCAGCCAAGGAGTCTAAACCATAACATCCAATTGTCCCTCTTTCTGCTTCCTGGCTTTTAGCGTAAAAACTCCATGATGAAACTGCAAGTATAGTTCACGTTTTTGCGTCAAATTGCTGAAAAAAAACCCGGCGGCGCCGGGTCATTTGTTATCTAAAGTCAGTGCAATGCTCTGTGTCAGGCAAAGCCAGCCTACTCGGCAAAACTATCACGCAGCGCGACTGTGCGGTTAAACACCAGATTATCGGCACTAAAATCACGGCTGTCAGCACAGTAGTAACCCTCGCGCTCAAACTGGTAAGCCAGTTCAAGCGGTGCATTGACTAACGATGGCTCGACGACACCATGTTTCACCACCAGCGACAGCGGGTTAATCACCTGAATAAAGTCATCCGCAGCGGCCGGATTTGCATCGGTGAACAAGCGATCGTAAATACGGAACTCCGCTGGTTTAGCCTGTGACGCCTCAACCCAGTGGATCACACCACGCACTTTACGGCCATCAGCCGGATTTTTGCCTAAAGTATCCGGATCATAGCTACAAATAAGCTCAACGATATTGCCGTCTGTGTCTTTGATGACCTCATCGGCACGGATCACGTAAGCGCCACGTAAGCGTACTTCCCCACCAGTTACCATTCGCTTGTAATGTTTGTTTGCTTCTTCACGGAAATCAGCACGGTCAATCCATAAAGTTTTACCAAAAGGAACCTCACGGCTGCCTTTGGTTTCATCTTTAGGATGGTTGCCCACCGTCAGCCATTCCAGCTGCTCGGCCGGGTAATTACTGATAGTCACTTTTAACGGATCGACCACTGCCATCGCGCGCGGGGCATTCGCATCCAAATCCTCCCGGATACAAGCTTCCAACGCGCTCATTTCAATCACGTTGTCTTGTTTGGTAATACCAATGCGTTTGGCAAACTCACGCAGGGACGCCGGTGTGTAACCACGGCGACGTAAGCCTGCAATAGTTGGCATGCGCGGGTCATCCCAGCCTGACACGTGTCCACCTTCAACCAGGGTGTGCAGTTTACGCTTGCTCATCACCTGATATTCCAGGTTTAACCGCGAAAACTCGATTTGCTGTGGATGGCAATCTATCGTGATGTTATCCAAAATCCAGTCATACAACCGGCGGTTGTCCTGGAACTCCAGCGTACATAAAGAGTGTGTGATCCCTTCCAGTGCATCTGAGATACAGTGGGTAAAATCATACATTGGATAGATGCACCATTTGTCCCCGGTTTGATGGTGGTGAGCAAATTTAACCCGGTAAATCACTGGATCCCGCATACAAATAAACGGTGAGGCCATATCGATTTTGGCACGCAGTGAACACTCACCTTCTTTAAAACCGCCGTCACGCATTTTTTCAAACAACGCCAGGTTTTCGGCCGGTGTGCTATCACGGTAAGGACTATGTTTACCCGGTTGAGTCAGGTTACCGCGGTATTCACGCATTTGGTCAGCGTTTAAAAAACAGACGTAAGCCAGACCTTTGTTGATCAGCTCAACAGCATAACCGTACAAGGCGTCAAAATAGTCTGATGAGTAGCGTACCGCACCATCCCACTGAAAGCCCAACCACTGCACATCACGCTGAATGGAATTAACAAAATCAATGTTTTCTTTTTCCGGGTTGGTATCGTCAAACCGCAGATTACATTTGCCTTGGTAATCTTGTGCAATACCAAAGTTCAGACAAATCGATTTAGCGTGGCCAATATGCAAATAGCCGTTTGGTTCAGGTGGGAAACGGGTTTGAATAGCTTGATGTTTACCAGACGCCAAATCGCTATCGATGATCTGACGAATAAAATTAGTCGGGCGATGTTCTGTATCGGCCATAAAAATCAGGTCCTTGTCATAAAAAGTCGCAACCGCGAAACGCCGCATTATAACACCGGCAGCGCGTCTGACCAGTGTCTGCGGCATCAATCCAAGCAATGACAGGTTTTATCCGCGATTTGCTGACATAGACTAAGATATGCACTGCGATGCGTTACTGAAGATAAAAAAAGCCAAGCAGCTGAACTGATTGGCTTTGCCGATTACGGAACAATCTTAATATTTGGCAGGCTGATCCGGCTTGACCAAACTGTCCTTAATGAAGTCTCGCAAATCGTCATTAGATTGTTTTAAGTCCTCCGCCCGCAGGTACATCATATGACCGCTACGATAGCCTTTGAAACTCAAACGCGATTTCATTTTGCCACTTGGATCTAGCTGCCACATAGAATATTTGGCATCAAAGTAGTTGGTTGCCCCGTCATAGTAGCCCGATTGAAACATAACTTTTAGATAGGGATTTTGTGCCATTGCCTGTCGCAAGTTTTCACCGGTTTGATCACCATCCCGGTTCCACGGATGTACCGGACCAAACATGTTGTACTTCATATCAGTTTTATATTTCAGTTCAGTACGCAGATAATGGTTGATAGCCGGCGTAAAGGAGTGCAACCACGATGTTAGCTCTGCATTAAAGTCCGGCTCACTACCACTATCACGCCGGTCAATGCCGATATAACGTGAATCTAGTCGTCCTACGGTTTGGCCGCGGTCACGCAGCAGCTCTTTCCAAAAGAATGCCGTATCGATATCCAAATTATTTTGCAGTACCGCCTGAATGGACAAACCGGCAAATCGGGCCACCTGCTCAGCCACCTGTTGGCGCTCCGCCGGATCAACAAATGCACCTTTTGCCAGCGTTGGCAGATAACGGTTTAACGTAAAATCTTCTGCTTGTTCTAAAACTTGTGGCAAGTCTAGCTGCTGCAAATCCGCCGGTAACTTGTTGTGATACCAAGCGGTTGCCGCATAATATGGCAGGCGGTTGGCCACATCAACCGGCCCTTCCCGTTTAATCCCCAACTCGGTTGGTGACACCAAAACCACACCATTCAGGTACATCCACTCGTTGTTCTGTAAGGCCAACGCCAGGCCTGAAACCCGCGTAGTTCCATAACTTTCCCCAATTAAGTATTTCGGTGAAGGCCATCTTTCATGGCGAGTGACGAAGTTTTCGATCCAACTGGCCAGATATTTCACATCTTCGTTGACGCCAAAAAACATCGCAGCTTGTTGCTCGCGGGATGGCATTTTGCCGTCTTTGCCCGGCAATACACGCGAATAAGCAGTATTAACCGGGTTTACAAAGACGATATCAGCAGTATCGAGCACTGAATAAGGATTTGCTTTGGTGCCATAAGGCTGTAATGGATACCCTTCGCTATCGACGTTTAACGCTTTCGGACCGGTGTAGGCAATTTGCATCCAAACCGATGCAGAACCTGGTCCGCCGTTAAAAGATATCAACAACGGCCGGCTAGCTTTATCTTTGACATCTGAGCGTTCGTAGTAGGTATAAAACAAGGTCGCAACCGGGTTTCCTTGCTCATCCCACACCGGCTGAGTGCCGGTTTCTGCCGTGTACGGAAAAGATTGGTCATAAACTTCTGCAGTATGCCGGGTGACTACGGTTTGATCGGCTTCGATCTGACGCTGCAGTGGTTTAGCCGCGTCTTCAGCCAGCACCGGCAGCGCGGCCGACAACGCCAAAGGTAACACGGCCAATACGAATAGTTGTTTGAAATGCTTGTTGTTTTTCATTGAGTGGAGCTCTCTGGACCGGCGTAATTACATAAATAACACCCCAGTTTAGC
>Ga0169931_10015096_pt1 | contig 10374 bp, 13 predicted proteins | sample Kivu_15m_20L_FD_129675 | JGI IMG/M metagenome (GOLD analysis project Ga0169931, IMG submission 129675) | Freshwater microbial communities from Lake Kivu, Western Province, Rwanda to study Microbial Dark Matter (Phase II) - Kivu_15m_20L... | ecosystem: Environmental > Aquatic > Freshwater > Lake... | reverse complement strand
TCGCTAGGTTCGTTGTATTCTAAGTACAAATCGCTGATAATATGGACATAAGACATTCTTATATTTAGAGTTCCATTAAAAGAAAGATAAATAAAAGATATATAGCAGGAGCCTATAAACATGTTAAGAGTGAAATTCGTCAACAGCGCATCTAGAGATGCTTTCGCAGATCGCTTTAAGATCACTACAAAAGTAGACATTGACCAATTGGATATTGATTGGCATTTCCTACAGTTTGCCAAGTTGGATGATAAAGCGTTAGACTACACAGAAGTAGCCGTATTACAATCAGGTGCAGGTGCTGCACAAGAAAGAGAATTTATTGTTAAGGGAAATCCTGCTACTTTCGGCGCGCATGCCACAGTTGTTCAAAATTTAGGCAACGGATTCTACCTTGTCAAATCGTCTGATGGTTTGACATTAGGTGATCATGTAGATTCTATAGAGCATAACGGTTCTCCTGTAAAGTTTTTAGAAGTAAGCAAACCCAATGAAGTTCACGGAGTTCCCACAACTTTAACTGATGGATCAGATTGGGCTCGTATAAGAATCGCTTCTCGCTATCGTCCACTTCTTTCATCGTTCTCTAAGCATGATGTAAACTATAAATCAAAACCAGAATTGATCATAATGGATAGCGGCATCGATTTCACTCATGCTGAATTCACAGGCTTAGAGACAGAGAATTTTTACACTCTACCACAATTCAACGGTGACTTCTCTGACGATGTAGGTCACGGTACAGCAGTAGCGAGTTTAGCATGCGGCAAAAATTTAGGCGTTGCCGGCAATGTCAAACTAGTCAATTGCAAAATAGGTAATTCAAGTTATACTGCAAAGTTGATCGATCTAGGTCTAGCAATCGATGCTATCGTTGCTAGAGCCAGCGCAGATTTGACTGTGACAAGAGTAGTCAACATGTCATGGGGTATTCCTCGTTCAAGTTGGTTAGATGATAAGATTCAAGGCTTGATCGATATGGGCATCACAGTTATCTGTGCAGCAGGTAATGACGGTATAAGCGTTGAAGATGTAAGTCCTGCAGGTCTCGATGATGTAATCACTGTTGGTTCTATCGACAAGTATGATATCCCATCAGGTTTCAACAATATCAGCCCAACTGATTCAGGTGTAACAACTGGACATGGTTTGAGTCTAGATATTTTTGCTCCCGGTGAAGGAATAACTGTTGCTTCTAGCCTGGGCGGTAGTGGTTATGTGTTGTCATCAGGTACATCATTTGCTGCACCATTGATCGCAGGTATCGCAGCAGAGTTAGCGTCATTGCAGACAAGCATGGTATCATTCACTGATATCAAGCAACAAGTTTTAGGAAGTGCAACTAAGGATGCATTATTGTTTGAAGATGAAAGATTCAGCAGTAATCAAAACCGTTTAGGATATTTGATTACTTGTGATGCTAATGCTAACATTAAAGACGAAGGGAAATCTTATTTCTTGGGTGTGCATCAACATGGTCAACCTATAGTTGCTAACTTAAGCAGTACGTTAACAAGCGGTGAAAATATAATCTTTAATGATGTTTCAACGACTTGGTCTCTACTATGGGCAGATCCAGCAATTGAAGCAAAATATAGTAATTTCTTTGTACTAGATTCAGTCACGGGTTTATTAACTATCAATGAGCCGGATGTGGCATTACCAGAAGATACTAAACTTGAGATGGTACAGTTTAAAGCAGTTTCTACTACAAGTAGAATGACTATGACAGGTCCTAATATTTTCTTCTTCCATGTCAATCCATCTTACAAAACAACGCTTGATCAAAGTGATGTCACGCTAGCATTGACAGATACCAACAGCATAAGTTTCTATTCTTTCTGGTTAAATGAAATTAAATAAAGAGTGACATATATAGAACGATTCAAACATAATGCATTATGGAAGCATTATGATAATACACAAATCGAGGGATATATCTATAAAGATTTATTTCCCTCGAATTTGTTTTTAAATATAAAAAATTCAATTAAATCATGTATCGATAACAAAGCTACTAAAACTTTTTTAATGTCGGGAACTGAAATAGTCTTTAATGACAAGAAAATTAAATTATTAGATCATCAGCAAAATGAGAGAGAACAGATTGTTTTAATAGATCAATCATTTATAAAAGACTGGTATTATCAAACTGTCGATACTATTAAAGATTGGTCTGATGATGTTCTCAAAGAAAAATTAAATCCGCATATATTATACGCTCTACATCATATAGAGAAATTTGAGCCATTTAACAATAAAGACTATGTGTTTAACAGGATACACATAAATTATCTTGAACCGGGAAAGATGCTAGGTTTGCACAAAGACGGTGGCCAATTAATATACAATTCATCAAAGACACATACAAATTATAGCATTACAATTTATCTATATGACCATGTAGAGGGTTTAGGTGGAGAATTCTGGACTCCATGCGGTTTTGTGTATAAACCTAAATCCAATACAGCGTTAGTAGTCAATGGTCAAAATGCAAGACATGGTGTAACACAAAATATATCTGATACTCCTAGACTAGCATTCACGATCAGAGCTGCACATAAGTCATCTCTTTATTTGCCCGGACACCCTGATAAATTTTTATGGGATGTATTGGCATCCTTATGATAGTAGAAACAGATTTTGAAACTATAAGATATATCTGGAAAGATTACTTATGGCCTACTAGAACTTCTGCTATAGAACAACACAGTGCAATGTTATTAAACGGGACATTAGATATTAAGAACTTTGATAACAAAGCCACATTCTTATTATATCATGACAACGGTTCCATAGCAGGTTGTAATAGCGGGCATTTATGTAGTGATAATTCTTATCGTTCTAGGGGACTATATGTTTTTCCCGAATATAGGAAACAAGGAATAGGAAAGAAATTACTTGAACAAACTATAAATATAGGTAAGAAAGAAAATGCTAGCATGGTATGGAGTTATCCTAGATACGAAAGTTGGAATACTTATCTATCTGCTGGATTTAGTTTATGTAGTGAGTGGGCTGCTAGTGAGACCGGTATTAATGCTTATTGTATATTGAAGTTTTAATATGTCATACCATGTTGGGGTTTAGTTTATATCAATACTAATACCAGTAACGACCTTCGTTGCGCATCCTTCTGACTAACCAAGGATTAGAAGTGATGACCCCATAGCACTTCAATTTAACTGTGCTGAATAGACTAGTATCATCTATCTCAGGTAAGAATATCACGCTATTATTATTGATAGGCACAGTGCCTGGGGTGATCAATTTTCCGTTACTTGCAGTTGTGCTAGGCGGAGGGGGAGTTGGAGCTGTGAACCAAAAATAGTTTGGATACAATTTGATGTTTTGTGTTGGTAGCCACGCTTGCATCGCTGTGTTTCTAGCATTAATATACCAGCGATTACCCTGTAAATACTTTGCCGTGACTTCTGTGATGGGCTGATCGTTCCCTAGATAGAACTTATCATCTACTTTCCACACATCGATCATGCACGAAAAGCCGGCGCCTAATGCTTTACCCAATTGGCTAGGGGTATTAGCATCCTGATAGTTGTTTCCGTCGATGATACCGCGATAAGATATATATAGCATATAGTATTTAGCGGTCTAGAGAAATGGAGCGGGCGAAGAGATTCGAACTCTCGACATCAACCTTGGCAAGGTTGCACTCTACCAACTGAGTTACGCCCGCATATTTTTATTTAGTTTCTTGTTTCATCGGCTTACTTTTATCTTCTTTCTTTTTCTTGCTGAATATCTTGTACCAATTACTGTCAAATGTTTTTCTTGGGACGCTATATGGTCTTGGCTTTGATCCTTTTTCGCTCATTTCAATATCTCTTTTACTTTTTCATCTTTACTAAAAACAGTGACTTCAGGCATCTCGGTGAAAGTTGTCTGATAGTGTGCATATCTTATATGATCTATCTTGCCATTCTGAACTGATTTTCTAGCCCATTCAAAAACTTCTTTATGTAAGACTATATTAAAATCGAATATTTTTAAATGAGATATGTCCTCATATATTCTTCTATGCATTATAACATTAGACAGATAAGGTTGAAACTCATTTGGTACTTGATTGTTAGTTTTCCATTCGCATAGATATTCCCTACAGACTCTAGGACGGATAGGATATATAGTACATTTAGGTTTAAGATATTGACAAGGAACTCCTAGTCCTATCTGTTGACCAAGTACTAATGCTGTCAATGTACCATCACAGCATTTAGTGCAATCTCCGCATGGGCGTTGAGTAGATATAGTTCCTACTTTATCCCAATTGATTAGATTCACTTATTTTCCTTGTCCTCTATAACGCTTGAAACTGTTTTTCTGACTTTTGTTCATTGCGCTAGTTTTGGGTCTTGAACCGCCCTGACTGGTGCGCTTGAATACTGTATTCGACTTTTTATTGTTAACTTGTGCCATTCAAATATTTCCTAATGTTTATTGGTGGAAGCGGTGAGATTCGAACTCACGGACCCTTTGCAGAATCTTCAGTTTTCAAGACTGACGGATTAAACCACTCTCCCACACTTCCAATTGTTTATTGTAACAAAATTACTTATTCTACAAAAGAAAAGAGGAGATATTTCTATCTCCCCTGTCCTTGACTGAATATTTATGTCCTATTAGAACATGTAGTTCAAGTCTACCAATATACGCTTGTAGTCTTCTTTGCTAGCTCCGCGCTCAACATCGAAATACTTAGCGTTGACTTTCCAGCCCTTAGCAACTTTGTAACCAGCAGCTAGGCCATAGCCCTTGTGATTACCTACTGCGCCTGAAAAATCTGTGTCATGCCAGAAACCATACTGTGCATTTGCTTCGACCTTTTGATGGAATGCACTTACATCCCATTTACCTGAAGCAACCTTGACACCGTATGCGAGTGCCTGGTTATCAGCATTTGCCTTGTCGTTGCGCATGAAATCAACGAAACCTGCTACTGGAAGACCAGCAACCTTTACGCCAACTTCACCGAATGCTTGCTGAAGGTTTACATCTGCACCGACTACATTTCTGTGATTGTGCAATGCGGCAGCACCTGTCAATGACAATTCTCCAACATTCTTCTTCAAGCCAACTTGTAGGCTCTGTACTCTTGAATCACTATCTACCCCGCCCTCTACAAGTTTCAATGAACTTGCATTAGCGAACAAACCTGATTCATGAGTAAACGCTACTGCTAGACCTTCTGGCTTGATATCACGGTCAAAAAATAGACTTGGTGAACTGGCCCAAGGTTGATGCATCTTGCCAAGTTTAACCTTGACATGATCCAAAGCAGCGTATTCAACATATGCTAAGTGTAGACCAACATCCTTAAGGCTTGCATTGCCTCCAAAATCATCGTAAGTTGAATTATATGCAGTACCTGTTCTTAATCCAGTAACAAGTGTTACTTTATCATTGACCTTAGCGGTTAGAACTAGTTCTGCCTTCATACGATCTTTTTCTGACTTTGGTGCTGATCCCGCTTCGATTGAATCAAAACGGTAGCCGAAGCCGCCATTTAGTTTCATATCAGCAGCAAGAGCCGCAGTAGAAAGTGATCCTAACATAACTAATGTTATAAGTGCTTTACGCATATTTTTTATCTCCTTGTTGTTATGCCATGTGTATATGGCATCATGTCCTTCTTCCGAGGACATATAGTATTTACAAGGCCTGAGGGGTCATTAAATATAAAGACATTATTAATTTAAATAGTAGTATATTTTACAAATTGTTGGGCACTATTTTTCCAATTTTTATCTATGACTGTGTTATAAACCACTTCTCTGTCTAGTTCAAAGCACATCTCGACTGCTAATTCTAAATCTTCATCTGTATATCCATTTATTCCGTTCTTAATTTGATCTTTAGGTCCTGTGACGTCATATCCGGCACACGGTGTTCCGCATGCCATGGCTTCTAAAATAACGATTCCGTAAGTATCTACATTGCTAGGGAAAACTAATACATCCGCATTTTTATAATAGTCAGCTAATTCTTGCCCAAATTTATAACCCACGAATTCTACATCAGTATATTTTTTTTCAAGTGTAGGTAAATATGGTCCGTTACCTACGACAATCTTTTTTATGTTTTCAATTTCAAGTTGGCAGAAGTCATCTATGTTTTTCTCTTTACTCACTCTACCAACATATAATAATATCTTAGTAGATGCGGATTTTTTTTCAGAAAAACTAAAATGACTATCATATCCCTTAGTCAGTACTACTGTATTCCATATATTATTTTCATCTGCATTACTTTGGCTACTGCACATCACGATTTTGCTCTTGCTGTGAAACCAATTAAAATACCATTTAGTAAAATAAATAGGAATATTATACATCTTATTGAAGAACTCTGGAAACTTGGTATGATATGCTGTGGTATATTGTATCCTGTGTTTGTTCAACACTCGTCTGGCTTGGAACCCTAATACTCCTTCTGTAGCGATATGATAATAGGTTTGTTCGGTTGTATTCAATAACAATTTTTCCATAGACTTATAACTACAGAAGGCTAATCTTACTTCCTTATATCCCGGGCTAGGTATGTTTTTAAAAAGTCCGGGATGTATCACTTCTATGGATACGCCGTCGGGTAGATTCTTGATTATATTTTCATATGTGGTGACGACACCATTCACTTGAGGTCTCCAAGCATCAGTGATCAATATTATCTTCATCCCTTGATCACCGTGTTGATAGCCTCTATCTGAACTTGTGCGTCTTTTACATCACGAACATTGACAGGAAAACATATGCTATTTGGATATTGTTTTGATATAGCCTCACAACCTTCTTTAGTCCCTGATACTTCATATACAGTGACTTTACCTAATGCGACTAATACACAGGCCCAAAATATATTCATTTGTTTTCACTCCAAGTAATTATTTCCCAAGTACCGTCGTACTTCTCTACTAATGCCGTACAACTTTCTACCCAATCACCATCATTCATGTATTCAATATTACCTATCTTTTTAATATCAGCTTTATGAACATGCCCGCAAATGACCCCGTCTGCTTTTTGTTTATTACAATAATCGGTTATTAATATCTCAAAATCGCTCATGAATGCTACCGCTTCCTTTGTTTTATTTTTAAGATATGCACTGAGACTCCAATAGGGTAATCCGAACCACTGTCTTATTTTAGCAAGCAAAGCATTGATACTTAATAGTATATTATAAAGCATGTCCCCGAAATGATATAACCAAGCAAGTTTATTTCTAAGCGCAGTATCAAACATATCTCCGTGTATAACCATATAACTTTTACCGTTAAGTGCATCATATCTACATTGATTTACAAGATCGATATTTCCAAAATGCATATTATAGGGTAATAATCCTCTTAATACCTCATCGTGGTTTCCTACTACATAGGTTACTTTTGTATTTCTTTTAGCAGCGGTTAATACTCGTCTGATAACATTTGTATGACTTTGTGGCCAATAAAATTTTCTACGCAATCTCCAGCCGTCAATGATGTCCCCGACAAGATATAAGTTATCACAGGTATTATTTTTTAAAAAATCGCATAATAACTCAGCCTTACATCCGCGACTACCTAGATGTATATCAGATATGAATATTGATTTATATGTTTTCATACCTACTATTTACCTTATCTTAGTAAAAATTTTTATGACAACTTTGTTACAAGTTCTACATCACATTTGGTCAATTCAAACAAACGCCAGAAATTATGCCTACAGATATGCTTAGTGTTATCGAGGAACTCTCGTAGTTCTGTATCAGTATATTTTGTGAATCGTTCTATCTGATCCGTGATCATCATCATGCGTCTGGCATCGTTCAATTCTGTATCGTAACTCTCATCTATATAGGGATGAAATGTCTTGAATCCTAAATCTCTGAGCATCTCTAGGAAATAGGGCACAGATATCATGATGAATGGTTGATGATACAATATAGGCTTGCAAGTCTTCTCGCTGATGAATCTTGTAGGCTCGTTCAATATAGTACCATCGCCCTTGAGAGTCTTCATAGATGTATAGAAGTTTGTTTCACTAACTAGGTTAATGACACTATCCCACATATATGATTCTATCGTATCTCCTAGATGCGCCTCGTTCTCTACCAACTCATTTTTATCTACAATCAATGGTTTGCTTCTATACATCGCTAATCTATTTTCTTGTAATATGTCATATGAAGGCATATAACTCTTATGCTCTTCAAGGATGTAATCATAGTAATTGTGCCAATTGATTCCGTCATCGGCTTTGGTCAAACTTACATATCCATAGTCTAACAGGTTCTTTGCCGTTAGATGCGTGACCATTGCAGTTCTGTGCATACGCCAGCGCCTGTTGAGATTGATGTAAATCTTTTTGAAATTATTTTTCCTGTATTCAAACTGTTTGTCTAAGAAATCATCATACATGAAGTGTGGTTTCTTATGTACAGTCTCGTTGACGATAGTATATGGCCAGAATAGATAGCACTTAGATTGTATAGGCTTCTTATCATATCTTTTAGCGACATCAGCAACGATCAACTCAATGTCTTTTGCACCGCTCAACAAAAATATCTTATCTTCGGGTATATTCTTACCTATGACTAGTTCTTCATATATGAAAGGAATGTTGAAAGAGAAACCTTCTCTTGTATTATCAAGCAGTAAAATCTTACCTTGACTGACTACCTCTTCGGCAAGGTGCCTGATCTTTCTTATCTGTATATAAGTTCCCGGATTGATATTAACATAATAGTATGCGCCGTCAGGTAGATTCTTGTCATAATCTAGATTGACATAGGCAAGATAAGGATTGTAGTTTTCTATAGTGACCATGATAGTATGTATCAAAAATAAAAAACCCGCTTGATTAATCAAGCGGGCTATATTTTATCTATAATGGTTTAGATTTAGATCAAACCCTCTGTACGAAGGGTGTTCTCAGTCATAGCATCGATGATAATCTCGTTGCGAACATTAGCCTCGAGGACTGCATCCTGCAGTCGTTGCTTTTCACGCTTATGCGCAGCCAATGCATCCTTGAAACTCTGGTTGCTTGCGTCAGTCGCCACACCAGTGGTGATTTCATTATAACGGTCATAGATCAAACTACGACTTTCATCCTTGGAATTGCGCAGTTTATTCAACTTGCCTTCGATGACTTCTGCGCTCTGTCGCACAGGGCGGTCAACCATCTTTTGATTGATTGCGATCAACTTGTCCAATCGTGCGATCTTAGTCAGCATCTCGGTGATACCGGTAGCATTGTTGGCGTTAGCAACATTGCTACGGATATCATATAGTGCCTCGACTAGATTGCATTGGCGCTGAAAGGCCTTAAACGATTCGTCGGCTTTGATTGCGATGACCTGTTCTGCTACCTCAAACTCGTTGAGGCTTACAGTATCGACCACAGCGATACTCTTCAACAAGTCGTTGATCGAATTTTGGATTGCGTTTGCTTTGCGTAGTGAGAGATTCATATTACACCTTTTGTTATTTAAAATAATTATATTACAAAATAGAAGCAGAGTCAAGAAAGTAAGTGACCGATTTGACAATTTGCAAATTGCAATTGACAACATACAAGGCACAGAGGCTTATATATTCCTAGTCAGCAAAATACAAGACGGGTTACAAATGTAAGAGCCATTGACTAGATCACATAAGCACGGAGACTTTATCAGAGTCTTGCCATAAGCGTCTCTACAGGATAAAAAGTCCTATAGTTTTTATCAGTTCTCATCTCCTTCTCAACTCCGGGTAGTTCACCTTACGGTTACTACCAAAACTAAAATTTGGTGCCCCCACTTGGACTCGAACCAAGAACTTCTCCATTATGAGTGGAATACTCTGACCAATTGAGTTATAGGGGCAATTTGTATGAATTTTTTGTTATGTTAATGATATCTGATTTAACAACAGTAATCAACTTATTTGGGAACTGAGACCATTTCGCATTGTCTCTTTCTGTTTTGTAACCCTTGACTTCAAGTGCTGAAGCAGTAGTTGCGCCTATTAGGCCTAAAATAGCAATTGCTATATATTTACGCATGTTTTACTTTCTCCTTGTTGCGCCATCTTACAATGGCATTGTGTCCCATGTTACTGGGACATGATGTATTTACAAGGATTTTAGGCAGTATAAAATATTACTATATTATTTTTTCAAATAGTCGTATATTTTACGAATTGCCTTGTTCATTACTTTTTGTATTTTACACCGAAGTATATACTGTAACCAAACTTCTCATATTCATATACACGGCTCTTAGATCCGTAATAACGAACACCAGCGCTATTGGTTAGATTCTTGGCTTCAAGCACAGCCTCGATATTCTTATCGACTTTGTAACCTGCTGTGAAGTCAAGTTGACCACGAC
>Ga0169931_10015094_pt1 | contig 10374 bp, 9 predicted proteins | sample Kivu_15m_20L_FD_129675 | JGI IMG/M metagenome (GOLD analysis project Ga0169931, IMG submission 129675) | Freshwater microbial communities from Lake Kivu, Western Province, Rwanda to study Microbial Dark Matter (Phase II) - Kivu_15m_20L... | ecosystem: Environmental > Aquatic > Freshwater > Lake ... | reverse complement strand
TGCCGACCTTTTCGTTTGATACCGGACTTACCTTCGAGCGTGACTTCAGGTGGGCGGAAAAGGACTACACGCAAACGCTAGAGCCCAGGCTCTTTTATGTGCGTACGCCCTTCCGAGACCAGTCGGCGTTTCCCTTGTTCGATACGGCGGTCGCCGATTTCAATTTTTCGCAGTTGTTCGCTGAAAACACTTTCGTCGGCAACGACCGGATCGCCGATGTCAACCAGATCACCGCTGCGGCCATCTCGCGCCTGATCGACCCGTCGAACGGCGCCGAGAGCATCCGGACCGCGGCGGGATTCAGACATTACTTCACCGACCAGACCGTATCGATTCCGGGGGTGAGTCCGCGGACCGACCGACGTTCGGATCTCCTCATCGCTGCTACGGGTCCGATCGGTCTGTCCAGCAACTTTGACGCGGGACTGCAGTACAGCTTCGCGACTACCCGGGTGCCGAGGGTGAGCTTTGCCTGGCGCCACCAGCCGTCTCAGGATCGCCTGCTCAACGTCGCCTTGCGTTATCGGGCCGAGCAGCTTGGGCAGGCTGACCTATCGGCGCGCTGGCCGGTTTCCGGCGGCTGGAATGCGCTCGGGCGTCTCAATTATTCTTTCCTCGCTTCGGGTGTTGACCCGATCAGCGGCATTCCGAATTCGCGTGGCCCGGTCGAGGTGCTCTCCGGTTTCGAGTATCTGGCTTCGTGCTGGGGAGCCAGGCTGGTGGCGCAGCGATTCCGGACCTCCGTATCGGAGTCAACCACCGCGCTCTTTCTCCAGCTCGAACTGACCGGCGTCGGCCGGATCGGGCAAAATCCCATTAACATTCTCCAGCGCAACATCCCCGGCTATCGGGTACCCCAGGGGCCTGAGCCTCCCACTTCACGCTACATCGGCTACGAATGACTGCCTGCATCCATAAAGCCCGTTCTTTCTTGACCCGTGGCGTGCAGGGGTTTGCCCTTGCATTCACAGCCCTCTCTTTGGTATCGGCGGCCGTGCCTGCGCTCGGGCAGGGCGTGGGCGCTCCGACGCGGGCCGGAGCGGTCGACATTGATGGCATCGTCGCGGTGGTCAACGCCGAGGCGATCACCCGGGCCGAGGTCGCGGCACGCATCGATGCGGTACGTCGGCAGCTCGAGGCGCGACGGGTCGAAATGCCGTCCATCGATGTGCTTGCGACTCAGGTGCTCGATCGCATGATCCTGGATCTTGTGCAAAGCCAGCGGGCGCGCGAGCTCGGTATTCGGATCGACGATGTGCAGCTTGGCCGCGTGTTTGCGTCCGTGGCGGCCGAGCGAGGTTTCAGCCCTGAGGCGTTTCGGGCCCGTCTTGAGGCCGAAGGGGTGTCGAGACGCCAATTTCTCGATCAGTTGCGCTCCGATCTCATCCAGTCCAGGCTGCGCGAGCGTGAGGTCGAGGCCCGCATCCAGATCTCGGAATCCGATATCGACGCGTTCATCGCCGAGCGTGAACGCTCCCAGGCGCAGGATGCCGTGCAGATCAACCTGTCCCAGATCCTGGTTCGGGTGGCTGAGGGCGCATCGGCTGAAGAGATTCAGCGACGTCGTGCGCGGGCCGAGGAAGTCCTAGCGCTCTTGCGCCGTCCAGAGGCCGATTTCGCTGCCCTCGCGGCGGCCTACTCCGATGCGGGCGACGCGATGAGTGGCGGCAATTTTGGCTGGCGTACGGTCGATCGCCTGCCTCAACTCTTCATCGATGCGGTACGGGGGCAGGCCGTCGGCGCCGTGGTGCTCGCGCGTAGCCCCAACGGGTTTCATCTTCTCAAGGTCAATGGCCGGCGAAGCGAGCAGGGCGGCGCAGACCTCTCGGCGCCGGTCAATCAGACGCGCGCGCGTCATCTGTTGCTGCGGGTGGGCGGCGAGGTCGGTGAGACCCAGGCGATGCAACGCATCGCTGAAATCCGGGAGTTGATTGCGGGCGGTCGCATCGAGTTTGCGGCTGCGGCTAAGGCCTACTCAGAGGATGCGACCGCGGGCCGTGGGGGCGATCTGGACTGGATCCTGCCCGGCGATACGGTGCCTGAGTTCGAGCGCGCGCTCAATGCCCTGCAGCCGGGCGAGTTGAGCCGTCCGGTGCGCACCCCGTTTGGGTTTCACTTGATCGAGGTGACCGAGCGCCGGGTGGCGCTTGCCTCGCCCGATCGCATTCGGGCGGCGGCACGGCAGGCGCTTCGCGAGCAGCGTATCGACGAAGCGTGGCAGGATTGGCTGCGGCAGTTGCGCGACCGTGCCTATGTCGAAATCAGGCTTGATGAGCGCTGAGGTTCGTCCCCGTCGCGGTTCCCGGCCCGGACGTCCTCTATCAGTTGCCGGCCATGGGCCCCGGAAGCGATTCGGGCAGCATTTTCTGGCCGATCGCAGTGTGCTTGAGGCGATCGTCTCGGCGATTCGCCCGCTGCGGGGCGAACACGTCATCGAGGTCGGTCCCGGGCTCGCGGCGCTGACCGGACCGCTGCTTGACCACCTGGAGCGCCTCCACGTCGTGGAGATCGACCGGGATCTGTGTGCCCGGTTGCGCCGCCGCTGGCCCGCCGAGCGCTTGATCCTGCTCGAGGGCGATGCACTCAGTGTCGACCTTGCGCCCGTTCTTGGCGTTCCCGGTCAGCTCGAGCCGATCCGCATCGTAGGCAATCTTCCCTACAACATCTCGACGCCCCTGCTCGTGAGACTGCTCCAGATCCGCGACCGGGTCCTCGACCAGCATTTCCTCTTGCAGAAGGAAGTGGTCGATCGGGTGGTGGCAGCGCCGGGCCGGGCAGACTACGGCCGATTGAGCGTGTTGCTGCAGGCCTTCTACCAGGTCGAAAAGCTCTTTGACGTGCCTCCGACGGCCTTTGATCCACCGCCCCGCGTCGATTCCGCGCTGCTCCGCATGACCGTGCGCGAGGCGCCTCTGACCGAGGCAACCGACGCGCTGCAGCAGGTGCTTGCCGCAGCGTTTTCACAGCGTCGCAAGATGTTGCGCACCACCTTGCTGCCTTGGTTGGAAGCGCGGGGCGTTCAGCCTGCGGGGATCGATGGCACGATGCGTGCCGAGGAGGTCGACGTACCTACTTACTGCGCGCTGGCAGACGCCCTTCGCTCGATCAGCTCGATCTTGTAGCCGTCCGGGTCCTGGACAAAAGCGATTACCGAGCCCCCGCCCTTGACCGGGCCGGCTTCGCGCGTGACCGTGCCGCCCGCGGTGCGAATGCGATCGCAGGCGGCGGCCGCATCGGGTACCGCGATCGCAATATGGCCGAACCCGCCCCCGAGGTCATAGCGCTCTACACCGTAGTTGTAGGTGAGTTCAAGTACCGCGCCCGCCGACTCGTCGCCGTATCCGACGAATGCGAGCGAATATTTCTGCTCGGGACGATCCGTGGTGCGGATGAGCGACATCCCCATCACGCGGGTGTAGAAGTCGATCGAGCGCTGCAGGTCGCCGACCCGGATCATGGTGTGGAGGATGCGCATGAGATAGCCTCGTGTGAGTGGGTAGGATGGGTTTGAACAAGGACGGTCGTGGGCCCCACCGTCTTTCGAGTCCGCCAGACTAGTTCGGTGTTGTCCCTTCGACCGGCTGCGTGCGCAATTGGCGGCGCGCGGATTCGTAGTCCGGGAACAGACTGCCTACGGTCGACCAGAAGCGGGGGCCGTGATTGAGTTCGGCCAGATGCGCGAGTTCATGGGCGATCACATAGTCGATCAGCTCGATTGGAAAATGGATGAGTCGCCAGTTCAGTCGAATCGCACCATCGCGCGTACAGCTTCCCCAGCGAGTTGCGGCCGAGGACAAGGACCACCGCGCCGGTGCGCGTCCCAGCCGCTCGGTATAGATTGGCATTCGTTGGGCAAACACTCGCCTGGCTTCGCCTCGTAGCCAGGACTCGACGCGGTCCTTGATCTGTTCGGTGCCCGCGCCAGGCGGCAAATCGATTCGCAGCAGCGTGCCCTGTCGATCGATTCCCCTCGCTTCGGGATCGGTACGAAGAGTCAAGCGCTCGCCCATGAAGCGGATCTCTCCACCATCTTCCCAGCGGGTGGCGAGCGCCACGCTGCGTTCGTTCTGAGTGCGCCACTCGGCGAGCTTGCGCAGGATCCAGGCCGCCTTGGCCTGGAGCGCCTGATCGATTTCGCGCACGCTCACCCACCTGGGCGCACTGACACGCAGGCCGCGGTGATCGATCTGAAAACCGATCGTCCGGCGCTTTGCCCTCAGGAGCTGCCAGCGAACCGGTTGGCCGGAGAGCTGGGTGACTCGGTCACCCATATGGCCCGTGACCTCTTCCTGGCCGCTGTTGGGCGCTTCGACCTGATCGAATAGCGGTAGTTGGAGTTGCAGCCCCAGGCCGAAGAGTGTGCGTTCGCGGGGCGAACTCATGCCGCCCCCTCGTCTTGGGCCCTGGAACCGATCTCTGGGCCAGTCTCGGCACCTGGGGCCGCAAGGTAGAGATGCGGACTGATACGGCGCATCTCCTGCTCGATCCAGAGTTCAACCCGGCGGTTGAGTTCCTCAACACTCAGCCCCGCGCTGTCGATCGGGGGGCCAATCGAGACCGTGATCAGGCCGGGAGACTTGATGAAGGCCTTGCGCGGCCAGAATTCGCCCGAATTGACGGCGATCGGAATGACGGGTGCACCGGTCCGGATCGCGAGACGGGCGCCACCGGACTTGTAGCGGCCCTGCGAGCCTGCAGCGGTTCGTGTCCCTTCCGGAAACATGATGATCCAGCGGCCCTGTGCAAGCTTGACAGTGCCCTGGCTCACGACCTCCTCAAACGCATCGGAGCCCCGTTTCCGATTGATGTGAATCATGTCGAGGAGCGCGATGCCCCAGCCGAAAAAGGGGAGAAAAAGGAGTTCCCTCTTGAAGACGAAACAGAGCTCCCGAGGAAGGAATGCCGGATAAAAAAGTGTTTCCCAGGTCGATTGATGCTTGGAGAGCACGATCGCCGGGCCGTCGGGCAGGTGTTCGCTGCCGATGACCTTCCATCGTATGCCCAGGAGCCAGCGGGCCGCATGAATCTGTGCTCTGGGCCAGGCGACTGTGACGCGGTAGCGCGTCGCGCGCGGCACCACTGCGAGCAGCAAACAGAGAAACGACATCGGTACGACGGTCACGACCTGAAAGGCCAGAAAACCGAGTGCGCGAAGATGGCGGGTCACGGTGCGAGCGCCTCTGCGACGGTGGCCAGATCAGGGAAAATTTCCGTATCGGGTGGCAGCAAAGGATCGGTTGCGCATTGTTGACCTTTGCCGGTCAACACAAGAATGAACCGACAGCCAGCCGCCTGGGCAGCCTGTAGGTCTCGAATCTGGTCGCCAACGAAAATCATCTCTTCAACGCCTGCCCCATAGCGGTCAAGAATCTCAATCAACATACCCGGCCGTGGTTTTCGACATCCGCAGCCGTCCGCAGGACCATGTGGGCAAAAGAAAATCGCGTCGATATGTCCTCCGGCACGTTCAATCGTTGCACACATCTTTTTGTGAATTTCGCCCAAGGTCGCGAGGTCGTAAAGGCCCCTTGATACGCCAGACTGGTTGGTGGCTACGATCGCCCGCCACCCTGCTTGAGTCAGACGCGCAATCGCCTGAGGCGAGCCCGCGATGGCCTGCCATTCGTCAGGGTGCTTGATGTAATCGTCGCTGTCATGGTTGATCACACCGTCGCGGTCGAGGACGATCAGGCGAGGCATTATGGTCACGCTCTCAACTTGCAGACAAGGCCGACAGGTCAGCCACACCATTCATCATCCGATGAAGGCGAGCGAGCAAGGCCAGCCGGTTGGCTCGCAGCCGACTGTCTTCGACCATGACCATGACCTGATCGAAGAAGCAATCGACGGGCTCCCGCAGGCTCGCGAGCTCGGAGAGCACCCCCTCGAAATCGTCAATCGCCATCTTCGCATCGAGCCTCGGTGCAATCGATTTGAGGCTCTCTTCGAGCACGCGTTCGGCCGGCTCGACGAACTGAGCGGGGTCGAGCGCCGATTCGTCAGCCTCAGCAGCGCTTTTCCTGAGGAGGTTGGCGATGCGTTTGTTGGCAGCAGCAAGCGCTTGCGCCTGAGGCAGTGCGCTGAAACTGCGTACCGCTGCAAGGCGCTCGAGGATGTCGGCCAGTCGAGCGGGGCGGCGGCTCGTTACCGCAGCGACTTCGGCGACTGAATACCCGCGCTCACGCAGGTAGCCGGCGAGACGCTCGAACATGAACTGCTCGAGTTCGGCGCGCCCCCCGGCTGCTCGGGAACCGAAGCTTTCGAAGGCTGCGTCAAGCAGATGCGGCCAATCGAGATCGAGACGCTTTTCGATCAACATGCGCAACACGCCGAGCGCGTGGCGGCGCAAGGCGAAGGGGTCTTTGTCACCGGTCGGAAACTGCGCGATGCCGAATAGCCCGGCAAGCGTCTCGAGCTTGTCGGCGAGTGCCAGCACCGTACCGGTCGGCGACGCAGGCAAATCATCACCCGAAAATCGCGGCCGATACTGCTCGATGATCGCCTGAGCAAGCTCCGGGCTCTCGCCGTCATTGAGGGCGTAGTAGCGGCCCATCACACCTTGCAATTCGGGAAATTCGCCGACCATCCCGGTCAGGAGGTCGGCCTTGGCGAGCAGTGCCGCGCGGTCCACCGTCGCGCTCTCGATACCGAGTTGCGCCGCAACGGCGCGCGCGATCGACCGGACGCGCTCCACGCGTTCGGCCTGGGTGCCCAGTTTTGCGTGGTAGACCACTGATGCAAGCTGCGGGACTCGTGCTGCCAGCGGCGTCCGGCGATCCTGTTCGAAGAAGAAACGTGCATCGGCCAGCCGCGGCCTGACCACCCGTTCGTTCCCATCGATGATGAGCGCGGGATCCTGAACGTCCATGTTCGAGACGATCAGAAATCGTGAGAGGAGTCGCCCGCTCGAATCGAACAGCGGAAAATACTTCTGATTGGTGCGCATCGTCAGGATCAGGCACTCCTGGGGCACCTCAAGAAAGGCTTCCTCGAAACCGCCAACGTAGACCGCCGGCCATTCCACCAGGGCCGTCACTTCGTTCAGCAGGGCCCGCACCGAATCCGCTTCGCCCAGCGATGCGTCCAGTTTGCTTGCCGCCTCATCGAGCATGGCGGCGATCCGTTCGCGTCGAAGCGCGAACGATGCGAGCACGCGGCCTTCGCGTTCCAGCAGGGTCTCGTAGCGCATGGGATCGTCGATCGTGATCGATCGCGCGCCCTGGAAGCGATGGCCCTCGGTGATCCGATCCGCGCGCAGGCCCAGTACGCTTGCGGGCAGGACCTGGTCGCCATGGAGCACGACCAGACGGTGCGCCGGTCGGACGAAGCTGACCGTGGTCTGGCCGTCTGCGAGCTGATACTGCATCAGCTTCGGGATCGGCAGCTGCCCGATGGCCTGCGCGATCACGTCACCGATGGCTTCGTCCAGGTGGACGCCCGGGGCGACACTGCGCCAGAAGAAGCACTCCTGCTTGCCGTCGCTCGCACGCGTGAGGGATTCAATGGACGCGTTTTGTCGTTCGGCCCATTTGAGCAGGGCCTGAGTGGGTTGGCCCGCTGCGTCCAGACCCACCTTGACCGAAGGGCCTTTGACCTCGATTGTCCGAGGGGGGGCCTCGGTCAGCACGGGATTCACGCGGACTGCAAGTCGCCTCGGGCTCGCGAAGGCTTCGATCCGGGCCTCATTCGAAATGAGCCCTCGGGATGACAGGCCTTTCGCGCAGGACTCGGCAAAGGCCTCGCTCAGGCGCTCGAGCGCTTTCGGGGGCAACTCTTCGGTCAGCAGCTCGACCAGCAGGGGCGCGCTCATCGTTCAGGCCTCCTGCCGCTCGAGCATCGGGAAACCGAGCCGCTCGCGTGATTCGAGAAAGGACTGCGCCACCGCCCGGGCCAGCTGCCGGACCCGGCCAATGTAGGCGGCGCGCTCGGTGACCGAGATCGCGCCTCGCGCATCCAGCAGGTTGAAGGTGTGCGAGCACTTCATCACCATCTCGTAGGCGGGCAGTGCGAGCTGGGCCTCGATGAGCTTTCGCGCCTCGGTCTCGAACTCGCTGAAATGCCGAAACAGCATCTCGGCGTTCGCGTGCTCGAAGTTGTAGGTCGACTGTTCGACCTCGTTTTGGTGGAAGACATCCCGATAGCTGATGTGCTCGGTCCAGCGCAGATCGTAGACGCTTTGGACACCCTGCAGATACATCGCCAGGCGCTCGAGGCCATAGGTGATTTCACCGGTGATCGGCTGACATTTGAGCGAGCCGACCTCCTGAAAATATGTGAACTGAGTGACCTCCATGCCGTTCAGCCAGACCTCCCATCCCAGGCCCCAGGCGCCAAGGGTCGGCGACTCCCAGTCGTCCTCGACAAAACGCACATCGTTGGATTTCAGATCGATACCGAGCGCCTCGAGCGAGCCCAGATAGAGTTGCAGGATGTCGGGCGGGGAGGGTTTCAGCACCACCTGATACTGGTAGTAATGCTGGAGACGGTTGGGATTGTCACCATAGCGGCCGTCGCGCGGTCTGCGTGAGGGCTGCACATAAGCCGCCCGCCAAGGCTCAGGGCCGATCGATCGCAGGAAGGTCGCCGTGTGGAAGGTGCCGGCACCCACCTCCATGTCGTACGGTTGCAGTAACGCGCATCCGTGACGGTCCCAGTATTGCTGCAAGCGCAGGATGGTCTGCTGAAAGGTCTGCATGGAGGGGATCAGGCGATTGGAGGAGGGTCAATTCTAACGGTTTCGTTCCTGTCTCCTGCCTCTGATCCCTGCAAGCCACCCGATCGCGGCAAGCATCGCAGCCAGGCAGGCGACCGGCCACTGGCCGAAGCGGGCGAAGGCGGTCAGGGTCGTCTGCCCGGCCACCGTTGCAATCAGCACGCCGCGTTCATGATCCGGCAGCCGGGCGGTAACGCGCCCACGGTGATCGATGGCTGCGGTGACCCCGGTATTGGTGGCGCGCAGCATCGGACGGGCCAGCTCGATGCTGCGCATCCGCGCAATCTGAAGGTGCTGCCCCAGGGCGTGCGAGCGACCAAACCAGCCGATGTTGGTCGCATTGATGAGTACCGTGGCACCTTGCCTCACCTGGTCGGCAAGTTCATGCCCGAACAGATCCTCATAGCAGATGTTGAACGCCACGCGCTCGCCGTTGACTGAAAGGAGCGCCTGATCGGCCGCTCCGCGGGCAAATTCACCGAGTGGAATATTCATCAGGTCGACGAACCACCGGAAGCCCCAGGGCACGAACTCGCCGAAGGGTACAAGGTGTCGTTTGTCATAGCGAGCGATCTCGTGGCCCAAGGAGTCGATCACCGCAATCCCGTTGGTGATCGACCAGCGACGATCGCCCGACGCGCGGGCGCTCTCCACGATGGGCTTGCCGATGGCGATGAGCCCGCCGGTCAATTCGACGCGCTTCAGCAAGGACTGCGCGACCTCGACCGGGGTCTGAGACCAGGGCACGGTCCAGGCGGTTTCAGGGAAAACGGTCAGATCGGTTTGGGACTCGTCGATGGCGAGCGTGTAGTCGATCATCGCGGTGCGAGCGCGCTGCGGATCGAATTTGAGCTCCTGAGGTACATTGCCCTGGACGAGGCGCACGCGCAGCGTGGCCTTGCCCGACTCGGGTGGCGCCCATGACGATGCGGCCAGCGTGATGCCGAGGCCGAGCGCGCCGCATCCCAGCCCCGCCGCAAGGCTCGCCCGGTCGGGTCGGGGCAGTTGGGCAAGGATCACCCCCGCGCCGCTCGCGCAAAGAATCGTGACGAGGCTCACGCCATGGACGCCCAGCCAGGGCGCTATCGCCGCAAAGACGCCATCCACCTGGGCATAACCGAGCGAAAGCCAGGGAAAGCCAGTGAAAAGCCAGCCCCGCAGCAATTCCCCCAATGTCCATAGGCCTGCGCTTGCGACAACTGCCGTCCAGGGTCGACCGGCACGCCAGCAGGCGACCGAAACCGAGCAGGCAGTAGCCGGAAATAGTGCCAGGTACGCGCAGAACAGAAGAAGCGCCGCCGCCGCCAGCGGCGCGGCCATGCCGCCGTAGTGGTGCATGCTGATGTAGAGCCAAGCGATGCCGACCGTGAAACAGCCCATCCCGAATGCAAAGCCCAGGAGCGCGCCGGAGCGTGGGCCCGCGCCGTGTCGGGCGGTACGCCAGAGGAGCGTGAAAAAGCCAGTCAGCGCGGCAAGTTGCAGGAGGGCATGACCCCAGGGCGCGAAACTGAGCCCGAGCACACTGCCCAGGGTCAGGGCCAGCGTGATGCGCGCGGCGTGACGGACGCGCTCGCCTCTCTCAGGCGTCGTCGTCGCGGGCGGGAGCATCGGGGCGCGGCGCCAGGGTCTCGACAAGCATCAGGTGAATCTGTCGAGCATCG
>Ga0169931_10015093_pt1 | contig 10375 bp, 9 predicted proteins | sample Kivu_15m_20L_FD_129675 | JGI IMG/M metagenome (GOLD analysis project Ga0169931, IMG submission 129675) | Freshwater microbial communities from Lake Kivu, Western Province, Rwanda to study Microbial Dark Matter (Phase II) - Kivu_15m_20L... | ecosystem: Environmental > Aquatic > Freshwater > Lake ... | reverse complement strand
CTGGACTCTTTCATTTCAAATCCATAATCATTTTTTTTCTCAAAAAAATTAAAAATGTCCGACCAACATTTAGAAGTTATCGATCCACACGAAGAATCTAGAGAAGCTCTAGATGCACTAACAATCTTTTGTGGTTGCGCAGAAGTCCCACCCTATGGCGGTGACGATCATGATTTGAATGATTTTATTATTCGAAAAAATACTGCGGCGGATGATAAATGTTGTGAAATTGATATGACTACTGGTCGATGTATGAATCCTGGTCAATCTAGTTTATGTCTACACTCACGATATGGCTCACCTCTTCCCGCAGAGGTATTGAAAGAAGAACTATCGGGTGAAAACTATGGGGGCCTGACTTGGTTTGTTCAATTACTACCCAATGATTTTGATTCCGAATATGCAACGAGTAAGAAACTCAAGGGACTTGACAAGAGAAACTATGATGAAGAAAGTATGAGTATTAAGCCTCGAAGAGGTATGCCTGCCGTGAAGGCCGATGATTTCTTTTCTTCCGTTGTACGGATCGATTATGATTATGAGAATCTTAAACCACGATGGGTATTCTCAGGTGTACTAAATGGATGGCCTGCCTTAACAACTCTTGAAGTACTTCGGATTGAGTATAAAACGTCTGTATCTGCATGGTGTGTTCACTGGGATCCCAAACGCGTTTCTTTTATCGATGAAAAAAATGCAACCTTTCCTACCAAACATGAGGCTGAATACATCACTCCTAAGTCAGAGATGAAAACACCTTTCACCTCCGCGGGATCGATCAGTACTATAGATAGCGAAGACCTTAAGAGATTTATTGAACCATCCTACCCCAAGACGAAAAAACATTCCATTACTAATGTTCGTGTTGTTGTACGAATGCCATCATGGTCAAAAATAGGATATTCCAAGGGAAATAAAGGTCATGTGTTTTGGTATGAATCGACACGATCAGTTCCCAGAGTTATTTATGGTGAGAACATGATCGACGAATGTGCCAAGGAAAGAATTTCACGCATATCATCATCGGGAGAAATAGAACAACCTCTAACACCACCTAGAGTAACTCGTGCTCATATGATTTTTACACGAAACGCACCGCCCAAAGGAAGAGATGAATCCTTTGGACAAATGTGTATTTATCATAGCATGGTACTACTTGAATGGGATCACGGCCAATATTGCACGGTTGCAGATGCAGCTTGGCTTAATGAAGTGGGTGGATACAGTGGGAGATGTAATTGGATTGTAGACAAGACTGCACCAGTAACAAATCTATTCAAATGTTTGCCACCAGCCTTGGTGGCACCATGGAGACCATCTTTCATAGAACTTGAGGTGTTTGATGTTCCCTTCAAAAATCTCAACGAGTTTGTAGTCAAGTTTATGGAGCGTCACACGGGGAAACAAGATAACTTTTCATACTTTTATGTCGGATGCTCACATGATGTGAGACTACAGCACAATACCAAAGAAGACATTGCACGATACTTGATCAATTATAGCAACCACATCGAAAAATACTCATTGATACAAACAAATTGTCAGACCTTTGCAGCGGATTTCTGTGGGTTCCTCGCTGGCACCACAGAAGCACCATTTCATCCGTTTTTGAGAATCTTTTATCGCAACCGTTCTCACTTATTTCTCATGGATCCGGAAGAAGAAGGAAAACAATATGACGTTCCAATAGAAGGAAAACCCGGTCTACTTTGTTTTAACAAGGGGAAGCATACAAGTGCTGCAAAAGCGTTTGCCAACCTTGTATATACTCCCTTTTGGTACTTTAGTTTACTACATACTAAAATGTGATACATTTATTGTCTCTTAATCGTGTAAATTAACTTCGATGTGCTTACTCTAAACCGATCAGGCTGTGAGATATTTGCATCAACACTTCCGCGGACGCTCCTCATGCCCGTTGACTTCATTCTACCTCTGACTGATGATCATAGGGTTCGGCACGTTGCCACCGAGCCCGACCAGCAAATGTGCGTGTCTTTACAAAGCGGGAATAGAGCTGCGTCAACAATGTACTACAGCAGCTAGTCCTTTGTACATTTTTCTCATTGAGGATGGAGAAACGTAGAGCACATCCGAAATAATAATCATCGAGCATCATTTGTAATGTAATCTCGTTTCTGGATGGAGATGAAACTGGGACTATAGGTACCGGGTAAGTAACGGCGAAAGAACAGTGGGAGCTGTCTACGAAGCATTAGAGCATCAGAACAATAGCCAGAACTGCAATAAATCAATGACACAATTGATGATGAAAATTCAGGTGATGATGTGATTGGCTCTTCATGTTTATAAAAATAGATTGCGTGACGAAGGTTTGGCCAAGAAGTGGACTGACGTGACAGTAACATACCAACGAGTAGTTTACTTACGCTTATCCTTGCTTAATCTTCATCGCATATAGATAATTTGTAATTGCTTCGATATGAAGGATATATTATCCTTCCACGTAAATAATTATCTTCGAGTTCATACTTTTAATGATTTCAAAAATGGCTTGCCTCTGTCCTGGAATTTCATCTCAGTCGTGAAGAGATTTAGATCCACCACGTATGTGCCGTTTACTTACACCTGCTGTTGATAGATGACCGCGTACGTATGCCCTTCGTCTCATCGCGTCTTCGTCGATGTCGTTGTTATGGCTGGCCTTTTGTTTCACTGTTGTTCTGATCCTCTGCGCTGGCGAACGCAAATCAAAGGCAAATGCAACATCTGCCATTTCGCCATTTCAGCTCATGGTTCTTTATGAATTGCTGACACGTGAGATTTCCTTGTGAGAACGTGGCAATTACCTGGGCGTCTGAAGGAATCTTCATAGTCATTCACCACAATACCAACATCATCATTCTAAAACCATAACCTTTGCCTACCGATCAAACTAAATATTTTCGCACAATAAAACTCATAATGACAGCGGGGAACACGAGAAATCATGAATCTGTGAAACATATCAGCACAGAGGGTACGGAATGGATGAAAACGTATTGCAGGCGAACAGCTGGTCGCTACGTACTTATCACCGCGATGATATTCCTACTTCCGAAAGATGGCGTTATCTCATTTCATTCTGGACCCTCTCTCTCTGATGCTTTCAATCCATCATGGACTTTTTCCTTCCGTAGATTAACTCAATCATCACCGTCACTTTCAATACACACGTCTACGTCTTCCTCCTCATGTCTACGATATCCCTCGACTACCCGACGAGGAATGTCAAGTACAACAACATACAATAACAACAAGAGCAGAGATAGTAACAGTCTATCCACCAGCTCTACACCTATTGTTGTTTCGGAACAAGCCGAAGCTCTAAGTCACTCCAAGACAACGATGAAACTCATACCTAGCTATGAATTATTTCAACTTCTACCTGAAGAGGAGGGGGGTGTGAAGCCTTCTCAAAAGAGTGGGAATCTTATGCGAGATCCATATATTTCAACATCGAATATGATAGGTCGGGGTGTAGTGGACACATTAGCGAATATCCAACTAAGTGACTTTGCAGGTCTGGGTGGGAATCAAAAGATTGAATCCCTGTTACCAGATCCTTTTAAATTAGTAGAAAAGGAATTGAAACCATTTTCGGATTCAATCAGTGAATTGGTTTCTACAGATCAACCCATTCTTTCCATGGCCGCAAAACACTTTTTCGAAAAGAGACAAGGGAAACGCTTTCGTCCGACGATTGTACAGTTAGTTGCCAAGGCTGTAGCTGTGGCTGAACCAGAAATACATTCGAGTCATGTCATGGATCATTCGAAGGAAATAGACCTATCTGGCTGGGAATGGAGTGGCGCTTCAATTGTAGAAGTGGAAGGTGGAATAGTGACTGCAGCAAATCATCAAGGTTCAGAGGTATGGAGGAAACAAGCACAGCTAGGTCAAATTGTTGAGATGATACATGTCGCATCTCTCATACATGACGATGTCCTGGATGAAGCGGATACTCGTCGTGGTGGTGAAGCTGTACACAAGCTCTACTCCAACAAGGTTGCTGTGTTAGCAGGAGATTATCTTTTAGCGAGAGCCTCTGTTCTGCTTGCTCGTCTAGAGAATACTGCTGTGGTTCAAATTATGGCTACAGCGTTAGAAAGCTTAGTTGCTGGAGAGATTATGCAGCTCAAGAGTCCTCCTGAAACTTTACTCGAAATGTCGACGTATCTACGAAAATCCTATTACAAAACTGCATCCCTTATTTGCTACGCATGTCGATCTACTGCATTACTTGGTGGACATGCATATGGTAGCACCGTTGCAACGGCCTGTGAAGAATTTGGTTTCCATTTAGGATTAGCATATCAAATACATGATGATATATTAGATTTTACCGCTGCAGCGACTGTTCTTGGAAAGCCCGCACTTGCAGATATGGATTTAGGTTTGAGTACGGCTCCTATTTTATACGCTGCTCAAGAATTTAAAGAACTGAGACCTTTGGTAATGAGACGATTTAAAGATCAATGGGATAAGCAAACAGCCTTAGAATATTTGTACAAGAGCAACACGGCGATGGACAAGGCACGAAACTTGGCAAAGTTCCATGCACAAGTAAGTGATTTTCGAAATTATTCATGTCATTCATTCAGAAACACCTGATTACTAAAACGTATCGTTTTCTTCCCATACTGCTCTTCGTTCACTATAGAGAGCAGTAGATGCGTTACTACGTCTACCACAATCGAGCTCACGAGATGCCCTTATACGATTGACGTATTCAGTCATCACACGAAGCAAGTAAAATACTCATTTCTTTTGTAAACCTAAATTAGAAATATCATCATCTCCAATAGTTTGTAATTCCCCGGATTCTAAGTAACAATTATGCCAAGCCGTAAACGGAGAAAACAATTAAATAGATCATACAATTTTAAATATCACGTCCCTAATATAAATTTTAAAGAATTACCCTATTTATTTTAAGACATGATACACTATTTTTCCTCCGTAACATCAATATCAATAATGGTCTGCTCTCGTTTTGCCTTTTTATAAATTTCTTTAACATCTCCCCCTGCTGATTTTGTTGTTGCCGAACGATACGTACTGGTAGTAGAAGAAAACTCGTCATCTGTTGTAGAAAATAAAGTATCCCATAAACTTCGTTGACGATCCATTATATTATCCACATCATCGTATAATACAATTCCATCCTTCATACTATTTGATATGATTGGACTTCCACAATTAAAGCAAACAGTAGGATTTTCCGCATCTTTCAATACTAGCACGGGTGTACCACAATTGGGACAGGGACCTGCAATAGTATAAAAGTATTGCCATATTTGATATCCAATAAATAAAATAAAGGGAGATAAAAGAGCAAATACAAAGAGAGTATTGGTCAACGCAAAGAAAAGACCTCCTAATGGTGAAAAGAAAAATAAAGCTAATCCAGCAATAGTGACAATACTGGGTAACAAGCCACTCAAGGCATGATTCCGATTGTTGTCATCATCCGGTGGTAAATTATACATGAATAATTGGGTAGTAGGAGTTGAATCATGCGTGTAGAATTGTAGAGTATGCCCCCGAGATGTAGTTCCAGTAAGATCAAAAACGGATATATCGTTTAGAACTGAAGTAGGATTTGGTATCACCATGATTCGTTGGGATCGAAGTGATGACGGTTGTAGAAAAGCAAGGGTATGACATGGTAATGTTACGACGAATGAGAGAATAACGAGGTAGCCTTGTTTTAGTTTCATGACTTGTTTACGAGATATCCAAACGATGGAAATGCTAATAGCAGTGTTTGTTCAACAGTGTTAGGCGGACTATATGTGTGGTTTAATGCTTCGATGCCAAAATTGATCTGTTGAAATTCGATCGATCTGCCCTATGATGTCACCATACGATGCGCTTCACTCTCGTCATCATTTCAAGCAAGCTTTGCTGAAAGCTGAAAGCCCGTATCGTAGCCCGTGTCTGTCGGGTTTCTTTGTTGTTCTTTATCTTGCTTTCTTTTGATTGTCTGTTTTGTTGCGGAGTGAGTGAACCGTGGGATCCTACTGTAGTACAGAGTACAGTACACGTAGTACAGTTCTTTGCTTACTGCACAATGCGATTTCAACACAAAAGAGACGCTCCCTCTCCTTCTTGCTTTATACAGTTCTAAATACCGATTTGCGGTGTGCATCATCAACCTGCTCATCCTTGTTCTACTGTTTCATCTGATTTCATACTGAAATCGCACATCAAAAATTGGAAACTGTACCGATACTTGCGCTGCTCTTACTATGGATATATCGCATGATAAGCATGCTTCCAGTTTATCGGATATAGATGATACTCATCGTCCGAATTCTACGCGCGCTTCTTCTATTTCATCCAACGTTGTTGAACCCAATGATAATAATAATTCTGTACAAAAATGGGATCATGATGTTGAAGAAGATATGCAAGAGGTAAGAACTAAACATGTACCCATACCATGTATGATGAAATGAGAAGACAAAGGGGGGGAAACATAAATCGAAAACTCCATGTAAAAAAAAATACTGGATATTTCCATTTATAAGTATTCATCTATCTAGTACACTCCATGGAGAAGAGTAATTTTCGTTAAAGATATCCTAGTTCCAACAACTCTGTATCGAACACAGTTTTTTTTAAAAAAATTGTTTGAGAGCAGAGTATAGTTCTTAGGATTACAATCCCACATCCCCGTGTTGACTTTATCTATCACTTCTACTTTTATAATGTACCTTATTGTAATTTATCTATATCCTTTTTAGGCTGGACAAGTATTCAATACATTATTTTCTACAAGGAAACCGAAAGATGGATTGGCTGGTCTTTCTTCTGCCGCCAAGTCCATAGGGAAAGGCACACTTGCAGGTGTTGTAAGCCTTGTCGCACAACCTATTGCTGGAGCACAACAAGATGGTGTACGTGGATTCTTTACTGGTCTAGCCACTGGTGTAGCATCTGCTGTGGCATTACCTATTACGGGAATATGCGTCGGTGCTTATCAAGTTGCTCGTGGAATAGGTAATTCTGCTGAAGCTATCCGTTCTGCACAAAAGGGTATGACGTGGGACGAAGAAAAACGTCAATGGATATATTACTATCTAGATGAAGAAAAAGAATCCATCGAAAAGGAAGAGGTCGAACGTAAAAAATCAAGTTTAAATGGCAAAACATCTGGATCATCCTCAAGCTTAAATTCAGAAAAGAAAGTCAAGGATCGTGAGTATTATGATTTATTAGGTGTGTCCACTTCTGCTACACAGGAAGAAATTAAAAAGGCATACTATAAGGAAGCTCGCAAAGTTCATCCTGATAAATGTCCAGATGATCCAGATGCAGCTACCAAATTTCAAGCCCTTGGTCAAGCTTATCAAACGTTATCCAACGATCAACTACGTGCTGCCTATGATCGTGATGGGCGATCTGAATCAAGTGCTGCAGTTGATGCATCCGTCGTCCAAGATATTGATGCTACCGTTTTCTTTAATGTGATGTTCGGTTCTACACTTGTTGAACCCTATGTCGGTGAATTATGGATTGCATCCATCGCAGATTCTTTAATGAAAGGTATGATGGAACAACAAGGATCCATGTCCATGACAGAGGCTGAGTTGAATGAGCAATTAACTGGACGAAATTCATCATCCATGGAAGATGTAGCCTTAAAACAAAAGAAAAGAGAGGTTATTATCGCCATGAACTTAAGGAAAAAGATTCAACCGTTTATTGACGGTAAGATCAGTGATAATGAATTTATGGTGGCATGTCAGGAGGAGGCCATGACGATTTCCAAGGGTGCTTTCGGTGCAACCTTCCTTACAGCTATCGGATTTCAGCTCGAAGTAGAATCTGAGGAATATATAGGTTTTCGACAATCATTTATGGGTGTCGAAGGACATGCCGCCCGTGCCAAAAAAAAGGCCAATAGTATCTCCAATAACTTCAAAGTTATGGGTGCGGGTATAAAGGCAGCTAGCGCAGGGAGGAAAGCGATTAAGGAAGTTGAAAACGCCCAAAAGCGGATACAGCAATCCAGTCTAGAAGCGCAAGGATCATCCTCGGTTGTGGAGAATGCTGACTGGGATGGGGCCGCCGCAGAAAAGGTGAAGGAACAAATTGAAATGGAACAAGCCACTATAGCAGCTCAGAAGTTTGAAGAATCCTTACCAGTAATATTAGAATTTGCATGGGCAGTGAACGTCAAGGATATTTCCCGAACAATCAAACATGCTTGTAAGAAACTTTTCACTGATGCTGCTGTGGACGCTGATCAGCGCGTAAAACGGGCTGAGGCTGTTCGCATCATCGGACAAGAGTTCTTAATAATTGGGAAAATGACGGAGCCGTCTAAATCTGATCAAGTAGATGCAGAGCAGATTAAAGCGAGAGCGAATATTGCTGTGATGACAACAATGGCTAAAGCACAAGGTCAAGAAGTGAATGAGAATGACATGGAAGAATTAATAAAACAGGCGAAGGCCATGTCTGCAGCTCAAAAAGCAGGTCAACCTTTTCCTACACAGGAAACTACACCGTAAAATTGTCGAAATACGGACTATAGTTATCCGCATGCTTATTAATATTCTTATTAGTCAATAGTTGTCAAACACTAAGTTACCCACATGCGCCTTCTTCCAGCGATCTTGATACAAAGAAAATCATTTGTTTCATCTCTTGATAACGTTCTTTATAATGAACTGTATCTTGTCTATTACCTCACCTAGATGGGGTCTTTTTACTCTGTCTTCCTGAAGAATCCATTTCACTATGTTCAAGAGTTCCTCGGAGTACAGTTTACCTATTTCAGTGTTTGGTGGTGGAATAGGAATACTTCCTCCAAGTATTCGTAGATATGTGCAATCAACTATTCGGATTGTCCCATCCTTCCGGAATTCCATTTCGAAAGGGCTTGTTCCGTACATCATAGCAAACAGCACACATCCACAACTCCAAACATCCGATCGTCCATCTATGGCTGGTTCATCGGGGCCATATCGACAACCTCCATCGAATAATTCTGGTGCACGATATGAGATAGTAGAATTAGATGCTGCCTCTTCAACCATGTTCATGACTGTTCTTCTATCTATTGGTCTTACAGTCAAGATCCTTACAGATCCATAATCAATGAGTATAGGTTTTTGTACGAGTGCATTTCCAATGTCTGATGATCGCCCCGTTTCTTCATCTACGAATGTGGATGATGATGATGATTGTTGTTGTTTTTCATTTAAAAGCACATTTTCAAGTTTTATGTCACAATGGGCGTATTCCATATCATGAATAGCTTTTGTCCCTCGTAAAATACCGAGAAACAGATGTAAAATTTCATACTCTGTAAACGGACAAGGGTTTCCTTTATGTTTGTTTTGTGTACTGTAGTTTCCTTCATTCAAGATATTTCTCTTGGTGATCTCATCTCGCAAGCTACCCCCAGATATGAGTGGAAATAACATGTAGCATGTGGTTTGAGGTTGTGATGAATCAAATTTTAATCCCAAAAGAGGTAATGTGTTGGTTTCTAAATTTCCAACTGCTTGATGAATCCTCGCTTCTCTCTTACATCCACGAACAAGTTCCTCATCAGCGCATATGATTCGTTTGACTGCATATTGCCTTCGTATCCCTCTTGATAATGATGATGATGACGATACATCTGTAGCACTGTATACGTAACTAAATCCACCCTCACTGATTTTTCGATCGATACGTGCAAGGATCCCGTCATCAAAGGACAGTATTCCGATATTAGGTGATGCAGACGCTGAGAAACAAAGACCCATTAACCAACGAAAAATATTTCTCAAAATATCAACTACGAGCTCTAAATAGACTCGCATTCTTTTGCGTTTGCCTCTGTGTAGGATCATCAATCATTGCTGTGAGTGGCTAAAAGAGATAAATAACTTGTACAGAATACCAGCCAGCCAGCAGCAGCCAGTTATCCCTTGAAATGAACCGGGATTAGGGCGATTAGGGCTGCTGGCCGAAGTTTTTTTTTCGTTCGGCTTCGGCCTTTTTCAAAATGACGATTTTCGGTCGGCCTTTCGCAAAAGGCCGAAGCCGAGCGAAGCCGAACGGCTCGCCGTACATTTCCTACGTACTGCACTATATGTATCTCCTCTCCCTCTACTCCGCTCCCGTACGTACATACGGGCTCAGTCGTGCGCGAAAAGCCGAAACTTTTGGGAAATTTCGGCTTCGGCCTTCGGCCCCAAAAGCCGAAAAGCCGAAGCCGAAAGCCGAACTTCGGCCTGCAGGCCTAACCGGGATGCACGCGTTGCGCCTTGATCCCACGTATGCTTCCTCTAGCCTAGATCGTGCATTGTATAGTAAACACATGCACGATCTGCTCCCAGAGATGAGCCTAGCGCCTTAGGAACCTTGG
>Ga0169931_10015092_pt1 | contig 10376 bp, 1 predicted proteins | sample Kivu_15m_20L_FD_129675 | JGI IMG/M metagenome (GOLD analysis project Ga0169931, IMG submission 129675) | Freshwater microbial communities from Lake Kivu, Western Province, Rwanda to study Microbial Dark Matter (Phase II) - Kivu_15m_20L... | ecosystem: Environmental > Aquatic > Freshwater > Lake ... | reverse complement strand
TTAAATATTTATTTATTATACATATATGGCTATGGGTAATTTTAAAATAGCCAGACTATAGTAATACCTTTTTATTTTATATAAAAAATTATAGCATTCATTACATATAATAAACTTATATCTTCATAATTAAATAAAATTGAAAATTTATAATTTCTTATAAAAATAAATTTAAAATATCATTCATTAAAACGAATAATTTAATTACATAAGGCATCTAAATTCTCTGTAATTATGAGCGAATAAAAAGAGATACCTAAATTTGATATATAAAAAATTTTACCTAAAAGGAGTATTTCTCAGGCAATACAATAAGAAGCAAATTAATTCGAAAAAAAATTCTAAGGCAAAACAATCAGCTAGAATAGAAGCGCATAAACCGTAGATTAAATAAATTTGCATAGGGAACATCACAGAGCAAAAATTAAATACGATATAAAATCCGAATAGCATTAGAATTATATTAAATACAATTCCTATAACTGAAATTTTTCGATTGTGAGATCTCAGCGTTTCCCAAGAGTGTAAAAGTTCTAACTGTTTTCCACTGAGAAGAACCTCAAGCAATTTTTTCCTTGTTGTTTTGTTGATTCTAAAAAGAGGAATCAAAGGGATGATGACTATATTAGAAGCTGAAGATACGATGAAACCGTAGATAATTAATTGAAGTATTGAGATATCATAAGGTTGAAGTGTCTTTTTATTAAGAGTATTGTTGAGCGTAAAGCATATCGTGTTAAAAATCATCATAATTGATATCGATGTGAATAGGATAATGAATTTTTTATATCTTGGATTGAAAGAAGAAGTAAAAGTAAATGGACTTATATAAAAATGCCTGTAGGCTATATTGAAAAATAAATAACTAAATGCCGATACATTTTCGTATTCATACATCGAATCATCTTTAATATTAACGGAATTTTTCTTCATCATATCTGAGTTCTTCCTATTTACATTGGTCATATCTCTTTTTTCTTTCGGTAAATCGTTGATTTTAGTTTTAATTAATCGTTGCCCTTCTTTCTCGGGTCTATTTTTGAAAGAATTTTCTGTTAATTTATTCTTCTTATCTTGGGGATTTTTCATGTCGTTGATTTCAATTTCATTTTCTAATTCTGGAAGAGCAATCAGTTCCCTAAGGTTTTTTTTAGAACTTTTATTTTCTTTGAAGATATTATTATTTTCAAAGTAATTGTTATCGTATCTTAAAAAATTTCCTTGTCTTGTTTTATTTTGGGCGGTTGAAGTTGTAATTGAGGTAGTCATGACATTTTTTTTCGAACTTATTTTTTTAAAGCTCTCTCTATCAATTATTTCTGGAGTTTTTCTGTTGATTTCAATTAGTTCATCGTATACTTTATCATCAGAGACGAATCTTCTATGATCTTTTAAAATTTGGAATTTTATGAATTCTAACAAACTTTCATTTTTAAATAAGGAATAGTCAGAAAAAATAAGGGTAAGAAGAGTAAGGATATACATACCTACAAAGCATAAAATTAACAGAGAGCAATAGTTATTTAAAAAATTGTCTAAACAAAAAAATACTTGTGGATATTCAAAATAAAAGAATGGACCATCATACAAGAAATCGTAAATGTTTCTTTCAGAAAATAACATAAATGTGGACAAATGTGAGGATTTACAGGTTAGGAAATAATCATCTGTTACATTGTCGAATTTTACACCAGTCGTTTCGAATGATCCTTCTGAGTTCAAATATTTGCAAGTTAAATTGTAAACTCTGTGATAGAGATCTATTCTTTCATCTAGTGTAAGACTGGAAACTGTTCCGTTTGGATAGACATAAACCGGCCTTGAAAATAAATCATCATTTAAGGGGACTGTGTTATTCGGATAAAAGAAAGATTTCTTGTTGTTGACATATTGAACAATTTTTTCATCGTATTTATAGATTGGGAAATAAATTTTAATCGGATGGTCATCGCAATCTTTTATATCTAATATCTTTCCTTCAGAATCTAGGAAGGTTATTGTATACAATAAAGAAGTGCTGTTCTCATACAAATTCCTATCGTAGACTAATGGATTTATTTTATAGTAGACAAATGACATCCAAATATTTGATTTAGTAACTGTCTTTGGAAATTTTTGTTTTAAACAGTCTATCGCATCGAAATATCCTTCATAATTTAAATGTCTCTTTAAGAAGAACTCATTAAAATCGAAATTTTCGATATCTAAATTTTTGATGTATATATCGAAGGAATAGTATTGTTCTATAATTTCTGATTTTATTTCTACTGAATTTCCGTTAATTACCTTATTCATGTAATTCTGAGCTAAACTTTCAATAGAACTTTTTAAATAAGTCATGTATTTCTTTATTATCACACTTTGTGGTGCATCTAAATATGATGTTCGAACATTTTCCAGTTTGGAATTGTTATTAGTAATTTTGTAAGAGTTAGCTTTAAAATTAAAATAAGCTAATAAGTCATCATAGATCTTAAACCAGATATCATGATTACTATTCAGGTCTGCCGGTAATTTTTCTTGAACATAAAATAACAAATTGAAGAATTTATCATAAAAATCGTCGTTCATCACAATTTTTGCGGCACCCGAAATCAACCATGATAAAGAAATGATCCTATTTCTAGAAATGGTTCCAGTGAATTGCGTATATATATCGTTGTAAGTGATTAACTTCCAGGCTGCTTGTAGTTTATTTTCTACAAATAATTTGTTCTCTTCATTCAATTGACAGTTGATTCCATAAAATCCTTTATCACATAAACAGTTCAGGTAATTATCTACCAGGATACATTTTCCTCTTTCATTACAAAATTGCGGAGTGCATGTTGGGTCTTGAATCAAAATTGATCTTCTATTTATAGTAGGAGCCACGTGGGTTCTGTTGCTAAAGGAAATTATTTGATAGTAATTAGATGCTAATGATCCTATAGTTATTGATCGCGAGAGTAATTCATCGTCGGTGTAAGTAGCCTTATCTAAGTCAAGATTTACTGCACTCTCTTTATAAGAAAACTCATCAATATTGTTATCAAAGTAAAGAATGATCCTATCAGAAGCAGTCATTATTTTATCATTTTTATGTTTAACGTCGCAATAAATATTTATGAAATAAAATTGTGTGTTCAAATCAACAGTATCAAAAGAGAAATTCATCTCGTTTTTGGTTCCGAAATCACTTATTGGGAAGTAACTACCAGTAGACGAATTAGAGAAGGAATAATAAAATTTGTATTGAAATTCACCGACATCTGAAGAGGAAAAGCATTTAAATAAGAAATTCGTAATGTGGAAATATCCTCTATCTGGAGTAACAGTCAAATACGAACAATCATCTAGAGTAAACTTTATTTTATCTATATTTTTATTATTTTCATAATCTACGATGTTGTAACCTATGAAATTATGGCTTATTTCCATGGGTAAATCTTTTTCTGTTTTATAATCTGTAAAAATAGGATTGTCATTGATCATAGGGTAATAATGTAGTAGCGAGGTTAATCTCTTAGGATATGCAACAAAGCATTTTGTAGAAAATTCTCTAAGATTATAAACAGACCAAAGTTTTAATTCGCGGATAAAAATGAATCCAAAATTTTCTCTTGAAGAAGGTCCTATCGTTAAGGAAGTTTGCTTTACAGCTGATTTTTTTAAACTAGGATACGATTTGGATAGTTTTTGTTCAGATGATTTATTTGCATAATATACCGATGATATTAAGGATGTCGAACACTGAACATAATTCCACGAATAATAAAACAGATTTGCTTGGTCTATAAAGGACTCTTGAGAATTATCTGATAAGGCTGAATCATAAGCAGGATAGCATTTCATTTTAAGTTTGTTGCTTTCATTTATGAATTCTATTTTTAAATGCAAATCCCATAAAACTTGGTGACTTACGAAACCTATATTAAATTCATTGTAGGAATAAATATAAATCCACATTTCAAGTGTGTATTCATCCTTAGATGAAATAGATATATCTGTCGATCTTACTGTGTTATATAAAGCGAAATCAACATATGGAGGTTTATCACAATATATCACATTTTCAACGCTATTTCTTCTTAACCAAAATTTTCCATTTTTGAAATCACAAGTGCACCCTAATATGTCATTACGAGAACACAAAGTGCAATTACTATCACAATTTTTACATTCTGAAGTGTCTTGATCGGTGATTTGAAAATATTTAGAGCTATCATTACAACGAAGGTCAATGTTTAAATATGGATTGTAATCCGGAATGCATCTAAAATTTAAATTAGAAACATCACCCCCTGTTACATCTTGATCAGTTAAACATGATGTAGAAGTATTGCCGAATAACGGTTTATTTAAAATTAAATCTACTGAATTCATTTCAGGTATACTTGTAACCCACCCATATGGTTGGATCAAAAAGTTATTATAGAATCTCATGTCCCCGAATAATGCAACTATTTCATTACCCAAATCTATGTTGTCGAAATTCATACCTGGTGGCGGAACGGAGGTCATTGATTCTCTGGGTATCTCATTGTTTAAAATATAAATATTTATCATGCCTGGAAAGAATTTGTACATCTCATCGATGGCGGAGTAAAAATTTGAAATAGCTATAAAGGTCCATTTTCCAGTATAATTACTAAAAGTATCATCATATATCACCTGTTCATCATTATATTTAAAAATCAGGTTACTTGTAGAGGTTTCATAGCACAAATAGCTGTTTGTTATCTGACTAAATCTAATAATCATTGGGCAATCACTTTTGTTACTAGACAGTACTCCATAAAATTTTATCCAAAATGTTAGTGTAACTGCTGGAGTTGATGAAATATTTACTGGATTTTGTATATTTAAATTAATAATTTTTTCTGAATCTGTTGGTACTTGTAAGAAAAATCCTGTAGGAGCTACACATTTTCCATCTATAAGTGCGTATTGTTCTTTGCAGGCGTAACAATCTGATTCATTCGAAGAATAACATCTAGAGCAGTTAGTATGACAACTTATGGAATCAACTTCTAAAATATTAGAATTTGATAATTAATTCATACCTCCGTCTGCAGATTGTGAAATAATTGTTTTACCAGGGTTACTTTCTCCCCAATCAAATCCATACCCTGAATTGTACAAGATATTTTTATCGTCTACCAGATATCTTCCAGAAGTATATACCTCATAGTAATCTATGTTATTTTCGTTTTCTGGAATTAGATTTCGAATTATATTCAAATCTGTGGTGGTTGTATCAAAAGAATAATATATCAGAGTAGATCTAGATGAACCGTAAAGGCTATTAATGGTTTTAATTATAATTTTTACTTTTTAGTAAGAAAATCTTGTAGTGTTAACATATTGATAGTATTGTCATATATTTTTATATTCTTGTAAAAAGCTGAACTCCATTTGATGTCTAATACTCCTCTTCCAGCAGGATTACATATACCATTTCCTGAGCAGAATGCCAGTCCATATATATTCAAATCTAAATTAGGGTCAATATTTCTAAATGATAGATTTGCATTCATCAAATTTAATTTTGTGTAGATATTAATAGACGACGATGATCCTGATACATCCACTCTTAGAATAATTGTGTTCCATTCAAATTCATGATAAAATATCTCCCCGGAAAATTTTTCATCAGCTACATTTTTATAATAAAATTTAGAATCATTTTCATAAAAGGTGTGAGGAAATGAATAGAACAGATATTTATCAGAAGTATCTCTGACATTATCACAGAAATAATTTATATTGTCCTTCTTAAAAGAAAATTCTAAAATGTATCCACTTGCTGTTTTCTGGTTAAGAGTGGGATCGAAAATATTGTAAATAGAAGGAAATTTATAACACCCATTAAAATAAAGAGAGGATTTTTCTTGGTTATTTGTAGGAAGACATAAATATCCAACCCTTGTGTAACCATCTCTGCATACAAGATTAGATGGATAATCTTGCATCTCCGAGACATCGAAATCACAAGATTCATGATTTGGATCACATGTGTAGTTACAAAAACCATTGAATAATTTAGTACCGGGGGATCTTATAGTTCCAATAGGACATTGAGAATTACAACTTTTATCAACTGTATCAAGAAAGTAATTTCCCTCACATAGTAAAGGCCTATCGTTCTCAAAACAAACAAATGCATTGTCATGGCATGAACTAACATTTACACATTTGTTTGATGAGGAATCATAAATTTTATTTTTTAAAGGATCGCAGAGTGTTTGGATTTCCATATTAAAGTTATATTGAGTATTCTTTGATACAGGAATTGTAGATGACATTTCTAACTCATCATTTAAGCTTGTTTTGTATTCCAATATATTCAAGCCATATGACAAATAAATGAAATCAGCAGTCATTAATAAATTTCTAAATATAGTACTGCTCATGTTTGTTAGTAAACTTGCTTTAAATATGTGTGAAGAAGGAAGATAATTATCAAACAGATAAATATTTCTCACATATATGTCTGTACCAGAATGATTTAAAGCAGCATTTTCTATTGTCAGAGTAGATAATTCATTTTCTTTAAAAAAGTACCTAAAAGGGTACTCATTGTGTTTAGAGGAGTAAAAAGTTTCTCCTAATATTTGTTTATTGTTTTTAATTATATCATTTGCTGCTAAATAAAAGCTTCTCATGTCCCAACTGACTGAACACCTTACCCAAATCCATTTACCATTAGAGCCTGCATAGGAAATGGAATCAGAATTTTTAGTATCTGAAATAAAAGCATTTAAGGTTGCACCTGATTTATCTTTAGGAGAGTTTCTATAATCTAATGGGAAGCAAGCTATTTTTATATCAGATCCATTTTCATCTACTATTATACTTACTGACACATGATTTCGCCAAATAAAATTTATTCCTTCATTCACCTTACTAGAATCAGAAACATATGTCCAAAATTCCATGGTATATCTCCCCCAATTAGCAACTGGGATATCAGCGAATACAAGGTTTTCGTAATCACTTATTTTAGACAAAGCCAAACAATTTTCAGTTTCAAGACAATAGGATTTGAGTACGTAATCTGATTCATTAACAATATTGTATCCAAAGAAATTTGATCTTCTATTGGCCTTGACTGGAGATGCATTTCCTGTGATATCTCTTATTGTAAATGAAGTATTGAAAGTAGGTTCGAATACGTGGTACAATTTTTCATAGTAGTCAAATGTTGTTTCTATTTTCATTCTATATATATTTGCATTGAAACATGAATAACAACCCCATAATCTTAATTGAGAAAAAAACAAAGTACCCCAAGAACTATAACCTGTATTATCGTCAAATGTCAAAGTAGTTGTGTCAGGTACAGTTGAAGGAAATAAATTGAAGTCTTTTATATTTACAGATGTCATTGACGTAGTGTATATGAAATATTTATTTTTTTTTCTACTAGCGGAACATCTAACGTAGGTCCATTCTCTTGCATTGAAATTTATATCAGAGTTCTCAGTATAACTCTCTTCACTATCGAAAGCCGGATAACATGTAACTTTTAAATTAGGATCAGAATAGTTGAAATTAATTTTAAGCTGTTTATCCCATAATATATTAAATGAAACATTAGTAGGTGGTTTATATTGGTACATATAAAACCAAAATCCAATTGTATAACCTGATGTCGACGTCTTTATTTTTTCGATTGTTGTTGTCTCAAAACTGGCAAAATCTAAGTAGTCAGGATTCTTACATTTATTTTTATTATCATTTTTATATATCCAGAAATTATTGCTATTTGATCTACAGCTACAACTATCTGCATTTGTTTGATAACATGTCTCGTAGCATATATTGTCAGAGATAGAACAAGACTCATATGATGTCGATCCATTAAATAAATCAGAAGGTGTACTTGGAGGCGAATAGATTGTCTTAGGATAATCGTCATTATTTAAAATAGGTTCATAATCAAGATAACACATTATATTATTGTTTGAAATTGCTGGGCTAAGATCTGATCCTGAAATGCATCTCGAAACTGACTCATTAATAAGTTTTTTAAAAGGAAGAACTTGAGGTTGATTGAATGTATAATATTTATTTGTGAGAAAACCATAAGTTCCTATTAAATAATCTTTGTAAAGATAGAGCCTGGTAAATACTCCAAAAACAGTTTTAGGGATTTTTATTTTTGCTACAATCAAGTCTGACAATAAATCCTCATCATAGTTTATCCTAATATTAACTCTGTTAACCATAAAATTCATCATAGGGGGGTAATAGGTTTTTCTTGAACTTTCATATTGATAGGCCAAAGAGATGTGAATATAATTTCCAAAATTAGAATTGAAATTATCAACTGAAGCTATCACTGTATCTGCACTTATAATGTATAGTTCCAATTTATTGGTATCATGATCATATCTTAGTTTTAAATCGTTTCCATAATAAAATACATCTGATAGCGGGTATTCATTAAAACCGATCAATTTTACATAAAATGAAACAGTAATTTTATTTCCTAGTGAAGGATCAACAAAATTAAGATCTTCGTAAGTCAAAGTAGGAGATACATATGCCATGTAGGCCTTATTTGTTGAGGGAAAAGGATTGTAAGAAGAATTTTCATAGTACCCGTTTGAAAATTTGATCGTATTACAATTTGTTAGTAAACCTCCCCAGCAACTCCAACAATTAGAAAAACATAACCCCATATTGTCATTATCAGTAATAAAATTTTGTGACAACCCTTGCAGGTTTATATAATCAAATGTGGATGAGTAATTGTAAATTTGTGAGTTTTCTGAATTATAAGTAGCGAGTCCTGAAATAGCTGAATTTAAATCTACACTTAAATTTTTTATCGAATCTTTGAAAATGTTCGAATCCATGTCGATTAAATTAAACATAAAATTGAGAACCATGTAAACTGGTCGTTCATATAAAGGTTTAGATTTATTTTGAATTGTCCTATACCAGTAATAATTATCATATATTTGATAGTTGAATATCATGAAATCATTAATATAATAGTTGTTTGCATCCCATATTCTTATATTTCTGTAAAAGCCTCCACTCCATAATATGGTATCTCCTGCTGGGCATGTAGTATCAGCATGACAAAAAAGAATATAATCTAAGGCCTCACTTGTAAAATCTATAGGAGTATCAACAAATTTATTGTTTAAATAAAGTTTTCCTATATTTCCATTTATTTTAAATGTGAATTTATTCCAATTTCGTTTACTTATCGATGCAATAGGTAAAGTAATTTCTGTGCCAGAGTTATCCATAAGACTGAAAATACTTAAATCATCGTTGTGATAAAGCTTGAAACAATTACTATAAAAAAAGTAATTTTTGGTATTCTTTGGATTAAGATATGAATTAGTTTCATATATCCACCAGAATTCAAAATAATAATTCGTCAAATTCAAAGAGGAATTAATTTTATTAAATTTAACATAAACAGGTGGGAGATTGAATATTGAACTGTAATAAAATCCACCCCGCTCATTCACAAATCCATATGTATTACTATCCGTCAAAGGAAAGCAGTTGTCGAATATTTTTTTATATCCACTATTACATGTAAAAGATTGTAAGCCATTAACGGTGCAGTTGTCACAGATTTTTGTGCAAAGTCCTTTTCTAAGGGATACTAACCCAGGTCCTATCATAAGATTATTATCACATGTTGTTTTACACGTATAATCACTGTTTAAATAATATCCATCATTACAAACGAAAGAATTTCCAGTTTGTGAGCAGTAAAGTGTATCTGAAGAACATGTTAATTGACTTGTTTTAGAAGGATCCATATCTCTTGTGTTCCAATATGTATTTGCTATATCCATTAAATTTAATCTGTAGAAATTGATTGGAAATTCAAAATTTGTACTTGCAGATCCTAGATTCATAGATTGTGGACCAGCTGTTCTATGAGGATTAACGTAATAATTAAGTGTGTACGGGCTAACACTCGTAAATTCATCAAAAGGCACAGCCAGAAGGAATTCGGGAAACTCTTCTAAATTAATGAATTTATGAAATCTGAAATATTGTATATTATCCAAATTTTTAGGAATATATTCGCTGAATACATAAAAGTCTTTGAGAAATATCGGAGTTCCCAAATTGCTAATATTTAAAATTTTTACATCAATTTTTTCTCCTGGTCGATAATATTTCCGATATTGAAAATCAGATTTAATCGAAGATGATGATTTGAAAATAGAAGGATTAGGAATAGTACCAGGCACAATATTTATTTTATCACAATTTTTCGAATTTATATAAGGGTAAGACTTTTTGTAGCTTGTCAAAATGTAATATTCATTGCTATTATAATTTACGGCACATCTTGTGTAAAACCATCTCTTACTAATGCTTTTAATGTTCGACGAAATTCTCCATTCGCT
>Ga0169931_10015091_pt1 | contig 10376 bp, 9 predicted proteins | sample Kivu_15m_20L_FD_129675 | JGI IMG/M metagenome (GOLD analysis project Ga0169931, IMG submission 129675) | Freshwater microbial communities from Lake Kivu, Western Province, Rwanda to study Microbial Dark Matter (Phase II) - Kivu_15m_20L... | ecosystem: Environmental > Aquatic > Freshwater > Lake ... | reverse complement strand
AGTATGGCGCCAGTGTGATGCACTTTACATGTTGCAGGCGCCGGATTGGCCGCAAGTCTGCCGCTGGCGTGCAATGGCTGAGCAAAAGATCTGGACGCAGTATGGTTATGGGATGGACTCTGCTGCACTGGCAGTTTTTATGCAACATTATCAACGCTGGACCATGCTCGCATTGGCAGGACACCACCTGCCTGCAGCGGCTCGCTTTTATCTGAATGAAACACATCAGATTTATCATCAGTGCTGAATCGATCATGGCTATTGAAAGCGGCTGTAGCTTAGGACCATACTGGAACTTACTTCACTAACCGGTTCAAGCAGGGAGGTTACATGCCTGCAACTTTGAGAACAACGCTGTCGCTGCTGGCTGGTATTGCCGTGACTTTTTTTACTATCTCAGCAGTTGAGCAAGTTGGTCACCTGCTGTTTCCGCTACCGCCGACCGCAGATTTGCAGGACAGTACTGCCGTTGCTGCATATATGAAACAGCTGCCGGTAGCGGCGTTGCTGCTGGTGTTGGTTGGCTGGTTGCTTGGAGTCCTCACCGGCATGACAGCAGCTAGTCTGCTGGCCGGACGGCCGCGTGGCCGGTTTGCGTTGACTTGCGGAGGCTTGGTTATTTTGGGGGCCGGCGCCAATTTTTATTTGTTACCGCATCCACAATGGTTGGTTTGGCTTAGCTTTATTTTGCTGCCACTGGTGACTTTTGCCGGCTGGCGGGCGTTACGGGCGCGATATTTACAAATTTTACTTGCACAAAGGAAGCAGCAACATGAGTAACATCCATTTATTGGGTATTTGTGGCAGTTTACGGCAGGCCTCCCATAACAAAACTTTATTGTTGGAGGCCAGCCGGTCTCTGCCGGCCGGGGTCAGCATGGAGATTGCAGATCTCGCCGAGGTGCCGTTTTTTAATGCGGATCTTAGCGAGCAACCCGCCGCAGTGTCTGCACTGTTAGCAGCCTTTAACCGCGCAGATGGTTTAGTGCTGGCTTGTCCTGAGTACAACTATTCGATAGCACCAGCGTTAAAAAACGCGCTGGATTGGGCTTCACGTGCGCCGGATAATCAGCTATTAGCCGGCAAGGCTGCCGCAGTCCTTGGCGCTGGTGGTGGTATGGGTACCTCGCGCGCGCAGTATCATCTGCGACAGGTGGGGGTGTATCTTGATCTGCATTTTGTCAACAAACCAGAAGTGTTTGTCAACGCCTTTGCCGGTACCTTTGCCGCGGATGGTAGTTTACAGGACGATAAAGTGAAGGCACTGATTGGCCAGTTAATGATGGCGCTGGTCACACAGGTTCAACGATGCAAAAAGTAACGCTAGTCACAGCGGCGCTCTGTTGTTTTTTCGCTTTTAGCAATACCGCGGCGGAAAATGCCCTCGCTGCCGGACTGGCGGTCAACCAACCGGCGCAATCAACAAACCAATCGCCTGATCAGTTGCCTGATGAGCAGACGCTTCAGGAGTTTTGGCAACAGGTACACACCGGGTTTATTGCCGGTGTGCAGGGAAAAAAGCTTGCCTATGCGTGGCTGATCCCTGCTAACGCCAAAGCCGCTATTGTGTTGGTGCAAGGGCGTACCGAAGCGTATCTAAAGTATCGGGAGCTGTTTTATCAATTAACCAACGCAGGTTATGCGGTGTTTACGTTGGATCATCGTGGTCAGGGGTTGTCTGAACGTTTGCTGGCTGACCCACAGATCGGCCACGTGCTGCATTTTAGTGATTATCAACAAGATCAATTCCGTTTTATCACCGAAATCGTCAAGAGCCAGACTGATTTACCTTTGTTGATACTCGCGCATTCGATGGGGGGGGCCGTCGCTGCACAAATGCTGGCTGCAGAGCCTGCAATGTTTAAAGGGGCAGTGTTAAGTTCGGCGATGATAGCTCCCAACACTAGTCTTGGGCTAAGCGAGCGGGACGGATGCCGGTTAGCCAGTCTACTGAGTTGGACTTGCCAGGATTGCTATGCCGGTTATGCCAGTCAGGCTTATCATGACCAACCACTTGCTGAGAATATTTTGACGCGTTCCGCACAGCGTTACGCCATGTTTCGCCAGTTGTATGCACAGCAACCGGTGTTACAACTCGGCGGGCCCAGCTGGCGTTGGTTGGCGCAAGCTTGTGCTGTCAGCGAACAAATGCCTGCGTTAGCCAGCATGATTAAAGCACCGGTGCTGATGTTACAAAGCGGTGAAGAAAAAGCGGTCAGTAATACAGCGCAGCAGCAGTTTTGTCAGCAATTGGGCACTGCCTGTGTCGGACAGCAGGTAGTGCAGTTTCCTGATGCTTTACATGAACTGATGTTTGAGCAGGACAGGGTCCGAAGCGCTGCACTGGAGAAAATTCAGCACTTTTATCAGCAGTTGCTCTCAAACGAAGCGGACGCCACTTCGACTGGCAGGGCAGCTGACTGAACAATCCGCTTGTCTGGGATTTGAGGCTCTGTATTTAGGCAACTCAGCACCAACAAAAAAGCCAGCAATTGCTGGCTTTTTTATCAAACATCGGTTTACTGACTTAATCCACTGAAGGTGGTTTAGTCATCGGAGCGACGACGCTTTGTTTCGCTAACCGGCTAACGGCTGGCGTCTCAGATACCTGATGTTGCTCATACTGCATGCCGGTTGGTACCACTGATGGTTCATCGTCCGTCACACTGACTGGCTTGGTCATCGTTGCTGTTACCATGCTACCAAAACGGCTTTTCCCAGCTACAGGCGCTGCCACTTCTGCAACTACAGCTGTTACTGAAGCCGTTTCGAGCGCTGGCGTCTCCGCGACTGGTTCTGCAGCGGCCACAACCGGTGGTTGACTGACTGGTGTGCTCAGCGTGTCTACCGGCTGCGCTGTTACCTCTGTTGCCAGTGTCGCTGTCAGGTTCACTTCAGCTGGATTGGTTTTAGCAGGTTCCACGAGTTCAGTTGCATTGCTTGCCGGCACCACGACTGGTGGGACAACCACGGCTTCTTCTGTAACCGCCGGCGCCACAACTGCGGCCGGTGCCGTGACAACCGCTGCTGGTGTTGAGTCTGTGTGCTCAGTGGCTACATCTGTTACTACAGCATGGGGCGCTGACACCGCAGCCGGCGCTTTCTGCCGCTGACGACGAGGTTTAGCTACGGTTGCTGTTTCAGCGTCAGCTGGAGCCTCGGCCGTCACCTCAACTGCAACCTCAACCGCTTGGCTTACAGCTGTAACCGTGGCACTGTCGGTTGCTTCGACAATTGGTAAATCCAGCTGCTGCTCGTTGGTAATGTCGTCAGTTTCCGGATAACGAGCATCAACGGCGTCATCTTGCTCACCTTGTTGCTGTTCTTTTTTCCGTTTCTGTCCAGCAGCCCTCAAGTGACGGGGTGAACGACGGTTTCGGCTGCGATTTTCGCTGACCGGAGCTTCTGCTTCGGTTACCTCGTCGACGCTGGCTGACTCAGCCGTGTCAACTGGTTGTACTACCGTCGTGCTGACAGTCAGGGCATCGGCAGCCGCAGCGACTAGTGGTTGTCCTGCTGGTTGCGGCATATCAGACGAAAGTCCTACCGATGCAACCATGGGTTCAACCGGATTATCCAGCGGCTGTTGCTCTGCAGCTTGCTGTTTTTCCAGCCGCACAGACTTGCGCATATTACGACGTTGCCGGCGTTCAGCTACTTTGCTTTGCGCACTTGACTCATCATCAGCGTCTGGTACTGCCGCTTTGGCTGGTTGTGGCTGTCGTGCCGGTTTCTCCGCACGTTCAGCACGCTCTGGGCGTTCAGTACGCTCTGCGCGCTCAGCGCGTTCGGTTTTCTCTGGCCGCTCGGTTTTACCTTCGGAACGAGACTGACGATTTTTATCCTGGCGGTTATTTTTGTCGTCACGTGATTTGTCTGGCCGCCCTTCAGTGTTCAGGCGCTCTTCACGTGGTTGACGCTCATCACCTTTTTGCTCAGAGCGACGTTGGCCATCGCGGTTGTTACGACGATTGCGATTGTCGCGATTATTCTGCCGGCGTTGCGGTTGCTCAGTTTTTTCTTCAACCACTGGTGCCGGACTGGCAAACAATGATTTGAAGAAACCGCTGATTTTACCCAACAGCCCTTCAGGTTCAGCCGACACTGACTGTGGTTCAACCGCTTGCTGGCGGTTAGTCGCGGCTGGCACTGGTGCATCTGGCAGTGAAATTGGCGCTATTGCTGGTTTCTCTTTGACAGCATCAGAAACCGGTTGGTAAGGCGTGTGCGTTACCGCAGGTGCCTTCACCATGTTGTAGCTGGCTTCTTCAATTTCTTCGTCGATACGAATGCGTGTCACATCATAATGTGGCGTTTCGATGTGCTCGTTCGGAATCACATACACGCGGATGCCATGACGGCTTTCAATGCGACGGATAGATTCACGCTTTTCGTTCATCAGATAGGTGGCAACAGACACCGGCACCTGGGCATGAATTTGACTGGTATTGTCTTTGATTGCTTCTTCTTCGATCAGACGCAAAATAGCCAGCGCGGATGATTCAGTGCTGCGAATCGTGCCGCGGCCATGACAACGTGGACAGACGTGCGTCGCAGACTCACCCAATGATGGACGCAGCCGCTGGCGTGACATCTCCAGCAGGCCAAATCGAGAGATACGACCAATCTGCACACGGGCGCGATCTTGTTTGACAGCATCCTTTAAGCGGTTTTCTACTTCACGTTGGTGGCGAACCGGCGTCATATCGATGAAGTCGATGACAATCAGGCCACCTAAATCGCGCAGACGTAACTGACGGGCAATTTCATCGGCAGCTTCCAAGTTGGTATTAAAGGCTGTTTCTTCGATGTCGCCGCCTTTTGTTGCTTTTGATGAGTTGATATCAATTGCAGTTAAAGCTTCAGTAGAATCGATTACGATAGAGCCGCCGCTTGGTAAGCGGACCTCACGCCGGAAGGCAGACTCAATTTGCGTTTCAATCTGGTAGTGCATAAACAGCGGGGTATCGCCCTGATACAGTTTTACCCGGTGCGCAAAGTCTGGCCGGAACTGCTGGATATACACTTTCGCTTCTTCAAAAATGCGTGGGTTATCAATCAGGATCTCGCCAACATCGCGGCGCAGGTAATCGCGAATGGCACGAAACACCACGTTGCTTTCCTGATGGATTAAAAATGGCGCTGGTCGGTTTTGCGCTTCGGCTGTGATTGCAGACCAATGCTTTAACAAGGCTTTTAAATCGTAATCCAGCTCTTCGTATGATTTACCGACGCCTGCTGTGCGGACAATCAAACCCATGCCATCCGGTAATTCCAGCTGGCCTAAAGAGTCTTTTAACTCCTGCCGCTCATCGCCTTCAATCCGGCGCGAAATACCGCCGGCGCGCGGGTTATTTGGCATCAGTACCAGATAAGAGCCAGCCAAACTGATAAAAGTGGTCAGCGCAGCGCCTTTTTGGCCGCGTTCTTCTTTATCAATCTGAATAATGACTTCCTGACCTTCACGCACTACTTCTTTAATATTGGGACGGCCATCGAAGTTGTAACCTTGCGGGAAATATTCGCGGGAGATTTCTTTAATCGGCAGGAAACCGTGCCGTTCAGCGCCGTAATCAACAAAGGCAGCTTCCAGAGAGGGTTCTACGCGGGTGATTTTGCCTTTGTAGATATTGGCTTTTTTTTGTTCATGGCCCGGACTTTCAATATCCAGGTCGTACAGCTTCTGGCCATCGACCAGTGCAACGCGGATTTCTTCTTCCTGCGTCGCATTTATGAGCATTCTTTTCATTGTGTCTGACTCGTTCATTCAGCCACAACGACAGCGCGCGCAAAATCTGCGTGTCAGATCCGGTCAAACATTTAAAAATGCAGTCTCCCGACTGGAATGCTTGAAAAACGACTTTAATTATCAATGTTTTGTAAAACAGAAAGAAACCGACAACAACTGTCTTTTGCTTCTCTCATTGAAAATCTGCACAGATTGCAAATGCGCTGCCTTGCAGCGTCTATATTGTTTTTGCTCAGAGCACTGGTGGTTGTGTCGTGCGCTGTCTGCGTAATCAGTTACACACATTACGCGGGCACGTGGCGATTTTCTGCGGTTTGTCAGTTAAAAATCATTGGTTTTCACCGAAGATTCTGTATGATCTGCAACCCGACCGTTGCCGCACAGCCACTCTTACGATTTTTCTGAGCGCCCTAATGGCTTTTTGAGCAACATTAGCGGGTCGATTATCCCATTAATTCAATGCCATTAGCAACTTAAAAGTAGCAGCAAATCCGCATGACAACAGAAACAAAAACACCGGTGCAATTTATTGAAGTCGATGCTGAATATGCCGGTCAGCGTATCGACAATTTTTTGCTGACCCGCTTAAAAGGCGTGCCGAAAAGTGCCATCTATAAAGTGTTGCGTAAAGGGGAGGTGCGGGTTAACAAAGGCCGCATTAAACCAGAGTACAAGTTAGCTGCCGGCGATGTTGTGCGGGTGCCGCCAATGGTAGTAGCCGGCGAGAATGAACCTGTCTCGGTGAAACTGACGATGGTGAAGACGCTGGAAAGCCATATTTTGTTTGAAGACAACGAGTTGATTGTCTTGAACAAACCATCCGGTATGGCGGTGCATGGTGGTAGCGGTTTGCAGTTTGGCGCTATTGAAGCGCTGCGCGCTCTGCGGCCGCAAGCGAAGTTTATGGAGCTGGTCCATCGGTTGGATCGCGACACTAGTGGCTGTTTGCTGATCGCAAAAAAGCGCTCAATTTTAACCGCCTTGCACGAGCAACTGCGCGATAAAGTGGTCGAGAAAAAGTACTGGGCACTGGTTGCTGGGCAATGGGATGCTAAAGTCAAAAAAGTCACTGAGCCGCTGAAAAAGAATACTTTGCAAAGCGGCGAGCGGATTGTGCGCGTTGACGAAAACGATGGTAAACCGTCCGAAACCCGCTTTAAAATCCTGCAACGTTATGCCGAAGGAACTTTGCTAGAGGCATTTCCGGTCACTGGCCGTACCCATCAGATTCGGGTGCACACTGCATGCAAAGGGCACCCGATTGCCTGTGACGACAAATATGGCGATAACGCCTTTACTGCAGAGATGAATGCGCTCGGTCTTAACCGGTTATTTTTGCATGCAAAGCTCATCAGTTTTAATCACCCGGTAAAAGGCGAGCGGCTAACCTTTGAAGCGCCGCTGGATAAACCCTTGGCTGCGGTATTAGAAAAGTTAACCAGAAAGTAAGGCGTTTGATGCAACAGGTTGAAGTCGTTATTTTTGATTGGGACGGCACTGTGATGGATTCAGTGTCGAAAATTGTCCGTTCGTTACAAATTGCTGCGGAACTGGCCCAAGTGCCGGTGCCACCGGCCGAAGAAGCAAAACAAATCATTGGCTTATCACTTGGGCCTGCGATGGATTTGTTATTTCCAACTGCAAGCCAACCATTGAAAGAGCAGTTAGCGGAAAACTACAAACACGCCTATCTACATTTGGACAATACACCCACGCCGTTTTACCCTGGCGCAGAACAGCTGTTTAGCACGCTGCGTCAGCGCGGTTATAAGCTGGCGGTAGCAACCGGTAAAGCACGCCGTGGGCTGGATCGCATTTTGGCGGAGACGGCAACCGGACATTATTTTGCGGCAACTCGCTGTGCCGATGAAGCCGAAAGTAAACCGCATCCGTTAATGCTGAACCAGTTGCTGAATCATTTTTCTCTGCAACCGCAGCAAGCTGTGATGATTGGTGACTCCAAATATGATTTGCTGATGGCACAACAGATTGCAATGCCAAGAATTGGTATCACGCACGGTGTGCACGGACATGCCGAATTTGCGCCACTGGCTCCGGTCGCCATTGTAGACCAGCTGGCTGACTTGCTGGCACATTTGCCGCCTCGCTGATCCAACAGGCGGCGTTTTGTGTTTGCTCGCTCTAACGGCCTTGCAACAGTAGATCGAGGCCAAATTGTTTTAACAAGGCATGCAGTTTAATCAGCGGTAAGCCAATCAAACTATTAGGGTCATCACCTTGCAGCCGTTCAAACAAGGTAATGCCAAGCCCCTCTGATTTAAAACTGCCGGCACATTGCAGCGGTTGTTCCCGCTCGATATAACGCCAGATCTCAGCGTCGGTCAGCTGGCGAAACTTGACAACGAAACTGTCCAGTAGCGTTTGATGGGCGCCGGACACATTGTCGATCACGGATAAGCCGGTTAAAAACTCAACTTCAGTGCCAGAGAAACTCTTTAGCTGCGCAAAGGCATTATCGGCGGTATGGGGCTTACCCAAAATACGCCCCTGATGCACCGCGACCTGATCTGACCCAATCACCAATGCGTCAACACGCTGTTGTATCAATTGATCGGCCACCGCTTTGGCTTTGGCAGCTGATAATCGCAATACCAGCTGCGTCGGTGTTTCTGCCGGCAGTGGTGTTTCATCGACTTCAGGTTTGGCGGTAGCGAAGTTCGCGGTTAGTTTTTCCAGCAATGCTTTGCGAAAAACTGAGGTTGATGCCAGATATAATGTATGTGCCATAAAAATCCACAGAATAATGTAGAGCAGGAAAATTGCTGACAGTATAATAATATTGTTCGGCGCTGCAGAGTGGTTGAATAATCCACTGCAGAAAAATTAACAAAAGTCTGATCAACCCTTTGACAGCAAGGGGATCGATCTATATGATGCGCGCCTTATGCAAAAAATGAAAATTCCTATTACCCTGGATCCGGTCCGTGCCGCGCAAAAGCGTAGTAACTACGACGGGATCATACCACTGAAAGATTTAGCTCGCCTTGCTGAGCAAATCCTCGGTACGGAAGGGGATGTGGTGACCGAAGTCGAGTGCGGAACTGACGAGCAAGGTCTGGTTTATCTGCAAGGCAAAGCCGAAGCAGCTCTACAGGTGACCTGCCAACGTTGTGGTGAACCGATGACCCTGGCGGCGAGTTGTAGTTTTGCATATACCCCTGTAAAAGAGGGGGCTGACGATTCGGATCTGGTTGATATCCCTGAGCGTTATGACATTGTCGAACGTAATGAATTTGGTGAAATTAACCTACGATTATTAATCGAAGACGAATTGATTCTGGCGTTGCCGCTGTTTCCGATGCACGAAGCTGGGTTGTGTAACCCTGAGCAGGTGCAAATGAGCTGGGGCGAAATTGAACCAGAACCGGAAAAACCGAACCCCTTTGCAATTCTGCAAGAATTGAAAAAGAAGTGATTTTTTAGGAGAAAGACCATGGCTGTACAACAGAACAAAAAATCTCGCGCCCGCCGCGACATGCGTCGTTCACACGACGCGCTGACTGGCCCAACGCTGTCAGTAGATGCAACTACTGGTGAAACGCACCGTCGTCACCACATCACTGCAGACGGTTTCTACAAAGGCCGTAAAGTAAAATAAGTCGGGTAGCTGGCTTTGCAGCCGAAACGACTTAGAATTGCTTTAGATATGATGGGGGGCGATCATGGCCCCCTATCTACTATTCCGGCGGCTATCGAGGCTGTCGATGAAAATCCCCTGCTTGACCTTTACCTAGTTGGCGACCAACAGATACTCAGCAGTGCTTTAGCCGACGCTGGTGTAATCAACCATCCGCATATTCATATCCGTCATGCTAGTCAGCAAGTGCTGATGTCGGAACGCCCATCAGCGGCACTGCGCAGTAAGCGCGACTCGTCGATGCGGGTAGCTATTGATATGGTTGATAAGCAAGAAGCCGATGCTTGCGTGAGCGCAGGCAACACTGGCGCTCTAATTGCGATGGCGCATTATGTGCTAAAAATGCTCAATGGCGTCGAGCGACCAGCACTGGTCAGTGCATTGCCGACCACCTGCGGCTCTTCTGTTTTTATGCTCGACCTTGGCGCTACTGTTAACGCCGATTCCGACACTTTATTTCAGTTTGGCGTGATGGGCTCGGTGATGGCAGAAGAAGTCGAAGCAATCCATCGTCCCAAGGTCGCGTTGCTAAATATGGGCGAAGAAGAAATCAAAGGCTCTGATCAAATCAAACGCACGGCTTTGCTGCTGTCTGAATGTACGGACATTAATTACATCGGCTATATAGAAGGCAACGACATTTTCTCCGGTAAAGCCGATGTGATAGTCTGCGACGGCTTTGTCGGTAATGTTGCGCTAAAGACCTGTGAGGGCGTGGCAAAGCTTATCCTGAAACGGTTGGAGCATGCGTTGAAAAACAGTAATTCAGCGCATTTGTTCGGCTGGCTCATCAAACCTCTGCTAAAAAGTATCGGCACCGGGGTGAACCCCGACCACTATAACGGTGCAAGTCTGATAGGATTGCGCGGAATTGTCGTGAAAAGTCATGGAAATGCGACAAAAGAAGCATTTTTGAGCGCCATCCGTCAGGCTGTACGTGAAGTTGAACGTCAGGTACCCGCCAAAATT
>Ga0169931_10015090_pt1 | contig 10376 bp, 10 predicted proteins | sample Kivu_15m_20L_FD_129675 | JGI IMG/M metagenome (GOLD analysis project Ga0169931, IMG submission 129675) | Freshwater microbial communities from Lake Kivu, Western Province, Rwanda to study Microbial Dark Matter (Phase II) - Kivu_15m_20L... | ecosystem: Environmental > Aquatic > Freshwater > Lake... | reverse complement strand
CTCATGAGAAGGACCTGGTGCACCACGAAAACAAAACAGGGACTCATCGACCACCTGTCGCTTTATGTGCGCTATCACAACCAGGTTCTTACAGACCCGTACACACACTAAGGGGACAGTTTGTGACGTTTTACGGTTTGATGCTCAGGGTCTTCGAGACTTGCTGATGGCGATCGATTCGTCGCCCTGCTTCCAGCTGACTTGCTTGGCTTGATAGCGACGCTCGACGATTTTAAAGAGACTGTCCCCCAGTGAGAGTCGGGCAAAATAATCCATCGGATCTTCACTCCCCATGGGATTTACGCCTGCACCGTTTCCAAACTCCCCGTGAGAGGCTCGAGCCCCCGTGACGGCGACTTCTCCACCTGCGCTCCAGCCTCCACCTCTGGCGCCCCCACTCCCACCACCCGAGGAGTAGGCACCGCCATCTTGAAGACCTGTTGCCGCTGATTGGGTTCCCGTAAATTCGGAGGGCCCAGTCTTTTTGACCGTAAGCTCCATCCCGCTGCCCCCACTCGAACCTCCAGCACCCATCCCCCCTCGAGCGCCGCCATTCTTACGCCCCTCGGAGCCCTCTCCAAGACTCGGCGGGGCGCCATTGCCAGGCGTGGTCAAACCGGGAACATCCTTAGCAGTAGCCGCGCTGGCCAACTGCGAGATCCCTGCAGGTTCTTTACTTTTGAGTGCAGCGGCGTTTTTCAGAGCGGCATCCGCATTTTGAAACGACATCGATGCCCCTGCTGACGCAGCCTTTAGAGCGCCCATCGACATATCGGGATTACAACCAGGACAGCACTTGGGGCTGTTGTCCGCACAGTTTTTGATCTGCGGTGCGCCCGCGCCGTCACTGCCCTTTGAGCAAGCTCCCTGAACTACGATCAAAACCAAAAGTGCGAGTCTTAAGATCGTTTGACTCCCGTTTGACAAACGAGAGACCTCTGAAAATCCTAGCGAGTTTTTCATGACTGAGTCTCTCCTCTATTTAGTCGCATTGAGCAAGATTGACCCCGCCGGCCTCAACCTCACGGAATCGATCGCTTAAAAGTTCAACGTATTTGTCCTCGTAGCACTGCTGGATGGAGCGGTTGCCTCTGCCGCTCTTGCACTGGCTCACGACCATACTTCGGTACTTTGCTTTCAGAGTGCCTAGATTTGGATCGTAGAGATCCTTTCTCAGGCAACGGTATTTCTGGCCCGACTCCGCAAAGACCGAGAAGACGGCGAGCTGTAAAAATCCGGCCTCGGTGCCCTCTCGAGCGGCTTGAAGGTGGCAGATCATCTGGCGATTTCCATCCGCATCTTGCTGAGCCGTGGCCTCCCGACTGGGATCACACTTGGCCATCTCTTCGGGATTGGACATGGATTGGAGATCTTTGGAGTAGGCGGCCGATTGAGTACTCAGGCGATCATAGAGTTCGTTGTAGCGAACCAACATTTTGCTGGGGATACTCCGAGTCCCCAAGCTACCCCGATCAATCTCGCCCTTCACCTTTTCAAGCGACGCAGCGGTGTAGGCGATAAATGCACCTCGCATGAGCGCAGCCTCCCACGTCCCCTTGGAGCTCCCGGCCCCCGCCGAAGGAAACCATTTTCGATGCTTTCGCCCAGTGCGACGAATCTCGTAAGCTTGGCCACAGGACTGGCCCAAATGATTGGAGGCTCGCTCGGGTTGCCCCTCGGTGAACAAGTTGGGCTTGAGGCTACAGATCGGCGTCATGAAGGACTTGTCCTTGCCATCGCCGAACAGAGCCTCTTCACTTTGAGACATTTTGGTGGGGCGCGCCCAGGCGGGGTCCTTTCCTTCGTAATACTTTTTGACCTGCTCTCGCACCCGCTCCACGAGCCGCGCCTTCATGGCCTCTTTGCCCTCAGGACTTTCGCACGCCTTGAGAGCGCCCGAATGTGGGATCTTTGCCACCGTAAGGGCTCCCGACTCCGTTCCGGTACAGGGCACTGGCGTCCCCGCAGCCCATGCCTGCCCCTGCGTACTGAAAAGCACACCCAGAGCGACCCAAAGCTGCGTCACAGAGTTCGACATAAATTGTCCCCCACGAAAATCCTGAGCCATCGAACGAAATTTGACAAGACGCGTTAGATGCTTTGAGATCAAGTCATGGTCGGTCTCAACAAGGCAAATTGTCTACCGGGCGAGAAACCTCCTATTTTCTTGGGGTTTTGGCCCAATCGAGCACTCAAACCTTCCCCCCTTCATGTGTCCCTCCGGACACGGTTCAGCGGGCTTTTACTCACGCTCACCGTCTCCAGTTTTTTGGGGGGAGCCTTGTCACTGGGTCATGCGCAGCAAGCCCGTGCTGGCGACGACATGGAAGAAATGCTCTCACTCTTTGATCGCTATTACGAAGAACTGGATCCTAGCGACCCCAAGAGCCGTCCCAAAAACTCATCTGGCAACTCAGGTGGCGCAAGCGCCGAGAAGGATCTGAATGCCCTGTTTGAACGCAAGGCCGCAGCCCACGACCAGAGGAGGGATGCGTTTTGGCAAGAGCTCACCCAACTGGAATTTTCTCCTCTGGGCGAGATCACTCGTCGGGATGCCAATGCGCCAACCCCTCAGGATGATCTCGAGCCGGATCCCGAGCTGGATGCATTTTTAGCCGATCTCGACGCGCCTTCGGCTCCCAGTGCGGATACGACTGGGAGCTATCAGGGTCCTTACCGCGCAGGTTATGAGCCCGAACCTTCAAAGCCCCAAGAAGAAGTCGTCATTCAAGGCGGAGGCTCGCCACGACTGATCGAGTTTAAAGGAAAGTCCAAACCCAAAGCTGTTCCAAAAGTAAAATGAAGCTTCTGCATGCCCTTCTGGCTGCCTTGCTGCTGTCTCAAAGCCTCGCCTGCTGGCCGGAGCGCTTCTCGCCACAGAATAATCCCCCACCTTCACCTTCAACTTTAGTGGCGCCCGTTCCTCAGATCTCGCCCTCGGTGAGAGAAGTTCAGCCTCGACCCACTTCCCGCCCTTTGCCGAGCCCGACCGTCTCGCCTCCTTCAAAAAAACGCTTCGAAATCTTTTCGGTCTACCCGACTCCGCAAAGCCCGCCGCCTGAGCCTGAAGCACAGGCTCAGGCACCTCCTCCAATCCCATCCCCGAGTCCCACTGAGGGCGCAGAGGAGGAAGTCGTAATCATCCCGGCCGTTCCAACGCCGCAGGTGATCGAGTTCTCAGGGCGTCCTTCGCCCAAGCCCAAAGAATAGGCTTTGCATCTTCAACAGCCCTCGGCTTTACTGGATCAAAAAAAGGGGGCTTTGATCATGCAGCGACAGTTTAGACTCTTAGCATTCTTGGGCTCACTCACTGCAGCGGCACTTGCTCTTACTTTCTCCACTCCTGCTTATGCGGAGCGAGTCATTGGGATTGGTGTTCAGATTCGAATCAATCCTCAACTTTACCCTGAAGTCATTGGCGTCCTGCCCACAGGGCCTGCAGCCACTGCGGGCATTCTCCCCGGTGATTTGATTCTTGCCGTCGATGGACGTGTCACTCGAGGACAGACCCTTGAAACCGTCACCGCTTGGCTCCGGGGCCCCGGCTTTGTTGGGAGCCTGATCACGCTCGAAATCTTCTCTCCACGACACGCAATGCCCCGCACCCTTCAGCTCTTGAGACAAGTGGTCGGCGAAGACTGCCTCATGGAAGGCAGCTATCGCCTTCGCATCTCTGGATCGATCGATTCGGGTTGGCTCTATGGCAATATCGGCAATCAATCCGTGGATTGGAGAATCGCTTTTGGTCGCGTGAGCGCGCGAGCAGGTGGAAGGTACGAGTCCTTGGATATTCGAGCCATCCCCTACTCCAACGAACTCGAAGTCTCCGGATGGATCGGGGCGACCCGAGTTTCTTGGAGATCTTTTGCGGGAATGTTTACAGGCTATCAGCCCTGCATTCGACCCTAACCCAAACGAAGATTATCGATTAACCGGGTGGAGCCCAACACTGCCGCAACAAAAACGGTGGCGTTGGGGTCTGCTCGGTTGACCTGTTCCAGAGTGGCCGAGTCTCGTAGCTCAAAGTATTGCACTTGAAGAGTAGGCTCTCGCCTCAAATACTCTCGTCCCATCCGAACTAACCGCTCGGCGTCGATCTCACCTGCCTGGTAAGCTTCTTTCACTTTCCTTAATGCAGCATAAAGAGCAGGGGCTGCGCTCCGCTCGTTGGCTGTGAGGTAGATGTTTCGTGAGCTCATCGCAAGCCCATCCGCCTCTCTGACCGTGTCGCCGCGAGTGAGCTTGATCGGAATATCTAAATCCCTCACCATTCGCTCAATGACGGCACATTGTTGAGCGTCCTTTTGTCCAAAATAGGCCAAATGGGGTTGAGACATCATCAAGAGCTTCAGCACGACTGTGGTGACGCCATCAAAGTGTCCCGGTCGAAAACTCCCGCAAAGAGGCTTGGACACTCGTGACTCGATGACTTGGGTCGAAGCATCGAGAGCGAAGACTTCCGAAACCTCCGGCGCAAAAAGCACCGAACAGCCCGCCGATCTCAACAGCGTGACATCTCGATCAAAAGGGCGCGGGTACCGGGCCAAGTCCTCCTTCGGGCCAAACTGAAGGGGATTCACAAAGATCGTAGCAATGACCTGATCACACTCTCGCAGGGCTTGCCGCACCAACGACAAATGGCCTTCGTGCAGCGCTCCCATGGTAGGAACGAGCCCCACCCTGACTTTGGGATCCAGCCCATCCCGATAGGAACGCAGCTCGGCCCGCGTTTTGAGAATCAACATGGAGAGTCAACCTAGCGCCGTGCCCGGTAAGGACCAGCCGACAATCGCTTCACGGCAGACTTTAATCTGGGATGAGCGGCAAGCCCTGGGAGCCTTTCTTTGTACCGACCCTCTTGGCTCGAGAGTCTCGAGAGCTCATCCTCAAACGAGGGCTCGGCCGCACGCTCGAGGTCCAGCTGCTTAATCTGGTCGTACAAGGCTGCGTCCCGGGTGATTTTCATCCCGGTGCGCGGAGCACTGAGAGAACTCAAGGCTCTGGACCCCGATCTTTCGGACCTCAAGCCTTCGACAAAACCTGTAGCGGAGAGCAGTAAAGCCGATGCACAACCCAGCGCAGCCCACTTCATTCGGATCTTCACGTTCCACTCCTCTTTGCGTTCGCTGGGATTAGCCCCTTCGACTCGCCGCCCACTTGAGCAAGGGGGGTGCCAGCCGACACACCCCGCTCCCGCCGCCAAAACCCCTTGAAATCACAACCAATGCCCATGAAGATCGCTGATTGAACTGTAAAACATTTTGACACTTGCCTCAGGGGATGACGCCTTTTGACCACTCCGCCCACACCCAAAACTCGAGACATTCGCCTGACTGGAGTTCGCCAGAACAACCTCAAGAACTTCTCAGTTGAGTTTCCGGCCAAAAAAATCACGGTCGTCACCGGCCTATCCGGCAGCGGTAAGAGCTCCCTGGTCTTTGACACCCTCTACGCCGAAGGCCAGCGCAGGTACATTGAGTCGCTATCGACCTACACGCGGCAATTTCTCGAAAAAATGCCCAAACCGGAGATCGAGTCAGTGGAGAACATCCCTCCTTCGATCGCACTGGAGCAAAAAAATCACGTGCTCAACTCACGAAGCACCGTGGGTACACAGACTGAAGCCATCGACTACTTGCGCGTTCTCTTCTCTAAGGTCGGAAAAACCCAATGCTTGGACTGTGGGATCGAAGTTAAGAAACTGGACCCGCAACAGATCCTGGATTGGGCAGCCCAGTGGACGATCAAAAAAAGGGTTCTCCTCTGTGCTCCACTTCAGGCAAACTCTCCCGACGGCTCTCATTCCGAGAAGAAGACACGCGCTAAAAAAACCAAACGATCCACATCGGGCTCTCTGCGAAGCTGGTTTGAATTACTGAGAGAACAGGGCTACCGCCGCTTGGTCTATCGAGACCCTCAGGACCGGGCCCTCCAAATGGACCTGAATGATTTGGGCACGCCGGAGTTTCCATCACTGCCCGATGAGGCCATTCATTCAGGTCGAATTTTTGTTGTGATCGACCGCATGAAGCTCGGCTCCTCAGGGCCCGACTCAGAAACACTCACCCGCATGAGCGATTCGATTTCCCAGTGTCTGACTCTGGGACAAGGGCGAATCAGTTTTGTTTCCCTCCCCGAGTCTCCCGCGCAGGATCCCGCTGAATGGAAATCTTTTGACCAACGCTTTGCTTGCATTCAGTGCGCGAGAGAGTACCGAGTCCCCGAACCCCATCTTTTCTCATTCAATAGTCCGATGGGTGCCTGTAGCAAGTGCTCTGGGTTTGGATTCACTCTCGAGCTGGATGAAAATCTCATTGTCCCGGACACTTCTAAGACCATCAAGAACGGAGCCATTGACCCCTTTTCAAAACCCTCCTTTTCGGACTGGCAAAAGGATCTATTTCGCTTCTGCGAACGCCAAGGGATCTCCATTGGCAAACGCTACCGAGAGCTGACTGCCAAAGAACGCGCACTCATTTGGAATGGAGCCCCGGGAGATAAGACCTTTTCTGGAATTCATGCCTGCTTCGAGGAAATGAAACGGTGGAAGTACAAGCTCCATATTCGCGTCTTTATTCGCCGCTATCAGGCCCAACTGCTCTGCACTGAGTGTAAGGGAGCACGCCTCAAGCCTGAGGCACTCGCCGTTAGAGTGGGAGGCAAAAATCTGCCTCAAGTGCTGGATCTCGCTCTCGAGGATTCACTGAGATGGATTCGTGAACTTCCGACTCAATGGACATCTAACGAGGCCAAGATCTCTGCCGAAATCTACCAACAAGTCGAAAGACGCCTCTCTTTTTTAGAGGAGGTCGGGGTGGGCTATCTCACGCTGTCGCGCCTCACAAAAACACTCTCTGGGGGCGAATTTCAAAGAATCTGCCTCGCCACTCAGCTCGGCAACGGACTGTGTGGCACCCTCTATGTTCTGGACGAGCCGTCCATCGGTCTTCATGCGTCAGATACGGAGAGGCTGATTCGAATTTTAAAGCGACTCCGAGATCAGGGAAATACTGTAGTCGTTGTCGAACATGATCCCGAAGTCATAAAGAGCGCAGATTGGTTGGTCGAACTTGGTCCAGGCGCCGGCAGACGCGGGGGCGAGCTCGTGGCTCAGGGAACCACGGAGACTGTTGCCCGTGCCTCTCGCTCCGTCACAGGAAAGTACCTCGCAGATTCAACCCACATTGATCGAATACGCCCATTTCGGCCTGCTCGTGCGAGAAGGGGCATCAAAATCACAGGCTGCTCTGAGCATAATCTCAAGAATCTCACCGTGGACTTTCCTCTGGACCGTTTTGTTGTCGTGACTGGAGTGTCGGGCTCTGGAAAAAGCACTCTAGTCCACAGGACCCTTCATAACGCTCTCTCAAAGCTATTCTTTCGTGACGTGGATGTTGAAATCGGGCGCTACGAAAACCTTTACGGAGCAGATCAGGTCTCAGGTGTGGTCCTTTTAGATCAAACGCCGATCGGAAAGAGCTCGCGCTCCAATCCTGCAACTTATCTTAAAGCCTGGGACGAAATCAGAAGACTCTATGCCGCACAACCCTTGGCCCTTCGGAGGGGTTATACGCCCCAGCACTTTTCTTTTAATGTCGACGGTGGACGCTGTCCGGTTTGCAAGGGCGAGGGCGAAATCACTCTCGACATGCACTTCATGGCGGAGGTTCGACTGCCTTGCGAAGAGTGTAACGGCAAGCGCTTCAAGAAATCGGTTCTAGATATCACTTATCGCGGAAAAGACGTGTTTGGACTTCTCAACACCACCATTGATGAAGCCTATGAGCTCTTTCTAGATAACCCAACCCTCAAACGAAAGTTTGGCATTCTGAGAGAAGTGGGCCTTGGATATCTGCAGGTCGGTCAGAGCTCCACCACTCTATCTGGCGGAGAGTCCCAACGACTCAAGATTGCAGCCACTCTGGATGACAGGACTTCAGAGAATCTTCTTTATCTCTTTGACGAACCGACCACTGGCCTTCACCTGGATGACGTCAAAAAACTCCTCGGAGTCATCCAAGATCTCGTGGATGGAGGACACAGTGTGATCATGATTGAGCATCATCTCGATATGATTGCTCAAGCAGACTGGGTCGTTGACCTAGGGCCCACGGGAGGAAGCCAAGGCGGATACATGATTGCCGAGGGGCCTCCCGACGCGCTGGTGCTTGACCCAAAATCCATCACGGGTCGGATGCTCCAACGCGCCGGGTACCAATTCCCCGAACGCGAGCTCTATCGCAGCTCGTGAGCTTGCGGAGCCGGCGGCATATCCGAGGTCACGGCAGGATCCGTCAATGAGCTCAAGGTCACTTCCACTCTGAACTCATGAGAGGCCGTGTCCTGAACGACGACCCACTGAGCCGTGCTGACGAGCCGGATTCGCTTCCCTTCGTAGGCGGCCCAATACTTGGTATCGCCTTCAAGCGCGTAGCGTGGGTTCTGGCGACGCTTTGCCGTCGAGAGCCAAGCATGCTTGATCAAATCCACTTCAAAGTACGCCCTGTTGTTTTGAATCACTACTTTGCCGAGCAACAGATAGCGCTCACCCTCCGAAAGCTCGACGGCTTGATTCGAAACTTGGAAAGGCCAAGGAACCTCTCCACCACAAGTAGAGTAGCACCCTTCTCCTGAACGAGCCGGCGTGCTGGCTGGAGGTGGATCCTGCAGCCCATAGACAACACTCGACGCTCCAGCAAGCAGTGCAAAAAGTGCCACCACCCAATTGATTCTCACTGTTTTCATCATTCCCCCCTCTTTAGCCCTCGGGCTTCAGTCTTTTGAAATTTCCGCTTCAGCGGATTATTTGCGCCACTCAGTTGAACTCGGAGTCCCGGAGCCAGGCGATAACCTTCCTTCCAATTGAGGAGGTATTGCGGCTCTTTCATATCGGGCTCGATCAACTTACGAAGCCGATTGATGTTATAGTAAAGTTTATTGTCGTGCGCATGGGGGCGATACTTCTCACCCCAGACCTTTTCGATCAGTTCGGCCTTGGAGAGAGCTCGATCGCTATCTCCCCCATCCCGATGATGCGCCTCGGAGAGTGCCTCAAGAATGTGCAAGAGCACGTATTGTTTACCGAGCGAGATGCCGCTCTTTTCTCGAGTCTGCACTTGGAGCTTACGGCCATCCACCATGAGATCGACTGACTCCTGGCTGAGCCTCTTGCGCTCCACTTCTATCTGCGTACGGATGAAAGCAAAGGCCTCACCTTTGGATGCGTTTTCTAACATCTCCAAATACCAGTTTGCCTTGGCAAACTCCGACTTCACGCGAGCCAAGCAGGCGTAGGCATACAGAACAAATAAGTGCAGATACCAATTGTGGTCCGCCAAAAAGGCGGCCTGCGCCTTTTCAAACCATCCCTGAGCGGGCTCTGTCTCTTTGGCACGGAGATGAAGCCATCCCAGCTGAAGATAAATCATTCCATTGATTGTACGTAAGGACTGATCCTCATAGCGAGCCAGCGCCCAATTCAAGAGTACTCTTGCCCGCCGATAGTGCCCACGTTGTGTAAAAGTATTGGCAAGCATCACCCAGCCACGCGCCTCAGCCTCAGGCTCGCTTGGGGTACCTAGGGACTTTTCGTGGGCCAAGGCCCTGAGAAACTGACGCAGCTGAAACTGGGCTTCGCGCCACTGCTCACGCTGGCCGCTGAGCACGGCCTGACAGTACCAAACGGCGGCTGGCATCTGGGTCGGGTAACTCACCATCAGCCCACGAAGCTCCCGCTCGAGCTGTGCGATTTCGGCAGAATCCCTCGCCTCACTGGCCATTCTTAAAAGCCTGCCCATGACCTCGGCCGTTAGCCGAACATCACCCGAAGCCCGCGCTACCTGAAACGCCTGCCGATAGGTCGCTCTCGCTTCTTGAAGCGCACATTTTTCAGCTAAGAGATTACCCAGCTTCAAGAGGTCCTGCGGCTGAGCCCCCTCGAGTCGAGGGCTTCTGGGTCCGATTTGAGAATGCAACTGCTCCAAGAACGACTCCACCTGGTATTTGAGGCCGGCCGAATGTATTCAGATCCGGGCGGTAGTCAATATGGAACTCAGCTTTCGTCACTGGGGTGAACCAAGTGACCGAAACGACAGCAAAAAACCCAAGATCCTCCTCCTGCACGGAATGGGTGGAACGGGCTCTCTTTGGCGACCCATCGCGGCTTTGCTCGAGGATCAGTTTGAAATCTTAGCTCCCGACCAGCGGGGGCATGGCGGAAGCCAGAGCGTCCCCGAGTCTGATCCAGCCCAGGGATTCTCGCCCCTGGATTACGCCGCGGATTTAGTTGAGACGCTCACCCAAACTGGATTTCACCCTTGCATCGCAGTAGGCCACTCCATGGGTGCCCGAACGGCTTGTGCTCTTGCTGAGCTCCG
>Ga0169931_10015089_pt1 | contig 10376 bp, 5 predicted proteins | sample Kivu_15m_20L_FD_129675 | JGI IMG/M metagenome (GOLD analysis project Ga0169931, IMG submission 129675) | Freshwater microbial communities from Lake Kivu, Western Province, Rwanda to study Microbial Dark Matter (Phase II) - Kivu_15m_20L... | ecosystem: Environmental > Aquatic > Freshwater > Lake ... | reverse complement strand
TGTCCTGTAGGCCATGCTCAAAAATAGGCTACGAAAATTGTCCAAAAAAGCACTTCAATTGCATGAATCTTCAGAATCTGGAAAACATAAAAAAAGATTTGGAATCAATTACCAGGTGAGACAGGGAGCTCATGTTCAAAGGCCTTGTTGAATTAAATCAATCTGTTTATCTGGTATTTTCTGAAAAAATGAAAGCGTTCTTCTTGAGGAATCTGATTAATTATTATTTATGTAATCGTTCATAACCGTTGTCACATGAATCATAAATATCTACCTCTTTTTGCCTTCATTTTTTCCATTGTTATTGTTTCATGCTCGCCGCAAGCATCCGAAGAAAACAAAAAAGTGGACGCAACTCCTGTTGAGGAAAGTCACGAAACCCTTGTTAAACGTGGCGAATACCTTGTAGGAATCATGGGTTGTAACGATTGTCATTCGCCCAAGACCATGGGCGAAAAAGGTCCTGAAATAATTCCTGAATTGATGCTTTCCGGTTATCCGGCATTGCGCCCCCTGGTTGATTTTGACAGTAAATTGATTAAAGAAGGATTTGGTATGTTTTATCCGGACTTAACTGCTACGGCCGGACCCTGGGGAATTTCATTTGCAGCAAATATTACACCTGATGAAACAGGAATAGGCAATTGGACGGAAGAACAATTTAAAATAGCTTTGAAAGAAGGAAAAGCAAAAGGTCTTAAAGGTGGCAGAACGCTTTTACCTCCGATGCCCTGGACAAATTATACACAAATCAAAGACGAGGACATTCATGCCATTTTTGTTTACCTGAAAAGCATTCCGCCTGTTAGCAATTTGGTGCCGGCCCCTATTGCACCTCAACAGTCCTGATGTTTCTATTAAAACATCAATGCTTTGAGTAAAATATAAACTGCCTTTTTAATTAAGTAGAATAGCAAAAAGGATAGCGATAAACGCTATCCTTTTTGTTCGAAACACAAATCCTTTTTTCTTTTTACGTTTCAAGTATTAGCTTAGGCTTCTGAACGCAGAATCCTAAGCTGATCGCGCAGTTGACCAATCTCTTCCTTGGTTTTGGATATCTTTTTCTGAATATCCCGACGCATGTCGTCGGCAGCCTTTGATTTAGAATTGGCAAAGAAACCGATGTTATTTTCGAGAGTTTGTACATCGCTTTCGAGGCGGCGTATTTTATCCTGCACCACATTGCGTTGAAACTGCAATTTGTCTTTTCCACCTTTTTCACCTGAAGTGTTTTGCACTTGTGAGCGGAAGGCTTCTCTCCGGCTTTCAGCCGATAAGTTTTTCAGCTTTGCAAACTGAGCATCAATGGCCGTGCGGTAATTCTTTTGAATTTTATCCTTTTGCTTGATGGGAACCAGACCAATTGACATCCATTCATTTTGGAAAGCTTTGAGGGTTTCAAACGTTTCGTTTCCATCCTCAGCATGAACGTATGCTTGTATGCGCTCCACCAGATCCTCTTTCTTTTTCAGATTTTCGTCCTGATCGGCCGTCATATCCGCAAAATGCTCCTTTCTGCGATTGAAAAAATCATCGCATGCAGTGCGAAAGCGCTTCCATAGTTTATCTGAATGCTTTCGGGCTACCGGACCGCTGCTTTTCCATTTGTCCTGAAGTACTTTTAGCTGGTCGGCTGTGGCTTTCCAGTCTGCACTTTCTTTTAGCGCTTCAGCCTGCATACAAAGGTCTACTTTCACTTTGTAATTATCATTCTGTGCTTGTCTGAGGTCTTTGTAAAAGACTTCTTTTTGTGCGTAAAAATGATCGCGCATGGCTTTAAACTCTTCCCAAATACGCTGATTGTCCTTAGGGGCGGCAAAGCCGGCCTTTTTCCAATCAGCCATCAAAGAGTTAAACACTTCAGATATTTCTTGCCACGATGTATGATTATCAAGCGGAAGCTTTGAAAGTTGCTCTTTGGTTTTCTCAATAATCTCAAGCTTCTTGGCAAGATTTTCTGAGTATTCAGACTCTTTTGATTCAAGGTACTCTTTTCTTCTGTCGAACAATCGATCGCCTGCGGCTTTGAAGCGATCCCAAACGGCATCACTTTGTTCTTTGGTTACGTGGCCGATATCCTTCCAATCTTTCAAAAGCAGGTTGTATGCATCAATAGATTCTTTAATTGAATCATTTAAAAACAACGCTTCGGCCTTTTCACACAATTCTGTTTTGAGTTCAAGGTTTTTTCTGTAATCAAGATCCCGGAGCTCATCATTGATGTGCACCAATTCAAAAAGCCTTTCGCGATGGAACTGGTAAGTTTTGTAAACTTCATCCATTTGAAGCTGTGGAACACGTCCAACGGCTCTCCAGTTGGAATCAATTCCCTTTAGTTTTTCAAACAGCTCCTTGTTATTGCTTCCGGGCTCCTCAACAAGTTTTTTTAACTCTTCAATCAATCCTTCGCGAATGTGCAAATTGGTATGCAACTCTTTCTCGCGTTGTTCTCTGATTTTGGATCTGGCTTCTCTGAAGCGTTCTTGCAAAGCCTTGAACTCCTCATCTATTGAATCAAAAGGCACTTCAAAGTCCTCCTCAATTCCCCCATTTTCAAGGTACTTTTCTTTCTTATGCCGAATTTCTTCATTTTTTACATTTCTGTAAGCCTCGCGCAACCGGGTTACTTTATTGCGTGAATCTGGCACAGAGGCAAGTGCTACACAAGCTCGAAGTTTTTCGGTAAGTTCTTCCCGACTAAGCTCATCGTAAGCAATATGCTCTTCGAGTTCTGCATCATGATTGTGGTGCTCTTCTTCAACATCTTCCTCCTGAGTACTAGAATTCTCTTCCGACACAATTTCAGGAGAACTTGCCACAACAATGGATTCAACTTGTTTTTCTTCTTCTGCCTCTCCGGCAGATGCAAATTCTGGTTGAGAATCAATTGGGTTCTCTCCGATCTTCTCCGATGACTCAAAATCTGAATTGTTGCTTCCTTCTGCCTTTTCATCAGAGGGTACAGGTTGAGGCACATTCGGTTCCACTTCAAGAGGCACTTCAAGAGGAATTGGACTTTCGTGTTCCGGTTCCATTAAAGGAAGCTCCAAATCATTTGTTAATGCTTCAGGAGTTTCCAATACTCCGGCGACCTCATTCTCCTCCTGATGAGAGTTAGCAGAAATCTCATCATTGGTTGAATCTGAAGAATTAACGATGTTTTCGCTTTGTTCCTCTCTTTGTGTTTCCTCGTTGTTCATAGTCTTGATATGTGTCCGTTTAAACCGGATTGCAGTTTTACAAAGGTCAAAAATAGTTTTTCCATGAAATGCATTGCTCAAATGCTGAAAAAACTAACAAAGATTTAGCATTAGATATTGTAAAAACAAGAAAATTATTATTTGAAAGCGTCTGGTTTTATTGAGATAACACGGAATTACTGCCCTTGAAAATTCATTGGCACAAAAAAATGCTTGCTTTGGCATTTTTGTTGTAATTTAATTTCACTCTTAAATTTTTATTAATGAAAAAGTTGTTCAAGACAAGCTTGCTTGTTTTAATCGTTTTATCCTGGAGCGCTTGTGTTGAGGAAGATCCTATTGAACCGGATATTGATTCCCGTGAAAAATTTATTGGAACCTGGAGTGTTCAGGAAAAAATTGGAGGACAAGTTACCGGTGCATACCAGAGTGTGGTAAGCAACGACGCCGCAAATACTTCTAGGATTACGATAGGAAATATCTACAACCTTGGCGCAGGCAGTTCAATAACTGCGATTGTTGCGGGTAACTCTCTTGATATCTCGTCTCAGGTAGTAACCGGAATTACCATTCAAGGTTCTGGTTTGTTTTCGGGCGAGCGTTTCACATTAAACTACACAGCCAACGATGGTAGCGGAGCTCAAACAGTAGAGGCTGTTTATTCAAAATAAATTTAAACACGTTTTTATGAAATTACTTTTTTCAAAAGGTAGACTTTTCGTGTCTGCCATATTCCTTTTCACTTTAATTGGTTCCTGCGCTCGTAGGAATGTAACCCGTGTTGAACATGATAAAGTTATTGATTTAAGTGGGAAGTGGAACGAAACCGATGCCCGGCTTGCCGCAGAATCATTAATTCAGCAGGTGCTTACAGGAGGCTGGTTGAGTAACTTTATGACAAATCAGCAACGAAAGCCTGTTGTTATTGTTGGGTTGATTCGCAATCACAGTCATGAGCATCTGGATCCGGAAATTTTTACAAAAGACATCGAAAAAGCATTTATCAAAGACGGCCGCGTGAGGCTTGTTCAGGCAAATGAAAAACGTGATGAATTGCGAGCCGAAAGAGCAGATCAACAGAATTTCTCATCAGAAGAAAGCATGAAAAAATTTGGTCGTGAATTAGGGGCGGATTTTATGTTGCAGGGAACAATCAAATCGATTGTTGATGCCCTTGGACGCGAACAAACAACATACTGGCAGATTGACCTTGAATTAGCGCATCTTGAAACCAATGAAATGGTATGGATTGGCGATTATAAAGGCAAGAAATACATTCTTAACTAGGTAAAGATTCATGATTCAATATGGACGGCATAGGTTTCTTTTGCTCCTGATTTTACTTTTTGCATCTTGTGTAAGCTACACCGTCCGTCATTCGTCGTTTCTTGAAACCTTTTTGCGTGAAGACTTTCTCCTGGCTCAAAAAGAGCTATTAAAAACAGAGAAGTCCTCTGAAAAAAGAAACAAAAGCCTGTATTTACTTGAAAAATCACATCTTGAATTGATTACAGGCAATGCTGATGCTGCTCATAAATCATTTATCAAGGCCGATGAATATATTCAATCCATTGTGGCTGATCCTTCTTCCGATTTGTTGGCTCTGATAAGCAACCCACAGGTTAAGGTTTACGAGCCGGAAGGACATGAGCTTGTTATGATGCATTATTACCATGCCCTGGCCTTGATTAATCAAGGTCGATTTGAATCGGCTTTGGTTGAATGCCGGCGAATGAACCTTCAACTTCAGAAGCTAAATTCGTCAGGAAACAGTTTGCGTAAATACAACGAAGATGCTTTCGGGCATTTACTGATGGGCTTGGTGTATGAAGTAACAGGCGATTTTAACAACGCTTTCATTGCCTACCGAAACGCGCTTAAGTTTTTTGAGGGCTCTTATGCTGAGCTTTTCAGCTCAGAGATTCCGGAATTTATAAAACATTCATTGGTTCGGGCCGCCAAGGCTTCCGGACTTAAAACAGAAGCTGAATATTATTCCACCTCTTTCGGCATAGCCGAGATGCCAAAAGAAGCGGCAAGGCTCATTCTGTTGATTGAAACAGGCAAAGGACCTAGAAAAAGCGAGGCTCGTTTTCAATTTGCATTTCATCAAAGTGGCGACAGAATCAATTTTAATAATTACGATAGAAATATAAACTTCTCTTATCCATCATCGGCAATAGGTGCTATTGACCAAATTAATTTGCAAAAACTTCAAATGTATCAGATCGCTTTTCCGGTGTATCGGGATTTGGACGATAGATTTAATCTTGATGAATTGATTATCAATGGAAACAGGGTAAAGGCCGATTTAGTGCAGCCACTTGCACTTGTAGCTCAGCAAAGCCTAAGAGATCGGTTCATCAATAATTTTTCAGAAGCATTCCTACGCCTGGCAATTAAAAAAGCTGCGGAACATGCGCTTTCTTCTCAATCGAAGGACTTAAGTTCAGGCATTCAAATGATTAACGCCTTAACCGAAAAAGCAGATTTACGAAGCTGGAGTACACTTCCTTCTAATGTTTTTCTGGTTTCGCTTCCGTTAAACCATGGAATGAACGAATTCACGATTCAAATTCCCGGCAACAATGGTGCTGTAAGAACAGAAGTAGTAAGAATAGATGCTTCCAGAGGAAGAACATACATCAAAAACATGAGAATAATCAACGCCACAAGGTAAAGTAGCCTTTTCGGTATTCAAAATCACCTTCTACTTTGAGTAAATAAAAGTATGTTCCCTCGGGTAATTTTCCGTCGATTAAAATGGTGCCTTCTTCGCTTTCTCCAGCCCAATCGTTTTGGTAATCCATAGACTGATAAATGAGGACACCCCGCCTGTCGTAAACTTTGAATTCAATCTGTTTTTCCGGATTGTGCACAATCACAAACTGATCGAATACACCATCGCCATTTGGCGAAAAACCCTCGGGAACAAACACATTGTCGGAGCTGCCTATGCAATCGGGATGATCCTTATCAAGCATGGTGATTGTTAAAATGGTAGAATCTGCACAAATGCCATTAACAACTTTCCAGCGCAGATAGTAATTACCGGCAGAATCGGCTACAAAGCCGGAATTTTGAAAAGCGGGTTCAAACACTTGTGCCCCGGCAGAAAGCAAGGTCCATAAACCATCGCCAAAATCTGGTATTTCAGCCTGCAAATAAACGGTATCACCTAAACAGCCTGCTAAGTCAGCTCCGGCATCAGCATTAGGAGCTTCAATCATATCAATGAAAACGGTGTCACGCAAAGTGCAGGCTCCATTGCTCACATTCCAAACCAGGGCTCTGAAACCTGAATTGGGAGTGATGAATCCACTTTGAGGGTCGTTTGGATCACTAAAAAATCCACCCGATAGGGTGCTCCAAAAACCATTGCCCAGCTCGGGAACACTCGCGTTTAATTGCGTGCTATTACCACAAAGCTGTTGATCTTCACCCGCATAAACGGGAAATGGAGGCTCTTCTGAAACGAGGTTGACGGTATCAGCAGAAAGACAGGCGCCTTCCTGCAATACCCAGGCAATAATAAATTCACCTGTTGATTGCGAAAACAAGGTTGTAGATGCTGAAGCCGTATCCTCGATTACGCCATCTCCGGCAATAATTACCCACCATCCGTTGCCCGAAATAGCTGGACTTGCCTCAATTAAAATTTCTGTACCGCAAATAGTTGCGTTGTCCATGGCCATTGCTGTTTGTGTGGGAGTTTGTCGAATCAGAATAACTGTATCGGCAACCAATGGACAAAAGTTGTTTCCAACGGTCCAGCTTAAACTAACGGTATCGGTAATAAAACTTAACATGGCCTGCCCGGTTCCGGTATCGTCTATCGAGGCTTCGCCTGATAAGATTTCCCAGATGCCTACACCAAAATTTGCCTCAGAACCTTGAAGTTGCAGCTCTTCCTGGCAAACAGTAGTGTCATTGCCGGCAAAAACAAATGGTTCAGAAATATATCTGATGATGAAAATGGTATCCCTGCTAATACAATGCGCATTGGTAATACTGTATTCCAGAATATTCACTCCGGGTTCAATTGAGTTTATGCTGGTAATTTGCCCCGAAGAATTTACGATGTTCAAGTCTCCCGAAATCAATGTCCAAAGAGGAATGCCCCCTGCTGTATTGTTGCCAAACAACAATGTGCTATTACTACAAGTTTCAATATCAATGCCGGCATTTGCCTGAGGAGTTTGGCTTGCAACAGTTAACTGGACAGTATCAGCGTTTAATGGACAAGGAGAGCTGCTTACTTGCCAGACAAGCTGAACGGTGCCGGGTAAAAGGTTACTTAAACCCGTTTGTGGATCATTCTCATCATCAATCTGAGCAGTACCGGCAATCAGCACCCAGGCTCCGGAACCAGAAGAGGGGATTTCTGCATTTAGAGAGGTTGTCGTTCCGCATACTAGTGCATCTTCTCCTGCAGCAGCAGGAGAAGGAAGAGTGGCTCTAAAAACTTCCACATCATCGTTTGAGGCCGGACAGATTCCATTTAAAGTCGTCCACCTGAGCACATTTTGTCCGGGCGATAAGCCGGATACTGTTGTGTTGGGATTAAATGCATTTTCGATTGTTGCCGAACCGCTAATGACCGACCAAATACCTGTTCCAACCAATGGAAGATTGGCCAAAAGGGTTGTACTCTCTTCACAAACTTGCTGATTTGCACCTGCATCGGCAACATCTGGAGGCGTTTGTCTGATTATCGTCACCTGATCGGCTGAAGGTTCACATGCCCCATTGGATATGGTCCAAACAAATACATTCGCACCTGAGCTCAGGGAAGTAACTGTTGTGTTTGGAGAATTGAGATTTTGAACAGATGCGCTTCCGGAAAGAACCGACCAGGAACCGGATCCAATCAATGGTGTATTTGCTTGTAAATGAACCGTGTCTGTACAAACCTGTCTGTCTTCTCCGGCTATGGACGATGAAGGAGGAAGAGAACGGATTATTTGCACATCGTCAAAAGATACGCAAGTACCATTTGTAACAGTCCATCGGAGTGTTGTTGAGCCTTGACCAAGTCCGGACACACTGGATAAAGCATTTCCCGGGTTTGAAATTGTAGCCGTTCCGCTCAAAACAGTCCAAACACCTGTGCCAGCAGCAGGTTGAGTGGCATCAAGCACGGTCTGGTCGGTACAAAGACTTTGGTCTGGTCCGGCATCTGCAGATGTTGGATTTTGGTCTACCGTTATCACTATTTCATCGGAAGAGGCGGGGCAAGCCCCGTTGCTGACTGTCCACAATAAAACATTTGCTCCAACAGCCAATTGGCTCACGCCTGAATTGGGCAGTGTGGGGTTGCTGAAATTTCCATTTCCTGAAAGTACCGACCAGAAACCGGTTCCCACGGTTGGTTGCTCCGCGTTTAATTGTGCACCGGTTGCACAAGTTTGAAAGTCGTTTCCTGCATTTGCAGGAGATGGCTCTTCAAAACGTGTTAAGGTTATTTGATCGGTTGCAGGGTCGCAAACCCCATTGGATACTGTCCACAAAAACACATTCTGCCCAATTCCGAGATTACTTACCAGCGTAGTGGGACTTGAGATATTTTGAATAAAGGCAGAGCCTGATATCAACTGCCACTGTCCGCCGGCACCGGCGGGAAGGCTTGCCGCAAGACTTGCTGAACCTGCACAAACACCAAAGTCGGCTCCGGCATTCGCTTGTAGTTGGTTAAGGACTGTTACGGTTATTTCATCCGAAACCGGCGGACAAATTCCGTTACTTACGGTAAATCTGAACACATTGGCTCCTGAAAGAAGGCTGCTAACAGAAGTAAGAGGATTTGTTGGATCAGCAATGAGACCGGCTCCGGAAACGACTGACCAAATGCCCTGACCTGAAAGAGGAGCTGATGCATTTAACTGAGTTTCTGTACTGCATATGGTTTGATCCAGACCAGCATCCGGCTGATTTACCTGCACAAAACTTTGAATGGTAACCTCATCAAACGCTGCTGGGCAGCTTCCGTTTACAACTGTCCACCGCAAAACATTCACTCCCGGCTGGAGTGCGCTTACAGCGGATGTTGCAGACTGAGAATCGGCAAAGGAAGCACCGCCGGAAACAACTGTCCAAGTGCCAACACCGGCTTGTGCAGCAGAGGCTTCCAAAACTGTAGAAGAACCACAAACGCTTTGATCTTGTCCTGCGAATGCAACGGGTGCTGACAAAACTGTCACCTGAACATCATCAATTGAAGGAGGACAAATGCCATTGCTGATTGTCCAGCGAAACACATTCAGTCCGGGACCCATTCCGGACACGGTGCTGTTTGCCTGACTTGCATTGGAGAAAAAACCGCTGCCGGAAATTACAGACCATTGTCCATTTCCGGTTACAGGAGTATTGGCAGCCAAAACTGTTGAAGCCGAACAAAGGGTTTGATTGGGTCCGGCGTTGGCCGTTGTGGGAGAAATTGATACCGTAATACTAACATCGTCTGAAAGCGACGGACAAACACCACTTTGAACGGTCCATCTGAAAACGTTAAGCCCTGAGCCCAGTCCAGAAATGCTTGAATTTGCGTTTTGTGGGTTAGCAAAGGTTCCGGATCCTGAAACAATTGACCATGTTCCGCCGCTGGCGGGCGATGCTGACAAAACAGCGGTGTTTCCGCAAATAATTTGATCGGGCCCGGCATCGGGTTCGGTGATGGTTTGCTCCACTACAATTGTAACATCATCTACCGAAGGTGAACATACACCATTGCTGATGGTCCAGCGAAGAACATTCGTGCCAGCTGAAAGTCCGCTTATATTCGTATTTGCTTGCTGTGCATTCACAAAAGTGGCTGTACCAGAAACAACCGTCCATACACCGGTGCCAATTACTGGGGTGTTTGCATTCAACTGGGTGCTGGTTAAACAAATTGTTTGATCGGCTCCTGCATTTGCTGTGGTAGGAGCTGTTTGAACATTGATTACAACATCGTCTGAGGCTTCGGGACAGGAGCCGCCCGAGATCGTCCATCTGAACACATTAGGTCCGGCGCTTAAACCGGTCACAGTGGTATTGGCAAGTGCCGCATTAGTTATTGAACCTGAGCCACTTACAATCGACCAAGACCCACCTGTAACGGCTATGGCGTTTAATTGGGCGGTACTTGAACAAACATTCTGATCAGCACCTGCATTCGGGCTCACAGGATTGTCA
>Ga0169931_10015087_pt1 | contig 10377 bp, 11 predicted proteins | sample Kivu_15m_20L_FD_129675 | JGI IMG/M metagenome (GOLD analysis project Ga0169931, IMG submission 129675) | Freshwater microbial communities from Lake Kivu, Western Province, Rwanda to study Microbial Dark Matter (Phase II) - Kivu_15m_20L... | ecosystem: Environmental > Aquatic > Freshwater > Lake... | reverse complement strand
GGTTTCTATGTGCGCGGCGGCCAGCTGGCGCTGGTGCCGGTGGTGCTGGCGGGCCTGCTGGGCACGGTGCTCGGAGCCCTGCCCTGGTATGGCATCGGCCGGCTGGTGAATGAGCAGCGTCTCGAACGCTGGCTCGATCGCCATGGCCGCTGGCTGGGCATCAGCGTGCAGGAGCTGCAGCGCACCCGCACCTGGTTCAACCGCCACGGCACGGCGCTGGTGTTCTGGGGTCGCCTGATCCCCGGTATCCGCACCCTGATCTCGGTGCCGGCCGGCATCGAGCTGATGCCCTTGGTGCCCTTCCTGATCTGGACCACCGCCGGCAGCCTGATCTGGACCCTGCTGCTCACCCTGGCCGGCTACGGCCTCGGTGAGGCCTACGCCAACGTGGAGGTGTGGATCGATCCGGTGGCCAAGGTGATCAAGGTGCTGCTGGTGCTGGCGGTGCTGGGCTTCGGCGCCTGGCTGGGCCTGCGCATCTGGAAGAAGCGCCAGGATTCGCACTGACCCGCCGTCGCACGGGCCACGTTTCGCGCAGACCTGCTGTCGCACGGAAACAGCGGTCGAAAGAAAAGGCGCCCCGCGAAGGGCGCCTGAGGTGGCTTCGTGCCACTTGATAACCCGGCTGGGCAACCGGCACAAGGGCTGGCCGCGTTCTGTGCGCCGCCTGGGCTGCTGTGCCTGGTCGCCTGGGCCTTCGGGCCTCGCTCAGAACGGCACTTCCTCCTCGCTCGGCTCGCCGCCGCCGAAGCCGCCGCTCCCGTAGCTGCCGCCGCCGGCCTCGGCGTCCCGCTTGCTGCCCAGCAGCTCGAGGCGGTCGACGCGGATCACCGGCTTGCTGCGCTCCTCGCCGGTGCCCTTGTCGGTCCAGCGGTCGAGCTTGAAGGAGCCGATGATCCCGAGCAGTGAGCCCTTGCGGACATAGTCGGCCGCCACCTGGGCCTGCTTGCCCCAGATCTCGAGGTTGAACCAGTCGGGCTCGTCGCCCGAACTGCGGCGGTTCACCGCCAGGGTGAGGTTGGCGACCATGCTGCCGGATTCGAAGTAGCGCACTTCGGGATCGCGGCCGGCACGGCCGACGAGGGTGATGGAATTGACGCCCATAGGAGTGGATGGAAACGGTTGGGACCATGATGCGGCAACCCCAGGTCGGGGAGCCACGCTTCCTTCGTGCCACCCCCTGTAACACCCCACGGCCAGGGCAGCGATCCGGGAGGTGACGCGGTTCACGAACAGCACCCGGGATGTCCACCGCCGTGGCTTGATGCCGCTTCCGCCGCGGACTGGCTTCCTTTGCCCCAGATCCGCTGCCCCAGATCCCGTGCCCCTGCAGCCGCTGCCGCTGCCGTGATCGGATGCCGGAGCTTCCAGCTCCCGAACTGGTTCCGCGCGGGAAGGGTCTCAGGCCGGCTGAGACGCGCTCAGCGCAAGGCCTGAAGGCGGTTCCGCCGGTGTCGCCGGCCATGGGGAAGCCGCCGATATGCCCTCTATGATCCGCCTTCCGGCTCGGCTCCACCCGTGTTCTTCCGTCGCTTCCAGTTCTCGCGCGATATCGGCATCGACCTGGGAACGGCCAACACCCTGATGTACGTGTCCGGCAAGGGCATCGTGCTGCAGGAGCCCTCGGTGGTGGCGATCGACCTGGAGCGCAACGTGCCCATGGCCGTGGGCGATGAGGCCAAGATGATGCTCGGTCGCACCCCCGGCAACATCCGGGCCGTGCGGCCCCTGCGCGATGGCGTGATCGCCGATTTCGACGCCGCCGAGCAGATGATCAAGACCTTCATCCAGAAGGGCAACGAGGGCCGCGGCGTGATCGCCCCGCGCCTGGTGATCGGCATCCCAAGCGGCGTCACCGGCGTGGAGCGCCGCGCCGTGCGCGAGGCCGGCCTGGCCGGTGCCCGCCAGGTGCACCTGATCGATGAGCCCGTGGCCGCGGCGATCGGTGCCGGCCTGCCCGTCACCGATCCCGTGGGCACCATGATCGTGGACATCGGCGGCGGCACCACCGAGGTGGCCGTGCTCAGCCTCGGCGGCACCGTGCTGAGCGAATCGGTGCGGGTGGCCGGCGATGAGCTCAGCGACGCGATCGGCGTGTACCTCAAGAAGGTGCACAACCTCGTGGTGGGCGAGCGCACCGCCGAGGACATCAAGATCCGCATCGGCTCCGCCTTCCCGGACAACGCCTTCGACGAGACCTCGATGGATGTGCGCGGCCTGCACCTGCTCTCCGGCCTGCCCCGCACGATCAATGTGCGCGCCGGCGACATCCGTGAGGCGATGGCCGAGCCGCTCAACGTGATCGTGGAGGCCGTCAAGCGCACCCTGGAGCGCACGCCGCCCGAGCTCGCCGCCGACATCGTGGACCGCGGCATCATGCTGGCCGGCGGTGGCGCCCAGGTGCGCGGCATCTGCGACCTGATCAGCCACGAGACCGGCATCCTCACCCACGTGGCCGAGGAACCCCTGCTCTGTGTGGTGAACGGCTGCGGCATGGTGCTCGAGGACTACACGCGCCTGGAGCGCGTGCTCGACACCCCGGACTTCGCCCGCCAGTCCACCTGATCACCATGCCGGCGCGCCGCTGGCTCCGTTTCTCCACCACCGGCCTGGCGCAGGCCTGGCCCTGGCTCCTGCTGCTCACGGCCCTCGCCGTGCTGCGGCTGAGCAAGGGTGCCCTGCTTTCCGATGCCTATGCCCTGCTCAGCCGGCCCTTCTGGCCGGGCACGGCCCAGTCGGAGTGGCTGCGTTCGGCACGCAGGTTCGAGGATCGCGCCCGGATCGCAGCGCTGGAATCCGAGAATGCCCGGCTGCGCGGACTGGTGGGCCTTCAGCAGGCCACGCCGGCCCGGATCACCGCGCCGGTGATCGCCCGGGATCCCGCCGGCTGGTGGCAGACCCTGCTGCTCGGCCGCGGCGCTCTGCAGGGAGTGCGTGAAGGGTCCGCGGTGCTGGCGCCGGGCGGGCTGATCGGCCTGGTGTCTTCCGTGACACCCACCACCGCCCGCGTGACCCTGCTCACCGATCCCTCCAGCCGGGTGGGGGTGTGGGTGGCCCGCACCCGCTACCACGGCCTGCTCACGGGCCTCGGCACCGATCGCCCGGTGATCCGCTTTCTCGAGAAGGATCCCGGCGTGGTGGCCGGCGATGTGATCACCACCTCCCCCGCCAGCACCCTGGTGCCGCCCGATCTGCCGGTCGGTGTGATCCAGTCTGTGGATCTGCGGGCCGATCCGGCCCCTGAGGCGGTGCTGCAGCTCGCTGCCCGCGCTGCCTCCACCGACTGGGTGCAGGTGGTGGTGCGCTGATGGGACCGCTCACAAGGCAGCAGTGGCCCATGGCCTCGGTGCTCCTGGTGCCGTGTCTCACCCTCGCGGCACCGGGCTTTCTGCGGTTGGCGGGCGTAGGCCCTGCCTGGGCGGTGCTCTGGCTGCTCCCCTGGGCGCTGGTGGATGGCCCCGTCTCCGGGATGGTGGCGGGCGCCGCCGCAGGCCTGCTGCTGGATGCCCTGCATCCCGCTGGCGTGAGCCAGTGGCCTGCCCTGCTGCTGCTCGGTTTCTGGTGGGGGCGGATGGGCCGCCGCGGACCGCCGATCGAGCGCAGCTTCAGCCTCGGCCTCCTGGCCATGCTGGGCTCTCTGCTGCTCGATCTCAGCCTGATGCTCCAGTGGCTGCTCGCCTCGCTCCAGGTTCGCGCCGATGGCCTGATCAGCCCCGGCGGCATCGATGCCTTCCGGCTCGCCCAGCCCGGCTGGCAGGCAGCGGATCTGGCCCAGGCGGGCCTGCATGTGCTGCTGGCGCGGGTGCTGCTCACGGGTCTGCTGGCTCCGGTTCTCTGCTCACTGCAGCTGGTCTTCTGGCGCCAGCTCTGCGGCGGCAGCCTGCGTCGCTGAGGAACCCGCCCGTGCTGCGCCCCCCCGCCCCTTCCCGCCGCCTGGGTCGCCCGCGCAGGGCGGGCAGAAGAGCCCCCGGGTGGCTGCTGCTGCTCCCCCTGCTCGTGCTCCCGGCCGGCTGCGCTCCCTCCACTTCCCCACCGGCGCAGCACTCCGGCGGGTCACGCCGGATCACCGTCTGGACCCTGGACCTGGCGCCCCGTTTCTCGCCCTACATGACCGGGGTGATCCGGGCCTGGGAGCAGCGCCATCCGGGCGTGACGGTGCGCTGGATCGATGTGCCCTGGAGCTCCGTGGAGCGGAAGCTGCTGGCGGCGGTGTTCGCACGCACGGCGCCCGATCTGGTGAATCTCAACCCTCCCTTCGCCGCCAACCTGGCCAGCAAGGGCGGTCTGCTCGATCTGGGCAGCGTGCTCCCGGCCGGTGCCTCCGCCGCCTATCTGCCCAGGATCTGGGAGGCGGGGCGGCAGGGGGATCGGCAGTTCGCCATTCCCTGGTATCTCACCAGTCGGGTGACCCTGGCCAACAGGCGCCTGCTGCAGCAGGCCGGCTATGGAGCCCCGCCCCGGCGCTGGCAGGAGGTACCGGCCTACGCGGAGGCGGTGAAACGCCGCACCGGCCGCTATGCCCTGTTTGTGACGGTGGTGCCGGAAGACTCCGCCGAACTGCTCGAATCGATGGTGCAGATGGGCGTGCAGCTGCTCGACGGGCGGCAGCGCGCCGCCTTCAACAGCCCGGAGGGTCGCCGCGCCTTCGCCTTCTGGACCGATCTCTACCGCCGGGGCCTGCTGCCGCGCGAGGTGGTGAGCCAGGGGTACCGGCGGGCGGTCGAACTCTTCCAGGCCGGCGATCTGGTTCAGGTGGCCAGCGGCCCCGATTTCCTGCGCAATCTGCAGACGAACGCTCCCGGCATCGCCGCCGACACGGCTGCCTATCCACCGCTCACCGGCCCCGGTGGTGAGACCAACGTGGCCGTGATGAATCTCGTGGTGCCCCGCCGCAGCGCGATGGCCGCCGAGGCCACCAGCTTCGCGCTGTTTCTCAGCAACGAGGCCAACCAGCTCGCCTTCGCCCGCGAGGCACGGGTGCTGCCGTCCTCGCGCGGCGCCCTGCGACGGCTGGAGAGCGAGCTGGCCGCATCACCGCCGCCCCCCAGCGCGTCGCCTGCACCTGCCGCCGGCAGCAGGAGCCCCTCCGCTGCGGCTCAGGATGCTCTCGTGCGGGAGGCCCGGTTGCTGTCGTTGCGGAGCCTGGAGCAGGGCCGGGTGCTGGTGCCGGCGACACCCGGGGTGAAGCGGCTGCAGGCGATCCTCTACACGCAGCTCCAGCGCGCCATGCTCGGCCAGATCAGCAGTGAGGCGGCCCTGGCCGAGGCGGAACGCCAGTGGAACCGCTACGCCGAGGCTCGCTGGCCCTGAACCCGTCCGCGGCCCCCGTCCGCGGCGCGACTGCGGTACGTCTCAGGCAGACCTCAGGCAGAGGAGCCGCAGCAATCAGCAGAAAAGCTTAAATCTCCGAAATCCCTTGCCGCGGCAGGCTTTGAAAGGGGTGACTCAGGTCACCGGGGCCGGGTATGGTTGCGATTCTTCACCTCGCTTCCGAGGCGCAGCGCCATGCCCATGTCCGTGGAGATCAGGCCCGTCCAGCCCCAGTTCGAGGGCGACGAGGGCGATGACGCTTCATGGTCCTGCGGCGCTCCCGGCAGTGGCACCGATCCCGACGGTCGTGATGGCCAGCGCGGTCCCAGGGCCACCCTGCTGGTGGTCGACGATGAGGCGGCGGTACGGCGGGTGCTGGTGATGCGCCTGCAGCTGGCCGGCTACCACGTGGTCTGCGCCGAAGACGGCGAGGAGGCCCTGGAGCTCTTCCATCGCGAGCAGCCCGATCTGGTGGTGCTCGATGTGATGCTGCCCAAGCTCGATGGCTTCGCCGTCTGCCGGCGGCTGCGGGCCGAATCCTGCGTGCCGATCATCTTCCTCTCGGCCCTTGATGCGATCAGCGAGCGGGTCGCCGGCCTCGATCTCGGCGCCGACGACTACCTGCCCAAGCCCTTCAGCCCCAAGGAGCTCGAAGCCCGCATCGCCACGATCCTGCGGCGGGTGGGCCGAGGCTCCGCCGGTGCCGAACCGCGCGAGCTGCCCAGCGGCAGCGGCGTGATGCGGGTGGGCGACCTGGTGGTTGACACCAACCGCCGCCAGGTCACCCGCGATGGTTCCCGGATTGCGCTCACCTACACCGAATTCAGCCTGCTCGAGCTGCTCTTCCGCGAGCCCGGCCGCGTGGTGCCCCGCGCCGAGATCCTCGAACAGCTCTGGGGCTACCCGCCACGCCGCGCCGCCGATCTGCGGGTGGTGGATGTCTACGTGGCCCGCCTGCGCGGCAAGCTCGAACCCGATCCCCGCAATCCCGAGCTGATCCTCACCGTGCGCGGCACCGGCTACGCCTCGCAGCGGATGGCCGAAGGCTCCCTGGCTGCGGCGGGCTGACCCCCCGGCAGGGCGGAGGATCGCCAGCACCGTCTGCACCAGCCTTCGGATCCACCGGCTTGCCAGGAGTGCTGCCGGGGTGCCCTGCCTGGTTGGTCCTTCCTGCAGGATGGGCCTGCGTCCACCCCCTGCTGCCTTGTCGGATCTGCGCGAGACCCGTCTGGAGAAGGCCCGCGCGCTCGCTGCTCTCGGCCGCCCCCCCTACGCCCTGGGCTTCAGCCCCAGCCACAGCACCGCCGCGCTCCAGCAGGCCCACGCCGACCTGGCCAAGGGTGAGGAGCGCGACCTGGCCGTGGCGGTGGCCGGCCGGGTGATGACACGGCGGGTGATGGGCAAGCTGGCCTTCTTCACCCTGGCCGATGAAAGCGGCCCGATCCAGCTCTACATCGACAAGGCAAGCCTGCTCGCCGCCCACCCCGATCATCCCGAGGCGTTCGCCCAGCTCACCTCCCTGGTCGACGCAGGCGACTGGATCGGCGTGCAGGGAACCCTGAAGCGCACGGATCGGGGCGAACTCTCCGTGAAGCTGGCCGACTGGACGATGCTCAGCAAGGCTCTGCAGCCCCTGCCGGACAAATGGCATGGCCTGGCCGACGTGGAGAAGCGCTACCGCCAGCGCTACCTCGATCTGATCGTCTCGCCCCACACCCGCGAGACCTTCCGGCGCCGCGCCCGGATCGTGAGCACCATGCGCCGTTTCCTCGATGCGCGCGGCTTCCTCGAGATCGAGACGCCCGTGCTCCAGACCGAAGCCGGCGGCGCCGACGCGCGCCCCTTCGAGACGCATCACAACGCCCTCGACCTGCCCCTCACCCTGCGCATCGCCACCGAACTGCACCTCAAGCGGCTGGTGGTGGGTGGCTTCGAGCGGGTGTATGAGCTGGGCCGCATCTTCCGCAACGAGGGGGTGAGCACCCGCCACAACCCCGAATTCACCTCGGTGGAGATCTACCAGGCCTTTGCCGATTACCACGTGATGATGCAGCTCAGCGAGGAGCTGATCGTGGCGGCGGCCCTGGAGGTATGCGGCGGCACGCTGATCACGTACCAGGGAACGGAGGTGGATCTCACCCCCCCCTGGCGGCGGGCCACGATGCACGCGCTGGTGCTGGAGGCCACCGGCCTCGATTTCACCGCCTTCGAGGGTTCGGATCCGGCCGGCAGCCGGGCCGCCGCCGCCGCGGCCATGGCCGCGGCTGGGCTGGAGGTGCCGGAAACCGCCGATTCCCTCGGCCGCCTGCTGGTGGAGGCCTTCGAGCAGCGGGTGGAGGCAGCGCTGATCCAGCCCACCTTCGTGCTCGATTACCCGGTGGAAAACTCCCCGCTGGCGCGGGCTCACCGCAGCAGGCCCGGCCTGGTGGAGCGCTTCGAACTTTTCATCGTGGGCCGTGAGACCGCCAATGCCTTCAGCGAGCTGATCGATCCGCTCGATCAGCGCCGCCGCCTCGAAGCCCAGCAGGAGCGCCGCCGCGCCGGTGATCCCGAGGCTCAGACCGTGGACGAGGATTTTCTGCACGCCCTCGAGGTGGGCATGCCCCCCAGCGGTGGCCTTGGCATCGGCATCGACCGCCTGGTGATGCTGCTCACCGACAGCCCCTCGATCCGCGATGTGATCGCCTTCCCGCTGCTGCGTCCGGAGCCGCGGGGATCGGGGGTGGAGCCGGGCTGAGGGCCCTGCCCCCTGGGGCGGCTATCCTCCGCGGCGCCGGCTGGGGCCTGGTTCGATGCAATGGGATAATGGTTCTGCGTAGGCAATCTCCCCCAGCAGGGCACCTTTTTCCATGAGCGGCGAGCGCGTCGGTTTTCGCTTCAAACACGCCGATGCGGTGGTGAAGCGCAACCCCCAGGGGCGTTCGCGCCGCGGCTGGGTGATGGAGCCGGTGGAGCAGACCACCAGCCGCGGCACCAAGATGCCGGCGTACCGCATCCGCTGGCGCGACAGCGAGCGCCCCGAGATCGTGCTGCAGCACATGCTGATCGCCGATCCCGATCCCACGCCGCCGCCCGAGGGGGTGAGCCTGGTTCCCCCTGTTCCCAAGAAATAGGGCTGACGAGCAGCCTTGCTCAACACCACGCCTGGCGAGCCTGGCCCGCCGTTCCGTCTTCCCGGTGCTCGCCCGAGCTGCCCCGTGCAGCTCAGATCCAGCCGCGCAGCCGATAGACCGCCAGGCCCAGCCATTCCTTGAGGGACGTGGTGGTGGAGGCCAGCGCCCCGGCACTGGGCAGCAGATCCAGCAGCAGGCTCGAGGCGCTCGGCCGGCCGGAGAACCGCCGGGAGAGCAGCTGGAAGTCGCAGGCCACCGGCACGATGCGCAGATCGGTGAGCCGCCGGAAGGTGGCGGTGGCACGGGGCAGATGGGTGGCGCTGGTGACCAGCAGCAGCGAGCGCCAGCCGCGCTTCCGTGCCAGCGTCTGCAGGGCCAGGGCTTCCTCGGCGGTGTTGCGCGGGGTCTCGCTGCTGAGGATCCGCTCCGGCGGCACCCCCAGGCTCCGGGCGAGGGAGGCGGCGTAGCTGGCCTCCGCGGGCACGGGATCACCGCTGGCGAAGCTCACCCGGCCGCCGGACACCACCAGCCAGGGAGCCTTGCCCTGCCGCATCAGGTCCACGCCGGTGAGCAGCCGGTCTCCCGCCGCCGACACCTCCACCCGTCGCCGCGGCGGCAGCGGGGGCAGCAGTCCGCCTCCGAGCACCAGCACCGCATCGGCTCCGGGCAGCGGATCCGGGCTGAGCCGAACGGCCTGATCCTCCAGCCCGCGCACCAGCTGGCGGCTGAGCAGCGGCATCGAGGCCAGCCAGAGCAGGGCGATGCCGGCTGCGGAGAGCGGCGGACCCCAGCGGCGGCGGCGGCCCGCCAGCCCGGCGCTCAGCAGCAACAGCGCCGCACCCAGTGGAAACACGAGCTGCGGCAGCAGCTTGGAGAGCAGAAAGCCCATCTCGGCGGATCAGCTTCGGCTGCGTCGACGCAGCTCCTCGAGCTCCTGCTGGGTCTCGAAGCTGCTCCAGGCCCGTTCGAGATCCTCCAGCGGCGGGCTGGTGTCCGCAGCCGCCCCTTCCCCCCCCGGCGCTGCGCCCCGGGCCGCGCCGCCCACGGGCCGGGCGGTGAGATCCGTCAGGTCCCGCTCCACGGCGTCGAAGCGCTCCCCCAGTTCACCGAGGCTCTGCCAGCGGCTGCGGCCCTGCTCCATCAGCGTGGCGATGTGGGCTTCCGCCCGGCCGGCCAGCTCCACGGCTCCGGCGGCGCGGGCGCGCTCCACCCGCTGCCGCCACTGGCGGATCTCCGCCGCCAGCCGCAGCAGGCCCTGGCGCTGCTGCTCCGCCTCCTGGCGCAGCTGCAGCCGCTGGCCGAGCAGGCGCTGCTGCCGCTCGCGCTGCTCCTGCTCGGCCAGCAGGGCCTCCTGCTGCGGATTGGCGCGCAGGAAGGCCTCGAGCTTCTGCTCCAGCCGCGCTTCCAGCTCCTCCAGCCAGCTGCTGCCGCTCATGCTTCCGGAGCGCGGGTGATCAGGGGCGCCTCGATCTCCTGCTGCAGCGGTGTGATCGCCGCCTCCCGCGAGCGCAGCAGCAGCTGCGTGAGCCGGGCGATCGCGCCTTCGCCCAGATCCTGTTCGGAGATGCGGTCGAAGGCGCGGCGGTAGAGCTCCTCGAGCTCGGCGATCAGCCCCTCGCGCGTGGCCCGCATCGCCTGGCGCTGGTCTTCACGGCTCATGGTTGGGATCGCCTTGCGGATCATCCGAGTCTGCCTGGGCCAGAAGATGCAGCGAGAGGCTGTCGGCGCTGTCGGTCCAGCGGCCGAGCGGTCGCCAGCCAGCTTCCGCCGCCAGGCTCAGGAAGGTCGCCGCTGAGTACTTGACGCTGTATTCGCTGATCAGCTCCTCGCCGGCCGCGAAGCTCCAGGGCCGGCCGGCCAGGGTCACCGTCTGCGGCCGGCGGCTCACCAGGGCCATGGCGATGCGGCTCTGCTCCGGCTGCCAGCGGGCCTGGTAGCGGAAGGCCGAGGGGTC
>Ga0169931_10015086_pt1 | contig 10379 bp, 10 predicted proteins | sample Kivu_15m_20L_FD_129675 | JGI IMG/M metagenome (GOLD analysis project Ga0169931, IMG submission 129675) | Freshwater microbial communities from Lake Kivu, Western Province, Rwanda to study Microbial Dark Matter (Phase II) - Kivu_15m_20L... | ecosystem: Environmental > Aquatic > Freshwater > Lake... | reverse complement strand
TATTGAAAACGATACGGTAGAAGTAGTTTTTAATCGATTTTTAAAAAGGGGAAGTGCGATGGCTCAAACAGTTGAAACAGTAGAAATGGGGATGTTGGATCATATTAAAAATTTTGATATGCGCGGTGCTTGGGAAGCTTTTAAGGCTTACAATATAGATTGGCTGGAAGTAGGAATTGGTTTTTCCTTAGGTGTTCTTGCCGGATTTCTTTTTAAGCGCTATGCCAAAATGGTTATCATTGCCTTAGTGGTTGGCACAATCAGTATTATGGTATTAGATTATTTTAATTTTGTGCATATTGATTGGACTTCAGTGCAAGCTCTTTTAGGAACTAAGCCTCTTCAAGAGGAAGTTACCTCAAGAATCGATGGTGTCATTCAATGGGTTAAGCTTAATGCTCTTATGACCGGAACATTTGGAGCAGGATTTTTAGTAGGGCTTAAAGTAGGCTAAAAAGTAAATTTTTACTTTAAGTAATGAATTATGAAGCAGTGCTTTTGAAAGCGCTGCTTTTTTTGTTAAAAAAGTTGATTCGTAGACAAAAGCAGTCACTTTGTTATTCTTCTTGGGGTTTATCTTTATAGAAGTGGTGGGACGTGCTTAAGTTACAGAATCTTACAGTTTCAGTTGGTCAAAAAGAAATTGTATCCAATTTTTCTTTTGAGTTTGCATCGGGCAATACCTATGTGTGTATGGGGCCTAATGGGTCGGGTAAGAGCTCTTTAGTGTATGCGCTTGCTGGACATCCTTTGTATCAGACTGCAGGAACTATTATTTTAAATTCACAAAACATTGCTGACTTAGCGCCTGAAAAAAGAGCGCAGAGCGGATTGTTTTTGAGCATGCAGTATCCTCAAGAAATTCCTGGCGTTACATTGCGTATTTTGTTGTATGAGGCGTGGGCTTTTTTATACCCAAATAAACCCAAAGTAATTTTAGAAGAAAGAATAGCAACGGTTGCAGAACTACTAGAATTTGATGAAAGTTTTTTAGACAGAGGAGTTAATGAAGGGCTTTCTGGAGGAGAACGTAAGCGTTCTGAAATGTTTCAATTATTAGTACTGCAGCCTTCATATGTTTTACTTGATGAAATAGATTCTGGTCTTGATAGTGATGCGTTAAAAATAGTCGCAAAAGCACTGGTGTGGTTTAGGCAGCAGGTGCCTCATGCTATGATTCTTTTAATTACCCATTACGGTTGGTTGCCTCAACTGTTATCTGTTCATGAAGTACTCATTATTAAACAAGGGATTCTTGTTGCGCAAGGAAATGTTGAGTTAATGCAGCAGGTGCAGGAATCTGGCTATGACTCTTATGGGCAGGTATAAAAATCTATGAAAAATCAAAAGGGTTTAAACAGAGAAGTGGTCATAAAAATTTCGGAACAAAAAAATGAACCGGGATGGATGACCGATTTTCGTCTTAAAGCTTTAGATATTTTTGAACGTAAACCAATGCCCTCATGGGGAGCGGATCTTTCTGAGTTGGACCATCAAGATATTTATTACTATATAAAACCGGTTGAATCAGCAGAACGTTTGTGGTCTGATGTTCCTGAAACTATCAAAACAACTTTTGATGCATTAGGCATTATTGAAGCAGAACGCACTCTTCTTGCTGGTGTTGGCGCTCAGTATGAATCTGAAATGGTGTATAAAAATCTTAAAAAAGAGTGGGCAGATCAGGGTGTTATTTTTTCTGATATAGAAACTGCGCTTCATACTCATCCAGAACTGGTTAAAAAATATTTTTCTACCGTTATTCCTGCGCATGATAACAAATTTGCAGCTCTTAATAGTGCTGTATGGAGTGGAGGCAGTTTTGTTTATGTGCCTGCGCAAGTAAAAATTACCTTGCCTTTACAAGCATATTTTAGGATCAATCAAGCTCAGTTTGGACAATTTGAACGAACGCTTATCATTGCCGAACCTGGGGCGTTTGTTCACTATGTTGAAGGATGTAGCGCACCCGTTTACCGTTCAAATTCTCTCCATAGTGCAGTAGTAGAAATTATTGCACATGAAAGTTCCCGTGTGCGGTATACTACTATTCAAAATTGGTCATCAAATGTTTACAACTTAGTAACCAAACGGGCTCTTGCAAAAAAAAATGCAGTGGTTGAATGGGTTGATGGTAACTTTGGGTCAAAAGTGACTATGAAGTATCCTTCTATTATTTTACAAGGCGAAGGTGCTCAAGGGCAGGTGATATCCATAGCGGTTGCAGGAAAAGGGCAGGTTCAAGATACCGGTGCAAAAATAATTCACTGTGCGCCTCATACTCGCTCTCATATTATTGCTAAATCGATCAGCAAAGAAGGTGGTATAGCAACGTATCGTGGGTTGTTGAAAGTTCTTAAAGGTTCTCATAACGCTAAAGCGCGTGTACAATGTGATGCGCTGCTTCTTGATGAACAATCGCGCTCTGATACGTATCCAACCATGCAGGTTATTGAAGAAAAGGTTGATGTAGGGCATGAAGCTTCTGTGGGTAAGGTGAGCCAAGAGCAGCTTTTTTATCTTGGTACGCGTGGTCTTTCAGAAACGGTTGCCCAAGCCCTTATTATTAATGGTTTTATTGATGTGTTTGTTAAAGAGCTTCCTATGGAATATGCAGTTGAAATTAATCGTTTAATTGCGCATGAAATGGAAGGGTCAATTGGATGAATGGCAAGATGCAACAATCATCAATCATCCGTATTGGGAGCAATCAGCAGCAAACTCTAACATTGAATACGTTGCATGCAGATGAGCACCTTACGGTTTACCTAGAAGCGCATGCTCGTCTTACATTTATTCAAACATATGAGCACAATTGCCAAGGTGCTTTTATCATCAGTTTTATCTTAGAATCTGATGCGCAACTTGAACATGAACTTTGTATTGAAACAACAGGTACTATTACGGGAAACTATCATTTTATACTTCAACAAAAAGGTGCATCTGTTGTTTCTAGAGCGCGGATTCTTTTAACAGGATCAGCGCAATGCACTATTACCAGTGAACAGAGTCATGGAGCAAGTTATACGGCTAGCGAGCTTGATTTTAAAACTGTTGTACAAAATGGAGCTTCTTATAGCTACAATGGAACTATTGTTGTTGCTCAGAACATTCAAGAAGTGACTGCGTATCAATCTGATAAAGCACTTTTAATGGGCAAAGAATGTTCTGCAACTTCTATTCCCAATTTACAGATCTTATCAAATCAAGTCCGATGTGGGCATGCAAGCGCTCTTGCTCATATTGGTGAGGAACAGCTTTTTTTATTGGTTAGCCGAGGCATTGATTCATCACATGCAACACAGCTCATAATCCAAGGTTTTTTAAAGTAGTAAATTGGTTATAACCTAACGCGAATTCAATACGGGCTGCTGCGCAGATTTAGCATTGTGTGTTGCAAGTAGGGTAGAAAGCCTAAGTAAAAGAATAGATAATTCTTTCATAATAACCTCCAATGAAATATGTTTTTCTATTGTAAATTATAATTGAAATATTTTAATTGTCAATTTAGCCCTGTCCAGGCTTAACGCTTAGAGCTATATTACAGGGGAACGTTGTCAATTTGGGCTTAGATTCACGAAATGAGGTTGGGGGTTGATGTTTTAAAAGAAGGATGTATCATTGATCAGAGCTTGATAGCTCAACTGTCTGGAGGGTTGTATGAATATCTATAAGAAATATTTTCCTTTTTATAATAATAAGCTTGATGTTCCCTTAATTTATTTCGATAATGCTGCAACAACGCAGCGCCTTAATCAGGCTTTGGAAGAAATGCGTGATTATTATGGCCAATATAATGCGCCTATTCATCGCGCTATTTATGGATTAGGAGAAAGAGCTACCGTTGAATACGAGTATGCTCGTTCATTAATAGCTCAGTTTATTCACGCTCAACACACCGATGAGGTAGTTTTTACTGCGGGTACCACTGATGGTATTAATAAGGTAGCCCTAGGGTTAGAACATAGTGTGCAACTCGGTGATGAAATAGTGACAACTGTGCTTGAGCATCATTCAAATTTTGTTCCGTGGCAGCAACTTGCAGCACGAGTATCAGCAGATTTTAAAGTGATATCTTTAAATGCAGAAGGTTTGCTTGATTGTGCGGATTTATCTACAATTATTACTAAAAAAACAAAAATTGTTGCCCTAGCGCATTGTTCAAATGTAATTGGCACTTCGTTCATTGCTTTTAAAAAAATTATAGAGCGTGCTCGTGAAGTGGGCGCTTTAATTGTAGTTGATGGAGCGCAAGCAGTGGGGTATGAACCCATAAATGTTGTTCAACTGAACGTAGATTTTTATGCATTTTCTGGGCATAAAATGGGTGGTCCAACCGGCGTAGGAGTCTTATATGTTAGCAGATCAGTACAGCATCTTTTTAAAATGCCCATTTATGGTGGCGGTGCCGTAGCGGAAGTTACCCAAGAATATATCTTATTTAATAACCCTCCGCGTTGTTATGAGCCAGGAACTCCTCCCATTGCAGAAGTAATAGGATTGGGTGCTGCTGTTAACTATCTGCGGTGCATTGGTATGGAAACTATACAGACACATGTTCGTGATTTGGTCTGTTATTTTCTTGATGCAGTGGTGGATATACGTGGTCTTTTTGTTGTAGGGAACAAAGAGGTTTTATATGCTTCTGGGCACTTAGTAAGCTTTGTCGTTAAAGGTATGCATGCTCATGATGTAGCAGCGTTTTTAGATGCGCGCGGCATTTGCGTAAGAGCAGGACATCATTGTGCACAGCCTCTTATGCGTGCTTTGGGAGTGCAAGCGACGGTGCGTGTATCATTTTATCTTTATAATTCCCGGGATGAAGTTGATGTGCTGGTTAAGGCACTTCATGAACTGTGTGATTAAAGAATCTGACTTACACAACGCAGTGAGCGATAAGTGTACGATGTGCGTTTTTATGATCATCATGCTTATAGACAATACCTGTAATGCCATGTGCAACAGCAGCAGCTACGTTTTCTTGTTGATCATCCAAAAAGAAAATAGATCTATGATGAGGTGTAATACCTAAACTGCTTAAACGTTCAATTAAAAGTTGATAAGCAGTTGCATGAGGTTTTGCATGTCCAATATATCCAGAGACAATAATGTTATCGGCAGGGACTAGAGCAAAAATTTCAGGAAATTTGTTTTTTACCAAATCAAACGCACGAGGTGAAAAATTTGAAAAAATAAAGACGTGGTGTCCTCGATTTACACAATCTCTGAGCAAATTAAGTGCATCATTATTAAGAACTTGTAGATTACAAAGTGTTTGAGCATCGAACATGAAATGAGCTAAAACACATGCTATTTTTTGTTCTCGTTTACTGCAAAAATGTCTTTTGTTTTGTTCAATAATGCGTAAAACTTCTGCAAGACATTCATGTTCAGGTCTCTTACCTGTTAAAGCTTCGCAAAAAATGTCTGGTAAAACGTTGCCGTAGGGATCGCAGATGGTATTGTTGATTCTTTGGCCACGCACTTTATTAAGAAGGTCGTAAAGAATAGCCGGTGTGCTTTCTGGGGTTCTATGGTCAAAGAGTAAATAAAGACTGATTTTTTTGAGCCCAATGTGATCAAAGGCAATGCTTTTGCTTGTTCTAATAAGTACATCTCCAAGGTCAAAAATCACTACTTTTTTCCCGTCGTTTGCTACAGTGCTTACTTTGACTTCTTCAAGGGTGATTGCAGCATTGTCATCGCATACAACCGGGTAAATGCCTAGAGTGCATAATCCAACAAAGAAAATAACTGTTTTGGATTGACGAAAAAGATTTTTCAAACTCATGAATGCCCCTTATGATACAAGCGTCCCACGTTTTTGCTTCTGTAAAATAATATCAATAGAGTATCAAAAGCATACCAAAATGGCAAAAATGCCCGATCTGTAGCGGTTTTTAAGCTTGACTTGCTCATGAACGATGATCCTGTTCAAGGTTTAGATAGTGTTTTTTGCGCCACTCTTCTGGGAGGTCTTTATAAGTTTTTGCTCCAGAAAAAACGCTTTTTAAGGGATGTTTTTGATGATAAGCAGCTACCGCTTCATTTTCTTGTGCAAGTCGGTTAGAAGCGATGTGATATTGTTCTTGAGCTGCGCACTCGTTCAATGCTGGTCCAGATTCTGCTGCGGTGCTAGTGAGGGTTGTGATAGCTTCGGCTTCTTCTAGAGATTTATCTGAAAAATTGATGAGGTATTTTTTTTGTTCTAGAGTTGGTACAAGATGATGCACTAACTCATTATGGCGTTGGGCATTTAATTTACAAAGGGTGATAGTCAGTTCGCCTATTTTTGCAAGATGTGTGTGGTCACCATCAAGAAGCATAACTTGAGAAATCTTAGTTAGTATTTCTTGCATACTTTTTTCACATGGTTCAAGTCTTTGCCACAAGGTAGTATTGGTTCTTTCCACTAATTTAAGACGATTTTTGATATCATTTAGTTCTGACAAAGTTCGGCTATACTGTGTTTGAGCCTCATGGAGTTTATCCAAAGCTTTGAAGGAATCTTCATTCCACCAGTGACGAAGGTAAGCCACTGTTCCTGCAATGCAAGCAGTTACAATAAGGGGTGTTAAGGGAATATCAATATTGAATTTTTGTCTTACGTGATTGCGTGTTTTATAAAGGTAATAAGCAGTCCCAACTCCGAAAGAGCCAAACGCTACACACAGGAAGGGTAAAGTGTTTTGTGAGGATGTATGTTTTTCTTCTAGTGTGTTTAACTGATTATGTATCAAGAGCGCTGTCGTAAGAGCTGTGCAACTGGGTGAGTCTGGTTCAGAGTTGGTAATGGTAGGCATAGTAACTTCATGAACGGGAGACGTAGTTTGTAAGGGGACTTGTTCATGTTCGGTACGATAAGAAACAGCAATTTTCTCTAATGAAATAAGAGCGGGTGCTGATTGAGTGCGTTGAAAAAGTCTATGTGTATAAAGGGCTGTTAGAGCATTGTCTGAAGCTGTTAGTGATGTGCAGAAAATAATTATTATAAGTACTTGTTTACCATCCATTTTTATCTCCATTAATTTTTTGAATTATTTATTTTGATCTTTCATTTCTTGAATGGTTAATCGGTGAAATGCTCCTTCAAGACCTCTATGTGAGGCTAAATCTGTTACTTGTGCATTGTAAGCTTTGATCGCAGCGGTTTCTTTTTTATTAGGGCGGGGCGAATACGCTCCTTGAAAAGGACTTTGGTGCAGAGAGGGAGAATGGTTGAGTGTTTTTCTTATTTGTTCACTGGAATATGCACTGATACATAAAATCAATAGGCTTAAAATAGCTTGCTTTTTTTTCATCACTTTCCCTTCATTCATACAAAAATTAGTATGGCATAGTTGTATTTATTGACGCAACAAGTATCATAAAAAGGCAATAAAAATGCGTTTATTACCGCAAAAGTAGTATGAGGTTACTGGTGAGTTATCATAATCTTTATAATCAGCGTCTGATGGACTATTACAGGCACCCGCGTTGTAAGGGGGCTCTAGAAAATCCCAATTTTACATCGGGTGTTTACAATCCACTCTGTGGAGATCGTGTAGTATTGCAAGGTTTGGTTGATCAGGGTGTTGTTACTCATTGCCTATTTCAGGCGGAAGGTTGTGTTGTTAGTCAAGCAACCGCTTCAATGTTGGCAGAATATGCTACAGATAAAACCGTTGATCAGATCCATGCACTTAAAAAAGAAGACCTGCTGAACCTTATTCAGTTAGAACTGGGCCCAACACGTCTTCGGTGTGCATTTATAAGTCTTGAAGCGCTTCAAAACGGTCTTAATAAATTAGTTGTTTGAGTAGTAGTAAATAGTATTGAGATATGCTTGTCTTGTTTCAATACCTTCCAGTAACTCCAAGAGTTCTTCTAAAAGAAGTTCGTTATTGTGAGCAATTGTTCTTAATTTTTCAAGAGCGCATGTATGCTCGCACCGTTGCCCTTCAAGATTAAAAAGCGGAGAAATAATGCACTTGAAAACTAAAACAGCTGCCACTGCTTCTCTTAACACAGGTTTTGTCGTATTAAATATGAACGATGATCCAAGAAGGAAAGAAAGTATGAGAGCTTTTTTGTTCATGAGAGGCTCCTTTTATTGATTAGATGGTTGGAAATTTCTTTTTTAACGCCTTCTGAGAAGGAAGTATACTCCTTTTGTTTTGAATACCAAATTCTTTTAAAAGTTGGTAAAAAAAGTCTCGATCTGAGCCTGTTATTACTGTGTTTTCATGTGCTTGTGCAAGGGCTGCAGGGTAACCATTGCCTTTCTTTGCTAGGTCATAGGCAACAGAGGCAATTAACTTCAAGATATCGGTATTTTGAGTTACATAGCCAGGAACTTCGATACGAGCAATTTCCCATTGAGTGCAAAGATAAAAAAAATGGGGTTTGAGATGATGGGGTAGCATACTATGGATAGGATGATGTGTCTGAAAAACTGCACTATGGGTTCCTGGTATTAAAAAAGTAGCTGCAAGATCAGTATCGGTCAAAAAAGAAAAATCATAGGAATGACCTTTAAAGGCGGCATATTTTTTTAAAAGTTCAACCAATTCCTGAGATTTTGGCAAGCTTACGTATCCCATTAAAGGAATAGATTGTTGCGCATACTGTTCCATTAATGAGGTATATTTTTTGAGCGAATATGTGGAAAGGTCAGGGTGAATATGCTGGCTTAAAAAAAATAATGAACCGTCAAAACAAACAACTAAGGTGATATCAGGATGTACCAGCTTGGCTTTATAGAATCCAGTAAGTCCTGTGGTCCATTCTAGTTCATCACGTTTTATGTTAACCATCTGTACAAGGTCATGTTCATGTAGGCTTGATCGTCCCTCTTGTTCAGGAAAAAAATGGGGTGCAGAAGTAAAAAGGGCTCGCGTTGCATTTTTTTCTTTAAATCCATACCACAATGTTACACTTGCGCAGTTAAGAAGAAAGGCGGTAGTTCCTTGGTGCTTATCGGGGTATATTTGGGAACCATCAACAGCAACAATTCCGTAGTACTCAGGAGTAGGTTCAATCGTATAGGTGTTGCCTAAAAATGTCATATCATTGGTTGATGTCTTAATAAGGCCTTGGTCTTGTGCATAATGTAGAAAAGATGTATCCGTGCAGAGTTCATGCCATAAGGCATGAGCGGTCTGAATATCGCGATTTTGCTGAGGGAAAAGGGATGCTTTTTTTTGTTCAAATTCTTTTAAAAGCAATCCCTTATTGAGCATGTAGAATCCGTTTTTGTAGTTTTACCCCAAAAACTTTTTGAAGAATCCCATGATGGTACCTTCATCTTCTTTGGCATCAGTTCCTACAGCGTCTGAGTAGCGAGTAAGCAGATCTTTTGCCTCAGTTGAAAGTTTTTTTGGAATAGAGCATTGAGTTATTATCACCAAATTGCCACGGGTTTTGTTGCGAAGTCGAGTAAACCCTTTTCCCGGAACAATAATGCGCTCTCCTACGCTACACCCTTTAGGAATTTTTATTGCTTCTTTGGTTCCATCAAGAGATTCAATATCAATTTGGCATCCCAGAACAAGCTGTGGATAAGTAAGCATTACCGAGCAAACAAGATCATCGGTTTCGCGTTTAAATTTTTTGTCAGGGCTGATAGTAATTTTCAAAAACAAATCACCTGCAGGGCCACCATAAACACCGGCATCTCCTTTTTGTGCAATACGTAGTTCAGCTGCATCATAAATTCCAGTAGGTACGTTTACTGAAAATTTATCATACTTTTGTACGCGTGATTGACCTTTGCAAGTTGCGCAAGGTGAAGGAATAGTAAAACCATTGCCGTTGCATGTTGTACATGTTTGAGCAAAGGCAAAAAATCCTTGTTGAATATGGATTTGACCATTTCCTTTACAGGTTTTACAACTTTGTACTTGAGTTCCTGGTTGGCAGCCTTTTCCGTTACAACTTTCACACGCAAAGAAATGGTAAAAATTTACTTCTTCTTTTTTACCTAAAAAGGCGTCCTTTAACGAAAGGGTTATCTCTTTATGAAGATCGTGGCCGCGTTTCGGTTGAGGGCCGGTTGCGCGTTGTTTTTGTCGTGAATGTGCGCCACCGCCAAAAATATCACCAAAAACGTCGCTGAAGTTACTGAAAATATCATCCATGTTCATACCACCATGGTGACCACCTCCTGCGCCCATATTATTATAATTTTCATGACCAAATTGGTCGTACTGCTGACGTTTAGCATCATCAGACAGCACTTCATACGCTTGTGCAGCTTCTTTGAATTTTTCTTCGGCTTCCTTATTATCAGGATTTCTATCGGGATGGTATTTCATGGCAAGCTTGCGATAAGCTGCTTTGATTTCGTCTTTACTTGCGGTTTTTGTTACACCCAATACATCATAAAAATTCTTAGTACT
>Ga0169931_10015085_pt1 | contig 10379 bp, 6 predicted proteins | sample Kivu_15m_20L_FD_129675 | JGI IMG/M metagenome (GOLD analysis project Ga0169931, IMG submission 129675) | Freshwater microbial communities from Lake Kivu, Western Province, Rwanda to study Microbial Dark Matter (Phase II) - Kivu_15m_20L... | ecosystem: Environmental > Aquatic > Freshwater > Lake ... | reverse complement strand
TTGGCCGTTGCCCACGCGGAATGCGGGCTCATGGTGCTGGCCCACACCATCCAGTGCCTCGATCGACTCCAGCGAGCTGCAGAAAACTCAGCAAAAACTTCGGTCTGAAAGCTGGACGATCTCGAAGGGGAGAGGGGAGATTGAGGGCGATTTTCGCGAGGATAGAGAGAACTTCAACGCAATTGGGCGGCAGCCTGCGGGCAAACGGCCCTGTCAACGCCCTCACCAGCGCGTGCACCTTCGGTGCGAACCACCGCCGGGGGCTTCCGCCCAACCGTTCAGCTGCGTGGTGGCCGCCCAAAGTGATCGCTACAGTGCTCGCGGCAGGGATGCGGCTCAGCGGGAGTTTCGCCCTGGGATGGTGAAACGGCGCGAGAATGGGAGAGCTGGAGTACTTCGCTCTTACTGTCAGTTGACGTCTCTTCCGCTGCCGGGTGGTGACAGAACTGTTGGTCTCTCGCAAAGGCGCCAAGCCGCAAAGGAAGGACAGAAGGTTCAAATTTCCAACATTTCCAGCTTTGCGCCTTGGCGCCTTTGCCTGAGGTAAGGGTTGCGAAAGCAAGATGCCCGCCAGCGCGTCTGCATGAAATCCGAGAGACGATCTCAAGTGTCCTTAACACCGTTTCGTCATCCCAGCTTCGCCGTCCCGGCACCGTCTATTGCCAGAAAATCAACGCCATTGGGACTGGCGACAGCGGGATCTGCAGCAGAATCAATTACCGAAAAAGGATTTTCCCGAAAAGCCCAGCACCTGCAGTAAATTGCTGTGATCATCAGTCCAGATCACCTGTGAGTTTCGCGGAGGCAGTTCAGCGGACGTTAGCAGCAGTTCCGAATCCAGCGTCGTGGCAGAATCGGCAAGCAGTGACCAGCGACTGCCGGGGGCAGAGAGTTTCGGGTGTCCGGCAACTTCGTCGGGCACATGAGGATCGTCCCACTGAATACAGGCCATTCCCGCATCCCTCGCCAGTCCCGCGGTGACTCGCGCCAGATCGAAATGCACATTGGAAATGTGAATCGCCAGAATGCCGTTCGGTTTCAGGTGTCGGCGGAAAACGGACAGAGCTTCCCGGGTGAGCAGGTGGATGGGAATGGCATCGCCTGAGAACGCATCGAGGACCAGCAGATCAAACTGTCGGGGTTCTTCATGTTCGAGCGACAAACGCGCGTCGCCCTCGACGTATTCAACGGACGCCGGACAATCCTTCAGGAAACTGAAGTGCTCTTTTGCCAGCCGTACGACATCGGGGTTGATTTCATAGAACACCAGAGTGTCTTCGGGGCGTCCCCAGGCTGCGAGGGTGCCGGTGCCCAGCCCGACAAGGCCAAGACGCAGTCCCTGATCACTTTTGGGCTGTCGCTCACGAATCGCCGTGATGGCCCGACCAACTCCGGACTGATAGCCGTAGTAAGTGGTAGGCACGGCCGGGAGTGCTTTGAACTGAAGTCCGTGAATGATTCGGCCGTGCTTCATGATCACGGCATCTTCCTCAGGGTAGTTTTCGATTCTCAGTACACCGTAAAAGTTGCGACTGCTGGCGAGAGATTCGTTGAATTCGGTGATGGACGAGCCGAAGTCGAGGAGCACGATGGAGATCACACCGATGGCGGCGCCTGCGGCGAGCAGTGGAGGCCGTCTGTCCTGACTGAGCCAGCCGCGGTGATCGAACCAGACGAAGAAGGCAAGTATGCCGGAGGCCAGCAGACCGATGTGATGTTCCCAGAGGGCTGGCAGCAGCAGCGGGGCAACGACGGCGCACAGCAGGCCTCCGGCAGCCCCGCCTGCGGCCAGAGTCAGATAGAACAGAGTGAGTTTCTGAGTGCCGGGACGAAGTCGGGCGAGTTCTCCGTGGCAGAGCATAAACACGCTGAACAGACCCGTCAGCCACGCGGCCAGCTGCAGCAGGAAATGCAGGCGGGTGCCGAACAGATGCAGCCAGCCCAGCAGCGGAATGATTGTCGCGGTCAGCGGCGCGAAAACGCCGCGGACATACCAGCGATCGCTTTCAAAACAGAGCACAAACGAGACGAGGTAGAGTGCGAGCGGGGCGATCCAGAGGAAGGGGACCACCGCAACGTCCTGGCAGATTTCGCTTGTGCCGGCGAGCAGCATGACGGAGGCAAGGAAGGCGAGGAGCAGCCAGTGTGTGATGGGAGCGGCCGCGGAGGTTGACGGGCTGATTTCCGGACGATGGGGAGTGTTCGCAGCCGGGGAGGAAGAATTGCGCAGGCCGTTGCTGCGACCGGAGACGTCGCGGTACATCCACACAAGGCAGGCACCACAGGCGCACGCGAACATCCGGAAGGTCCAGTTGAAAACGGTCGCCTGAACGGTGATCGGCAGGAGTGGTTCGATGAGTGCCGGATAGGCAAGGAGAGCGGTGAGGGAACCGGCGTTTGAGAGGGCGTAGAGGCGATGGGGACGCACAGCAGGTGCGGCATGGGCCAGCCATCTCAGCAGCAGTGGGCTGGTGGCAGACAGTACGAAATAGGGGAGTCCGGCAGTGATGGTCAGCAGTATCAGAACGCGGGCGATCGGCACACTGCTGTTTTCGGGTTTCCAGTCAGCGTCGGGCAGAAGTCTGATGAGGACGGCTGCGATCATCAGCAGCAGACTGTGAACGACCAGTTGAGCGTTCAGCGGGAGTTTTGAGGAAAGCAGGTGAGCGTAGAGGTACCCGGCGAAAAGGAGCGTTTGGAAGAACAGCATGCATGTGGTCCAGACAGCGGGTGCGCCGCCGAACCACGGGAGAATCAGCCGTCCGATCATGGGCTGGATCAGGAACAGCAGGAAGGCGCTGAGCAGCACCGTGGTTCCCCAGAGTCGCAGGGGCGGACGGGCGGTGCTTCCGTTCTGAAGACTGAGTTCGGGAGCTGGAGACCTGGAAGCTGGCATCGGGAGGGGAATCCGGAGTATCTGGGAATCTTCAGTGGCCCATTGAATCTCGCACATTTTCAGATTTTTTCCATTTTCATCGGCATTTTTTGCCGATTTCCGGCGAAGATGACGTGCAGGAGTGTTGGAACTCGATCTGTCCTGCGTCTGTTCTCAATCCCTGACTGTATCTCTTTCTCCCTGCCAGGAGCATTCCCACTATGCTCGCGTGGACACAGCGTTTTTTCCGCCCGCGGCGCCGGCAATCGGCGTCCGTCAGGTCAATCACCCTGGCTGCTCAGGCTCTGGAATCGCGCCAGGTGCTCAACGCGGTCACTGTTCAATTATCCGCCTTCCGCGACACGACGATTTACAACACGGATGTTCAGGCGTTATCGAATGGTGCGGGTCAGTATCTTGTGTCCGGCGGTTCTTCCGGCTCCATTTCCGCTCGCCGCGGTCTGCTGGCGTTTGACCTGCAGTCGGCTGGTATCCCGGAAGGCGCCACGATCATTGACGCAGTGCTCACGCTGAACGTGGCGGAATCTTTTGGAAACATGCTCACGGTCGGTCTGCATCCGGTCTCAAAAAGCTGGGGTGAGGCGGCCAGTGACGCCCCGGGCAATGAACTTGACGGGACCTCTGGTCTCGCCGGCGACGCCACATGGCTCTTCAGCCAGTTTGACTCCACCGCATGGGCTTCTCCTGGTGGCGACTTTGGTGGTGCCTCCGCGACGACTCAGGTGGCCGGACAGGGAGCGTGGCAGTGGACGGGTGGCGGCGTTGTTGCCGATGTTCAGCAGTGGCTGAATCAGCCTCAGTCCAACCACGGCTGGCTGCTCCGATCATCAGAAAGTGCGGGCGACATCCGATCCTTCCACAGCCGCAACTCCACCAATCCTGCCCTGCAGCCTCTGCTTGAAATCACCTACGAAGAACCGTTTATCCCCTCCGTCGTTGAAGGCCGCAAGTGGCACGACCGCAACGCAGACGGCATCCGCCAGTCCCCGGTGCTTGCACAGCTGCGACTCTTCAATCCAAACGGCAAAGAGTTATACAACTCATTTCGAGGCAGAGAGTACTGGTATCGTTCGCAGGTCAATTCCAACTGGTACTTTCTGACGCCGGAAGGCGATCTGAAGCAGTGGAGTGGCGCGGCAGGTAAGCTCACCGGCACCACCATCGAATCGCTGGGCTCCCGAGCGTGGCATAATCGCACGGCGATTACTGACGCTGCTTCGATCGCCGACGAACCATGGCTGAATGGATTTGTCTTCGAACTGCTCGACCAGAATGGCAGTGTCGTCGCCGCCACCTCGTCACGCGACATCGACCGCAATGGAAACGGGCAGATTGACTCCGAACAGGAACGGGGCTGGTATCGCTTCGAAAACGTCGCTCCCGGCAAGTACACCGTTCGCGAGGTACTGCCGGAAGGCTGGGTGCAAAGTGCCGGACGCACGTCTCCCGGCGCTGCGGCCGCCCGCGGCCTCGATCAGTCGCTCGACCTCACCTTTACCGGCAACCTTTACGAAAACTTCGGCAAGCTCGGCGAACGCTGGCTCAAAGGCGGTAACAGCTGGTACTACATCACGCCGGCCGGCAGCCTGTTTCGCTGGAACAATCGCGCTGTCACCGCCACTGCTCCGCTCACCGGCACGCTGATCGCATCACCCGGAAATCCTTATTACAGCGACGTCAGCCTTCTGCACGCCGCCGAAGATCCAGTGCTCACAGTCACCTCCGGGTCTCTTGTCACGCGGTTTGACTTCGGCAATTATCAGCCGTCGATCATCGAAGGTCGTACATGGATTGATACCGATCCCAACGCCAGCCGCAATCCCACTCGACTGCCAACGGCCGTCGCGATACCTCGCCCGGCACAGGCGACCGTGAACGCTGCCGCAATCGCCTGGTACGAAGTCTACGCTCCGGTCACAGATCCTCTGCTGGCAACAGAATCTGATCCACCGGTACGGCGAATCTTTTATCTCACGGCCACTGGTCAGGTGTTTGAATGGACCAGCTCCGCGCCACCGCGACTGTTCACTCAGGTGTCCACCACCACCGGTTCCGCCGCCACCGCAATTGCTCGCGCCGCATTCGTTGCTGAACCATGGCAGAACGGAGTCACGATCCAGCTCCTGAACGCCTCCGGCTACGTGGTCGCTCAGGCCGTCACGTCCGATCTCGACCGCAACGCTGACGGGAAGATCAGCAGCGAGGCCGAACAGGGATGGTACCGTTTCACCGGGCTGCCTCCCGGCCAGTACTCGCTTCGCCAGGTGCTGCCGACGGGCAGTGTGGCGGTCACAGAGGCGCCTGCTGCTCTCCTGCAAACAGCTCGCAGCCTGAACGATACCTGGCGTTTCGAAGCTGCCCCCAGCGATCATTTCAACTTTGGCGGCCGCAACGAACGCTGGTTCCGCAGCAAATCGCAGGATTGGTTCTATATCCTGCCTTCCGGCGCGGTGCATCAATGGGACCGCAACAGTGGTGGACGAGCCGGACTGGTCCGAGGAACGCTTGTTGCTCAGCTTTCTGGTGCGTTTTATGTGAATCTCGGACTGCTCTTTCGGCCGCCTGCCGCTTCGCTGACACTGCAGTCCGGCCAGAATCTTCAAAGAAACTTTGCTCAGGTCCGACTGCTGGACACTGTCTTCAGCGCGATTGCCAGCGAGATTCGCTGACGGGTTTCCGTGCCCGGCAAACGCGTTATTCCCCTTGTCCGTCCCCGTCGTTCCCTTCCGGTTCATCCATCCGCAACCACAGAGGCTCGTCCTGGTCGCTGGAGCGAGTCTGCAGAATTTCGTTGGGCCGGAAGCGATTCTTGTAATTCATGGACTGACATTCGCGGATGTAGAACCCCATATGCAGCCACTGTCGGCCATGCTGACGAGCGTATTCGATCTCCTGCATCACGGACCAGGTTCCCAGTGCGAAGCTGCGGTAGTCCGGGTGATGGAAAAAGTAGACGCTGGAAAGCGCATTGGGGGTGACATCGACGAGTCCGAGGGCGATCAGTTTGCCATCCAGGCGATATTGAAATTCGCGAGCGAAGCTGAAGTCACCATCGAGAAAGGCTTCGGAGTATTCGCGGGTTTCAATCGTTCGCAGTGGCCACTGCCGACGTTCGTGCATGTCAGCATGGTAGAGGTTATAGAGTCGAATGTGTTCGGCTGTGGCGGCGGGTTTGCGGACCTGCAGTCGGATGTCCAGTGACTTCTGGACGCGACTCAGCACTCGCCGCTGGCTGCGGGAGGGTTGAAATTCGGGCACGCAGACACGGAGGCTTTGGCAGGCGCGGCAGGCCTGACAGGCGGGGCGGAAGAGCGTGCGGCCGAAGCGTCGCCAGCCACGATTGAGGAGTTGTTCGTAACGTGTTTCAGAGAGTGTGGCGGCGAGCCGATAGATGATGTGCGTCGTTTGGCCGGGGATATAAGAGCAGTCGTCGGGAGCTCCTGGGATTTCCAGTTCCCATGACTCGTCATCCTTTGAGATTGAGAGCAGGGACATTGTAGAATCCTGTTCTGCCGCCTCTGTGGTTGCAGGTATTTCCGGAGCCATCCGCACACCCGGTTATTTTCGCTGCCCGAAACTGCGGAATCCACCTCAATTGGTTAACTCTCCTGGAAATCCATGCGGATGCCAGGGACAGGCGGGAGCAAAACGTGCAACAGACGGTACAGGAGTGTGTGGAGTGTCTGCTGAGCGGGGGTAATCTGACGACTGCGCAGGCTGCGCTGGCTGCAGGTGCGATTATGGACGGTGAATGTGAGCCGGTGGATATTGCGGCCTTTCTGACGGCACTGGCCATGCGTCCGCTCATGGCAGACGAACTCTGCGGTGCCGCCACGGCGATGCGTCAAAGAGCATCCGCGATTCCCACCACTCGTTCACCGCTTCTGGACACCTGCGGAACGGGCGGAGACCGGCTGCATACCTTTAACATCAGTACTGCAGCGGCGATTGTGGCCGCGGCCTGCGGAATGCCGGTCGCAAAGCATGGCAATCGCAGCGTTTCCGGTTCCAGCGGCTCAGCGGACGTGCTGGAGTCGCTTGGAGTCTTCATCGGGATGACTCCTGAACAGGCAGGCCGGTGTCTCGACGAAGTGGGGCTGACGTTCTGTTTCGCACCGCTGGTGCATGGTGCGATGCGACACGCAGCTCCGGTTCGGCGTCGGCTGGCTTTCCCCACAGTCTTCAATCTTCTGGGACCGCTCACAAATCCCGCCGGTGCCCGCCATCAGCTCATTGGCGCATCCAGCGACGCCCGCGCACGACTGCTCGCTGCGGCTCTGGCAGGACTTGGCACCGATCGCAGCTTTGTGGTCTGCGGCGGTGGACGACTTGATGAAGTCGCTCTCTGGGATACGACCTTAGTGCTGGAAGTCTGCGGACAGGAAGTGCGTGAGTTTCAATGGACGGCGCGGGACTTTGGATTGCCGGAATGTACGGTTGCCCAGCTTCAGGCGGCGGGTCCTGCAGAGAGTGCCGCGACTGTTCGGAAGCTGCTTTCCGGCGTGCCCGGAGCAGCGCTGAACATCGTGCTGGCCAACACCGCCGCTGCACTGCTTGCCGGGGGACTCGTCAGTTCTCCGTCCGCAGGCGTGTCCTGTGCCGCCGAGGCCGTGCATTCCGGCACCGCTGCCAGAAAACTGGACGAATTGGCCGCATGGACCCGGCAGCACTCGCCGGGCACCTGACAGCATCCAGCCAGTGGCCTCAAGTCGCATTTCGCCCTGCGAAATGAAACCCCGCATCCCCACAGAACGGAAAGCCCGCCATGCCCTCCCCCGAACCCTCCGAAGACATCCTGCGGCAGCAGCTTGCCGGCTTGTATCCGAACACGCAGGAGCTCGAACGAGCTGTTGCGGGGCTCCGCAGTCTGGGCCTTGTTTCCGGTGTGCCCGCCTCGGCTCGCGGCGCCGATATCGACCTGCTCCGCCGCGATCGCTGCGGGTTCCCTGAAGTTGTGTTCGGACCGGGAAAGCCGCCCGAACTGGTTGTGGACATTTTTCGCCAGCAGCGTCAGGCCGGCCAGGATTCGCTGGTGACGCGAATTTCTCAGGAGCAGGCAGCTGCAGTAAAAGCCGCGTTTCCGGATGCCATCCACAGCCCTGTGGCCGGCACCATTCGACTCTGCAGTGATCCCAGCCCACGTGAAATCGTCGGCCCGGTGCTCGTCGTCACAGCTGGAAGCAGTGACCGCCCCGTCGCCGAAGAGGCTCTGGAGACGCTTCGCTGGATGCACGTCCGCTGCAGTCTGATTGAAGACGCCGGAGTTGCCGGACCGCACCGCTTTCCTCAGCACCTGCCGCGGTTGCGAGAAGCGGCCGTGGTTGTGTGCGTGGCTGGTATGGAAGCCGCATTGCCAGCCGTTCTTGGTGGCTTTGTCGCCTGTCCGGTAATCGGCGTTCCAACTTCGGTGGGCTATGGGGCATCGCTGCAGGGACTCACCGCCCTGCTTTCAATGCTCACCTGCTGTGCCTCAAACGTCGTCTGTGTGAATATCGACGCTGGCTTCCGCGGCGGATATGTGGCCGGCTTAATGGCAGCCGGCAGGCAGCCAAAGTGAATTCACACTCCACAACGCCGATGTCCCGCGCCGTCTCGACCTGGCTGGACCTGCCGCTCCTCCGCCGCGAACTCCTCGAAGGTGCTCAGCAGCGACGACTCTGGATGCTCCGCGCACTGCTCGCCACTGTACAGATGCTGGTTGTCGTTCCCCTTTACAATGACCTGACGGCTGTGCGGGGCGGACTGGGCGCCTTCGGGGGCGGCCCGCAACTCATTGGCGTAATCATCGCCACCAATCTCGTGGCCGTCTATCTGCTGCTGCCTCTCACCGCCTGCGCCGCGATCGCTTCGGAACGCGAACGACAGACACTCCCGCTGCTGCTCATTTCCCGAATTTCACCAGCCAGACTGGTGCTGGAGAAATTCCTCACCAGCCTGATCCCGGTGTTCTCGATGATGACGTGCAGCCTGCCATCACTGGCACTGGCGTATTCACTCGGAGGCCTGTCACCACGGCAGCTGACGCACAGCGCTGCGGCACTCCTGCTGGCGGCCGTGCAGGTCAACACCGCCGCTATCTTCTGGTCGGCCGTCTTTCGCACTTCGCTGCAGGCCTTCTGGGGCACTCTGTTCACACTGCTGGCTTATCTCATCGGACCAGGCATGCTGGGACTGCTGCTCCAGGGACGATTCTACGGGCGACTTTTCGGTTTCACCGTTCAAATTCATTCCCTGTTCATGGGCTTCTGGGAGCTGCCGTGGCTGGCATCGTCGGAAGAGGCATTCTGGCTGTCGCTGCCTCCGTGCGCGGCCGGTGCTTTATTCCTCACAGCGACAATGCTGATTGTTGCCCGATTCCACTCGGAAGCCCCGCTGTCGCGCCTGCCGCGTCCGCTGAAATGGCTGCGGGACCTGAGCCGAAATCTGCGGCCCCAACGCAACTCCGACCGTTCCGAAACAGGCGACGAAACAGCGGACGGAGTGCCGCCGATGCGAGTCCCCGCGGAGGCTGTGATTGCGTGGCGGGAGTGTGTCTCGTCGGGCAACTATCGGCCCCGTCTGTTCGCCCTGCTGGTCCTGTTCGTGCCCGCAGCATTCTGGATGCTCGTTGAGTCCGACCTGAACTTCCGGCCGACTGAAGCGTGCATCGCGCTGAATGTCATTCTGCTCATCTCAGGCGTGCTCGTCGTGCAGAGCGTGGCAGCTCGAACCTTTGGACTCGAACGCGATCGTGAAACGCTGACTGTCCTGCTCACGACCCCCGTATCCACCCGCGAACTCGTGTCTCAGAAGCTCGCCGCCGCTCGCCGAGCAAGGCTTCTCTTTATGCCAGCGTTCCTGATCACGGCCGCCCTCAGTCTCTGGTACGCCGACGATTACCGCTGGCAGATGAAATTTCCACGCTGGATGGTGGAACCAACGTCGCTGGTGCTGATCTGGGAACATCTCACGCTGGCAATCTGGGTGGGACTCGCCTGGTCGCTCCGTTCCAAAACCACGCTGCGATCCGCCGTGGGAACCCTCGCGACTCTTTTCGGTTTTTGCCTGCTGCAATGGCTGACCGTCTTCGCTGTACTTGAAATGACGAACGCAGACCTCGACTTTCTGCTCCCGGTTCTTCCGCTGATCGCCTGGGTCTCAATCCTCGTTGATCAACTCCCGGCAATATCCCCGGATCCACTCTGGCCCCACATTGTATCCATGTATCTGAGCCCTGCGTTGACCGGGCTTTTGCTGGTTTGTCTGCGGTACACAATCCTGAAGAACGCCGGAAAATGGCTCAACCGGGAATAAATCCCAAAGTGCCTCACAGGGTGCCATGCACCTGTATTATCTTTGATCAGCCGCCTGGCGGCAGCCTAATGGCCTTGACTTTCTGGCAGGAGGGGGTGCCGGGAGGGCGAAGCTCCTGCTGAGCCGCATCCCTGCCGCGAGGACTGCGGCGATCCCCGCTGCTTCGCAAAATCGCGGGCAATCGCTTACA
>Ga0169931_10015083_pt1 | contig 10380 bp, 10 predicted proteins | sample Kivu_15m_20L_FD_129675 | JGI IMG/M metagenome (GOLD analysis project Ga0169931, IMG submission 129675) | Freshwater microbial communities from Lake Kivu, Western Province, Rwanda to study Microbial Dark Matter (Phase II) - Kivu_15m_20L... | ecosystem: Environmental > Aquatic > Freshwater > Lake... | reverse complement strand
ATCGGATTAAGTTAATTAAACGGCAGGCTTATGGTTTTTTGAACTTCTTCAACTTTCGATCTAGATTGCTAGCTTGTCTTTCTCATTAGTTTTATTTATCCCCTTAAACCCAGAAGAGCCCTTTTTCTAATACTAGTTTCTGAGCAGGCTCCAGTCCAGAAGATTCATAAGTATCAATAATTTCATTAGAGTCTTGTATGACTTTTTGAAGATGTTCTAATAAAAGGGCAGCTATTTTTTGATAGTTAACTCTAATCTTCTGACCACTTGGATTAGCTAGTTGTTCTCTATTATTCTTCTCAATCAAATAATGTAGCTTTAGGGTATCTATCTCTAGCTTTGCAACAAAAATCTTATAAGCTTTTTGTTGTTTTGAGCTACCTAAAAGAATATATTCTCTTACTAAACTTTTCAATTCACGAATTTGATTAAGTGGTTTTTGGATTTTCTCTAGTTCAGCTTGTTGTTGTAAAAATTCTAGGTTCGATTCCCTCAAATTTCTAAGATTGATATAGGAAAATACACCTATTCCAATCACGATTGAGGCAATAATCCCAGTCCAAAATGCGATCTTCTTCAGGAAATTTTTTCCCGCAGGTTTAGACCTTGTGGGTATAGATAAGCGACTGATTTCATTTAAGCTGCGACGAGTTTCAATCAAATAAACAGTTTGATGCGCCAAGGATTTAAGTGCCAATACTTGATCTGCACTCAATTCTCTTGGTTGTTGATCAATCACGCAGAGTGTACCTATTGCATGCCCATCTACAGTCTTAAGGGGAATCCCTGCATAAAAGCGAATATTTGGCGATTCAGTTACTAATGGATTGCTGACAAATCTTTTGTCTTCATGGGTATCATGAATCACTAAAATTCCATCATTCAGTATTGTTTGAGCGCAAAAAGTAATTTTTTTGGGTAGTTCTGTTTGACTAATTCCAACTTTTGACTTAAACCACACCCGATCTTTGTCGATTAAGCTTACCAAGGCGATCAGGGTTTGACAAATGTAAGCAGCCAATCGAGTGATATCGTCAAAGCCTTGCTCTGATTCAGTATCTAGGATATTGCATTGATGTAAAGCAGCTACCCTTTCTAGTTCATTTGATGGTTCTTGAGCAGGAATCATGTCGGTTTTAGGTTGGGATATGATTTTCCCAATTAAGGTTTTTCAATTAGATGTTTTTCGTAAATCCCTGTTTAACAAACTTTAATGGTGTTTTGCAAATGAATTGCAAAACAAAAAACGAACATAGTAAAGGTTCTGACTTTTAATTTTTGCTTGAGATAAAGCTAGAAGTGTATCTAAATATAGCAATATTCCCAATGATTTGGAAGAAAAGTGAGTGTTTAGACATCCTAACAAGTTTTATTTAAGGTTAGTTCGGCGAAAGCGAAAAATGGTAAGAATCGCTAAGCGATTCTTACCATTTTTCGCCATTTGCGGCGTGCGAAGCACGCCGCAAATGGCGATACCGAATTCACGTTTAGGGTATAAAAACCAAAAGAGTAATGGCAGCGCAAAGCCGCCATTACTCTTTTGAGGCTTCAAATTTTTGATAGCTTGAATTCGTTGCAACACCAAAAATCAATTCATTATTTTTTAGCTGGACAAAGATTGCTCGCTATAGACTAATACTGAGTATTAACTTTAAAGTATTGCCTAACCAAATCAGGGCAACGATGCCGCCAAATATTGCTAGAGGTACGATCGCTAAAGTTTTCCAGATTTTAATGCCCATTGCTACTGATGCGCTCCATACTTGCCAGATGATAAACCAGATCATCACTAGAATAGCTGCGAAGAATCGCAATCGTGGCGGTAGACTCAATGCAGGAGCCATAAAGAGCCAAGGTAAACTAGCAAAACCTGTTAGAGTAAGCAATTCACGCATTTCGACGTTTTTTTGAAAAACATTGGCTAATTGTTTGAGGAGAAAAGTGAAAAATAACCAACCAATAATTCCACTAACCACTGACCAGATGACCCTATAACTTACAACTTGGTCAAGACGTAAGGTTTCCAGAGTATTTACCGAAGCAATGACGATCGCAGCTTGGACAAAGTTAGGGTTTGTTCCGAGTTGTTCAAAGGTAACTTGCGGTAAAAACAGCGTCCCGTAAAGGCGATCAAGAAATGTTCCTATTGTCTGTGGCGGTTGAGGTGGTTTGTCTCTGTCAGGGAGACTATCAGTGACGATCGCATCTAAATCAGCAGAATTTGGCTCAGTGGGATTCATAAAAAGCTAGTGGTTACGTTGATATAAGTCTAAATTTGCCTTGATTTTGTCTTAATCTAATACTAATTGCTAACTGACTCTAACATGATTGACCTCGACACTACTCAAACTCATCATCTCCTCAACATTGATGCAAACCAATTGCCGCAAGGTTTACAAGGAAGAATCACGATCCCAGGAGACAAGTCGATTTCGCATCGAGCGTTAATGCTTGGCTCACTAGCGGAAGGCGAGACAACAATTCGAGGTTTATTGCTAGGCGAAGATCCGCGTAGTACAGCAGCTTGCTTTTCGGCTATGGGGGCAGAAATTTCGGAACTTAACTCGGAATTGGTAACAGTGAAGGGCATCGGTTTGGGAAACCTCAAGGAGCCTCTAGATATCTTAAATGCTGGTAATTCGGGAACGACGTTACGGTTGATGTTAGGGATTCTTGCCAGTCACCCTGATCGCTTTTTTACGGTCACAGGTGATCATTCCTTGCGATCGCGCCCCATGTCTCGTGTCGTCAATCCTTTACGTCAAATGGGAGCAAATATCTGGGGACGGGAGAATGGAGCAAGAGCACCTCTAGCGATTTCTGGACAAAATCTCAAAGCAATTCACTATCAGTCACCTGTAGCTTCGGCACAGGTCAAGTCTTGCATTATGCTAGCAGGGTTAATGACTGATGGGGAAACGGTGATTACAGAACCAGAAAGATCCCGTGATCATAGTGAAAGAATGTTAGCTGCTTTCGGAGCAAAAGTGAGCCTTGATCTTGATACGAATACAGTGGGCATTAAGGGAGGAGCAAAACTAGTTGGTCAGGAGGTAACTGTCCCTGGGGATATTAGCTCAGCCGCATTTTGGTTAGTGGCTGCATCCATCGTTCCCAACTCTGATTTGGTAATTGAGAATGTCGGCATTAATCCAACCCGTACAGGTATCCTCGAAGTTCTTGCTGAGATGGGTGCAGATATTATCTATGAGAATCAACGGGAAGTTACAGGTGAACCTGTTGCTGATTTGAGGGTGCGCTCCGCTAATCTCAAGGCTTGTCGAATTGGTGGTGCGGTAATTCCGCGACTAATTGATGAGATTCCGATTTTAGCGATCGCGGCTAGTTGTGCAGAAGGAACTACTACCATCGAAGATGCTGCTGAGTTGCGGGTCAAGGAGAGCGATCGCATTGTGGCGATGGTCAAGGAAATGACGAAAATGGGAGCGAATGTTACGGAACTTCCAGATGGGATGTCGATTGTCGGTGGTAAATCTCTGGTGGGGGCGGAAGTTGACAGCTATAACGATCATCGAGTGGCAATGAGTTTGGCGATCGCGGCTTTAGTTGCTAAAGGTAAAACCTCTATCAATCGTGCCGAGTCTGCGGCTATTTCTTACCCATCATTTATTCCTACCTTACAAAGTTTGATAATCTAGAAGTCAGGATAGGCGGCGCGGCGCACCGCCTATCCTGATCATAATGCAAACCCAAATTTTTGATAAAAGCTACGTAAAGCGTGGCTTTTATCATAGAAAGGGCGGCGCTTCGCGCCGTCCTTTCTTTTTAGATGTAATACATGGTTGTCGCAATTTGACGTTGGCGTTGTTGATCGCATAAATCCTTGAGCGTACAGCCATCTAATACATTAGAAGCCGCCTTTTGAGCAGTTTCCCAAACTTCATGGATTACAGAAAGGGATGCGCTGTCGTTACCCGACTTACTACTTTTTTCAGAGATCGGGTCATATCCTTCGATACCTCGAATAATCTCTAGTAAGCTAATGTCCCAAGGTTCTCTAGAAAGGATGTAGCCGCCCTTAGCTCCCCGTTGACTCTTAACTAAGCCTTGACGCTTTAAAGTTGCCAGCAACTGTTCTAAATAGCGATCAGGAATATTTTGTTGGTTCGCTATCTGACGAATCTGGAGAGGCTGATCGATCGCAAAATGATTAGCTAGCTCAAGCATAGCTAAGATCGCATATTCGCTCTTTAAAGAAAGTTCCACAACAGACCGTAATTTTTGTTTAAAAAATTTTTCTTAACTGCTTACTATGATACTACGGTATTGCACTGTAAATTTAGAGCAAATATATTAAATAGGAGTGGCGGCGCTTCTCGCCCCCACTCCTATTTGACTACTGGCTGAATAAAGAGACTATTAGCCCTTACGTAACATACATCTTCTACATTTTTGCCCCTTACAGGCATCCAAGGTCTACCATTTTCATCTAAAGGATTAACCAATACTTCATCAGAGCCGCCACGATAGACTTCTACTTCCAAAACAGCATTTGTCAAATAAGTGCGGACTATAGGACTTTTTAAACTAGCCGATCGCCGACAATTTAGTCCGTTAGCTGCAATAACTCGCCACAATGACCCCTCTACACGAGAATAAGCAGATTTTACAGGTGCTTCATTGCTGTAGTAATTACCCTGTCGATCAGTCGTCTGTGATTGAACTGCTAATGGCAAAACTGAGATTAGCAGCATAGAATAGGTCAGAGTGTGGAAAAAAGTATTCATAGGGCGGATTGCAGCAGTATTTATGATGTCTAAAGATGCGATAACTGTATCAAATTTGACGCAAGCAATTACGCTTTTGTTGCGGGACGAAATTGGGATTGTGCGCGTGACTGGGGAAATTTCTGGCTTCACAACCGCAGCCTCTGGACATCGATATTTTACGATCAAAGATGAGTCAGCCCAAATTGATTGCGTAATGTGGGCTAGTCGTACCTTAGCCTTTCGCCCCAAAAGTGGAATGCAAGTCGTTGTCCAAGGGCGGCTAACGGTTTATGCAATCCGTGGCAAATATCAGATCGATTGCGATCGCATGACTGCCGCAGGGCAAGGTGATCTATACCTAGCCTTTGCCGCGATGAAAGAAAATCTAGCGGAACGCGGATATTTTGCAACAGAACGTAAGCGAGAGATTCCTGCTTTTCCTTTGAAAATTGGGGTGGTCACGTCACCGACTGGAGCCGTAATTCAAGATATTCTCACTACGCTAAAGCGGCGATCGCCTCATTGCGAGGTTTATTTGTGCCCAGCAACCGTCCAAGGTGAAACTGCCCCTGAAGACATTGCATTAGCGATCGCCGCTTTGCAAAATACCGATGCTGATGTGTTGATCGTGGGGCGTGGTGGTGGCTCGATTGAGGATCTCTGGGCGTTTAATACAGAGCAAGTTGCTGAAGCGATTTATCATTCGCGAATTCCGATTATCTCTGCGGTTGGACATGAAACTGATTTTACGATCGCGGATTTTGTGGCGGATTTACGGGCTGCAACACCAACGGCGGCGGCGGAACTAGTATCTCAATACGATCGCGAAACCCTATGGCAACAGATCACCGCTTGGGAAAATCGCCTAAATCGAGTTGTTCAATTAGAAATGCAGAATTATGATCAACGACTGAATGCACTCATCAATAGTTATGCTTTTCAAAATTTTGGCGATCGCCTCCACGATCGCGCTCAACAGTTAGACGAAGCTGAGCATAATATGCAAAAGGCTCTTGTTCGTCATTTGCGTCAATCCACAAATAAACTTGAAAGCATTACTGCCCATTTGAGATCGCTCCATCCCCTATCACCTTTACAGCGTGGTTTTGCTTTGTTGTGCTCAGGCGATCGCTTGCTGAGCAATGAGGATTCACTAGCTGAATTTGATACAGTGGAAATTGTACGGCGATCGGAAATTGCCCAAGCCAAGATTGAACAAGTAATTGATAAAGAGTAGCTGATAAGTTATATGCCCGACCAGAATAAATCGCCAAAGAAACCACCAGAGCTAAGCTTTGAGGAACAGATGCAGCGTCTCGAAGAAATAGTGGAAATTCTCGATGATGGGGAAGTTGCCCTAGATGAAATGTTGTCTCTTTACGAAGAAGGGATGAAGCGATCGCAATATTGCCGTGAATATCTAGAAAAAGCCGAGCAGAAAGTTACCCTAATTCAAAGTCAAAATTCATAGAAAAATATGGCTCATAAAGGCAATAAATCTTTTTTACCTAGCAAAGACTGTGTAGTTTGCGGCAAGCCCTTTACATGGCGCAAAAAATGGGAAAAGTGCTGGGACGAAGTTAAATATTGTAGCGATCGCTGTCGCAAGCAAAAAGGGAATAGTTAGAATAAATATACAAGACAGGTGACGTTCAGCGTCACCTGTCTTGTATATCTGAAAAGCTATCGAGGACTGGAGATTAATGGCTTAGGATTATGAAAAAATTTCTGCTCACATGCTTGTTTTTTGCAGGCTTATTTTGGGCGCTCTCGACCTATCAAGGTTTAGCAGTCCAAGGCAAATATGACTCAATGGTGCTGAACTTTCGCAATGACTTGTCATCGGAACAAGTTGATCGTGAATTGAAGGCGATCGCCTCAAAATATGGAATTGAGCCAAAATTTAATAGTTCCTTCTCTAAGTCTAGCCGTCTTTACATTGTTAAAGGAGATGCTCAAGTCCTAGATAAGCTCAAACAGTCAGAAGAACTTCGCAGCTTGACAGAATATGTCGAAGCTAATTATGTCTATTCGATGGACTTTATTGGTGGTGGCACAACTCCCAATGATCCAATGTACAAGGAGCAATGGAACTTAAAAGCGATCGAGGTAGAAAAAGCATGGCAAAAGACCAAGGGTAAAGGCATCACAGTTGCCGTTATCGATACGGGTGTGAGCAAAGTCGATGACCTTAAAAATACTAATTTTGTCAAGGGCTATGACTTTGTAAACGATCGCGAAGATGCAAGCGATGATAATGGGCATGGAACCCACGTAGCGGGAACGATCGCTCAATCCACAAATAATAATTTTGGTGTAGCTGGCGTTGCCTACGAAGCTAGCATCATGCCTCTCAAAGTGCTATCAGCGTCAGGAGGTGGCACAATTTCGGATATTGCTGAAGCGATTATCTTTGCTGCCGACAATGGCGCAAATGTGATCAATATGAGCCTTGGTGGCGGTGGCGAAAGCAAGCTGATGCAGGAAGCGATCGACTATGCCTACAAAAAAGGTGTAGTGATCGTTGCGGCGGCGGGAAACTCCAACCGCAATGCTGCTTTTTACCCAGCCCGCTATCCTAAGGTAATTGCGGTATCCGCCACAGGTTCTACTGGCGAAAAAGCACCCTATTCAAACTATGGTGCAGGTATTGATGTAGCCGCTCCTGGGGGCGCGATCGCCAGGGGTAAAAATGGCGAAAAGGGTGATACTTCTGGCGGCATTTTGCAAAATACGATTGACCCCAGAACTAAGCAATCTGTATTTAGTTCTTTCCAAGGAACTAGTATGGCAGCCCCTCATGTTTCTGGTGTCGTGGCTCTGATCGAAGCATCGGGAGTGAAAGATCCTGAAAAGGTTTTGCAAGTTCTCAAACAGTCCTCACGCAAAGTTACTGACGATACTTTAAACTATTACGGAGCAGGGCATTTGAATGCCGCCGCCGCAGTAAATATTGCTTCTCAAGGTCAGTTAGGAATTCCTGATTTCTTAAGATGGGCGCGAGACAATGGATACTTGAGTCCACGTTTTTGGATTGATGGTGGAGCGGTTGCCTTGATTCCTAAGCTAATTATGGTAATTGGCTCATATCTATTAGCATGGCTACTTAATCGTTGGTTTCCTTTCCGTTGGAATTGGTCATTTAATAATGGAGTCTTCTTTGGTGGTGCAGGGCTATTCTTTTTGCGAGGCTTCTATTTATTCGACATTACCCAACTTCCTTTCCGTATAGCAGGTAGTTCTTTACCCGAATTAGGAAATGCTTTCTCTAATACCAATGCGCTTAATCCGATTACAGCAAGTGTATTACTGCCACTTGGTCTATTGTTGATTCTGCTCGGACATCCCCAATGGAAATGGTTTGCAATCGGTTCAGCGATCGGGACTTCTGCCTGCTTAGCGACCAGTGCTGTACTTGCACCGCAAATGATGTGGATTGGCGATGGAACCCCTGCGATCGCTTTTCTCAGTGTTAACTCGCTACTTTGTTTTGGGTTTGCCTATCTATCGATTAAATCGGAAACTTCTAGCATATAAACCTAAAGTGAGGGGCAAAGCCCCCCACTTTAGGTTTTAGGTTTTGAAAATTACTATAGAGAATATATGAATATCCAGATTGTCGGAACCGTAGAATATATTGATATTGGTACAGGAACTTGGGCGATCGCAACTGACACTGATGAGCAGTATGAGATTTGGCAACCAGCCCCCGAAGCAATTTTGCAAGAGGGATTGAAAGTAAAGGTTTCAGCTAAAGTCCGAGATGATGTGTTTACAATGGCAGCGATCGGCGAAGTTATCGAAGTTGAAGATTTCCAAAGATTATGATAAGCATAGACTGAAAGCATCTATTCTAATTAGCTAGGCACAATTAAATACAAAAATTCAAAACCTGTGATGCGCGCTGAGTGTGCGCTACAGGTTTTAGCTCTGGTTTCTAATTATGCTCAGATACTTAGTCCTACAAACAGTTTTTGTGAGGTTACCATGGCTTACATCAAAGATCATCAGCATCAGCCTTACAGGAACTTGGGAATATTAGGAGCGATCACCACATTGACTATGGCTTTCTCGGCGATCGCGAGTTTAGAGACTTTTCAGCCTTGTCAATCAGTTTATGCTTCTGAGTATGCAACTGTTTCTACCAAGCCAAAGCAGACTGAAGGCAAGGTTGTTAAAATAGCGGGAACTTATAAGATTGTCTTTACACCTCAATTCTTAATTGAGGCAAAAAAACAGGGCTTAGCATCAATTTCAGGGCAATGGATTATCAAGCCTAATGGTGCATTTGAAGCATTTATCAATGCTACTTCTACAAATGGTAAAAAGGAAACCATCAAAACAACAGGCAAAGTATTCATCAAAAATGGAAAAGTACTGTCACAAGTAGAAACTTTAAATGGCAAAAAAGTTAGAACCCCTCCTCCTACGCAGTCCTATACATTATTAACCGATGGCAAGACTCTACAAGCAGACGACCAACCTGTAAAATTTGTAAGGCAATAAAGTCTAAGATAGAGACGGCAAAGCTGTCTCTATCTTAGGGAATCAGATCAAGAAACATCCCCGCGATCGCTGTTTCCGCTGCTTCACAAATGCCTCTCTCAGTAATCAAGCCAGTTACCAATCTTGCAGGCGTAATATCAAATCCATAGTTTAAGGCAGTAGTTTCTAATGGCGCGACTCTCACTTTGCCAATATCGCCATTATCCTGTAATCCCTGCATAAAGAGAACTTCATCGGCACTGCGAGTCTCAATCGCAATCTCTTTGACTCCATCCGATATTTGCATATCAAATGTGGAACTTGGTAGAGCTACATAAAAGGGAACATGATTATCAAAGGCAGCTAGAGCCTTGAGATATGTCCCAATTTTATTAGCTACATCCCCACTACGGGTAGTGCGATCGGTTCCGACAATGCAGAGATCGACCTTGCCATACTGCATTAATAATCCCCCCGTATTGTCCGCAATCAAGGTATGGGGAATCTTGGATTGTCCGAGTTCCCATGCGGTTAGATTTGCACCCTGATTGCGTGGACGAGTTTCATCAACCCATACATGAATATTAATCCCGCGATCGCTGGCTTCATAGATAGGAGCTAAGGCACTACCACGATCCACGATCGCCAACCATCCTGCATTGCAATGGGTCAAGATATTGACAGGTTCACCCTTGGGCTTAGTCTTGGCGATCGCCTCAATCAATTCACAGCCAAATTTACCAATATTGCGTGTGCCAACGACATCTTCATCGGCAATGGCGATCGCTTCTTTGAGGGCAATTTCTACTAAATTTTGCTTTGAGGCTTGCTTTTGTTGTGCCGATTTTTCTAGCACAGCAATCATGCGATCGACAGCCCACATCAAGTTTACGGCGGTCGGACGAGCGCGGCGAATTACGGCTGAGAGAGCTTTGATTTTTTCTAAATCACCATTACTCTCCTTGGCGGCTAAATATACGCCAAACGCTGCGACATTACCGATCACCCCTGCACCACGCACAGTCATATCCTGAATCGCGAGGGTTGCATCAGCGCTAGTCTTTAAAGTTTTAGTCACCAAACAAAAGGGAAGTTGTGTTTGGTCAATCACCACCAGATCGCCAGCTTCTAACCAAAATGCTTTGTAGGTAGAATTCATAATCTT
>Ga0169931_10015081_pt1 | contig 10380 bp, 8 predicted proteins | sample Kivu_15m_20L_FD_129675 | JGI IMG/M metagenome (GOLD analysis project Ga0169931, IMG submission 129675) | Freshwater microbial communities from Lake Kivu, Western Province, Rwanda to study Microbial Dark Matter (Phase II) - Kivu_15m_20L... | ecosystem: Environmental > Aquatic > Freshwater > Lake ... | reverse complement strand
GTGTCCGACCACGTACCGGTCTCATGCAACTCCTGACCCATGAACAACATCGGCGTGCCCGGCGCGGTGAGCGTCAGCGCGGCAGACAACAGCGACTTACGCCGCGCGGCGACGCCCATTGGATCTTCCGGCACCAAGCGGTCGGGCAGGCGCACCGCGTTGTTCAAATTGCCCGCCTTGTCGTGGTTGTCGGTGAAGATCACCCGGAACCCCGGCGGCTCCGACCAACCGTTCACCTTTGCCAAGATGCGGCCGACGTTGGGTGTGGCCGACGCGACCTCAGGCGTGATCTCGTTGTGGAAACTCGTCTGCCAGTGGCCGTCGAAACTGTCGCGGATGTCCGCGACGGTCAGCGCCTGCCAGAACGCGTTGTCCGGATACGTCACGCCGTGGGACAGCAGGTTCGCGTCCTCGGCAATGCTCCAGCGGTTGGGATAGCTGTCATGGATCAGGCGGTTGATCGAGGTCAGCAACTGCTTGCCCGACGCGAGCACGGTGTCGGGATTGGCGCTGGTCCTGGTCGAATCATAACCGAGGATGTTCTGCGGCGAATCCCAGCGGAATCCATCCACCCGGTACTCGTCGAGATATAGGCGGATCTGGTCTTCGATGAATCGCCGCACCTCGGGCTTGTCGTAGTCCGGCCGCTTGCCCCAGGGCGTCCACGCCTTCACCGGGTCGCTGAAAACATAAACATCCGCCGGACCGTCGAACTCCGCAACACCATCGGGCGGTGGATTCCAGTGGTTGTGCACCACGTCGATCTGCACCTGCATCCCGCGCGCGTGCGCCGCCTTGACCAGACGCTTCAACCCGTCGGGTCCGCCATAAGCGGTCTCGATCGCGAACAAATGTTCCGGATTGTACCCCCAGCTGAAGTCGCCTCCGAATTCGTTGACCGGCATCAGCGCGAGTACGTTCACGCCGAGGCGCTCGAGATAGTCGAGCCCGCCGATCACATCGTCGAAGGTGCCCGGCCGGCTGTCCGTCGGATCCGGGTCGCGGAACGTTCCGACGTGCAGTTCATACATGATCTGACGATCCTGCGGCACGACCGGCCGGACATGAACGCCCCAATCGAATGCCGCGTGATCATGGATCACCGAGTTCCCACCGCGCACCCACATCGCACGCGGGTCGTTTTTCCACACCCCCACCGTGTTGCCGGTCCAGCGCAGGAAGTATTTGTACGCCTGACCCGGCCGCGCCGCCGCCACCGTGCCCGACCAATACCCGCTGCTGCCGGCCTCCTTGGTGAGCGCCGTTTCGCCCCAGGTGTTGAAGTCGCCCCGCACCGCCACCCCGGTGGCGTTCGGCGCCCAGACGCGGAAGGTCACACCGGTGATCGTGGTGCCTGACTTCTGAATCACCGCTCCCAAGGGAGGCGGGCTCTGGGCGGAAAGTGGGGAAATCGCCAGACCGAGGACGAAGATCGACAGGGCAAGCCGCGCGCGGCGGAACAACAGATGGCGGGACATGACGATCGACGAGGTGATGGACTGGAAAAACTTTCTGGTGCAGGATGCAAGATCCCGAAAAATTTGGGCAAAATACCCCACCAAGTCGAGCCCAATCCCTTCGGGATGCACAAGCCCGCGGTTTTACACAAATCCCCGCAAGCAACCGGACACACCACAGGCGCAGCCTCGCGCTCGAATGAATCATGATTGACATCAAAATGCTTTATTATTTGTATTATATAAATTTATTTTTGACTTCCTTTTTTCGATTTCTAGGGCACACTTGATGATTTTGGCTGTTTTTAAAAAACCGAGGGTTTTTCTGCCCTGACCACTTATTTTTGAAAAGTGAGCTCTCGGCTCGATTTTTCTCTTATTCATTGACCATGGTACGAATTTCCCGCTACTTTTGCATCGCAGCGCCGCTCTTGGTTTGCTGTTCACACTAAAAAATCGTCTTCCATGTCATTCGCTCGTTCATCGACAAGGCGCCCCAGCGGCTTTGTTTTGAAGTTGCGTCATGTCCTGTGGGTCACTGCTTGTTTGGGCATCGTTCACGCCGTTCAAGGCGCCACGGTGACCTACACGATGCAGACGGGAAATTTCAACAGTCTGCAAACCGAGCGGAACAACAACCCTCCTTACGCAGGCACGTACAATAACGATGCTACCGAGCTCGCCAACTATGCGAACAACGGATCCTTCGGCAACACGCCCGGTGCGGCTGCATTCCAAACCTTCACCACCACCGGCAACGGCACCAGCGGAACCACCCGCGCGCTGCAAGTCGGTGACACCTTCACCATCACGGCTTACGTCGGAAGCAACCCGAGCGCCGGCGGACGCATCGGCATTTCGTTCCGCGACAGCACCACCTACACCAACTTCGCCAGCTCGACCGATGCAGCTACCGAAGCGCGCTTCCAGATCGACAATACCGGCAATTGGAAGGTGTATGGCAACTCGACGGTGGAAAGCGGATCGGGCTCCGCGGCCGACCGCACCTTCGTGATCAAGATCACCTCCGACACCACCTTCGACGCCCAAGTGGGCGGGACGTGGTACTACAACAACACGATGGCGGCCAGCGGCGGCACCATCGACAGCTTTGCGATCTACACCTTCGGCGACAGCAACCCGAACTCGTTCTGGAAAAACGCTTCGCTGAGCGACACTGGCAGCGTCGAGGTCGGCTATTCACTGGCCAGCGGCAACTACACCCCAGGCGTGATCTCCGATGGCCTCGCAGCCAACAGTACCTCGACCAGTCGCGCCAACACACTCAATGTCGGCGGTGATGCCGGATCCCAGGTCAACCTCGACAAGAACAACACCTACACCGGCGCGACCACGATCAACGCCAACGCCACCGCCGAGGCGCAGCACGCCAACGCGCTGGGCACCACCGCGGCAGGCACCACGGTGAGCAACGGCGGCGCGCTCAAGCTCTACAACGCCACCGGCATCTCCTACGCGAGCGAGGCGCTGACGCTGAACGGCACTGGCGTCAACACCGCCAACGGATCGTTGCGCAGCGTCGGTGGCAACAACACTTGGAACGGTGCGATCACCCTCAACTCGAACAGCCGGATCAACGCCGACAACTCCTCGGGCAGCGCGGCTTCTTCGCTGGCGATCGCCGGCAATGTCGGCGGCGGCAGCAACGTCCTGTTCCTCGGCGCGAACGGGGCGAACATCTCGATCAGCGGTGCGATCAGCGGCGCGGGTAACACCCAAAGCAGCACCACCACCTCGCTCTTCAAGGATGGCGCGAACACGCTGACGCTTTCCGGCAACAACACCTACACCGGTGACACGCGCGTCACGGCCGGCACGCTCACCGTTGCCTCCGGCGGCAACCTCGGCAGCGGCTCGGATGTGTTCGTCTCCAGTGGTGCCACCCTCAACATCAACACCAACACCACGGTCGCTTCGCTTCAGGAAACCGGCACCAGCAACGGTGGCGTGGTGGCGATCGGAAATGGTGCCGTGCTCACCGTCAACGGCGCCGACAAGGGCACTCTTTTCCAGAATTCGATCTCGGGTGCTGGTGGTCTCACCATGGCCGGTTCGGGCACGACCTCGCTCAGCCTTTACGGCACCCAGTCATTCTCCGGTGCCACCACCGTCAGTGGCGGCAAGATCAGCACGGCAGTGGCCATGTCCACCTCCGGCGTCACCGTCAGCGGCGGCACCTTCGAAACCTCGGCCGCCAATATCCTCGGCGACTCAGCCTCGGTGAGCGTCTCGAGCGGCACCTACACGCTCGGCGGCAACGATACGGTCGGCAGCTTCACGATTTCCGGCGGCACGCTCGGTGGATCGAGCACACTTACCACCTCGACCTATGCGCTCAATGGCGGCACGGTCTCCGCCAACCTCGGCGCGGGCACGCTCAACGTCGGCGGCAGCGCGACCCTCAACGGCACCGCCGGTGCGACCACGGTCAATGTGAACAGCGGCACGCTCACGCTGGGCGGCAGCAACCGGCTCTCCACCAGCGCCGCCGCCGCGGTCAGCGGAACCCTGGCGCTGGGCGCCAACAGCCAGACGCTCACCGCGCTCACCGGCAACGGCACGGTCTCGACCACATCAGGCGGTGCGCTCACGCTCAACATCGCCTCGGGCACCAACACGTTCGGCGGCGCGCTCACCGGCGCGGGCGGTCTCACCAAGTCGGGCCTGGGCAAACTCGTCCTCTCCGGCACCAACACCCTTTCCGGCACCACGACGATTTCCGCAGGCGAGCTTGCGGTCAATGGCTCGCTCTCCGGCGGCGTCACCGTCAACAGCAGCACGACCTTGAGCGGTACCGGCACCATCGGCGGTGCCACCACCATCTCGGGTACCCACACCCCCGGCGCCTCACCCGGTCTGCAAACTTTCAGCAACGGTCTCACCTACAATGCCAGTTCAGTGCTCGTCTGGGAGCTTTCATCCAACACGAATACCGTCGGTAACCGTGGCGTGCTCTTCGACGGCATCGACGTCACCGGTGGTGACCTCACCATCGCTAACGGTGCCTCGATCGAACTCGACTTCACCGCCGCACTGAGCAATGGCACCCCGTCGAGCGTGACGTGGTTTGATTCGTTCTGGGACAGCAACCGCAGTTGGACGATCATCGACAAGTCGGGTGCCGGCAGCAGCACCGGTGTGTTCACCATCACCGACATCAGCACCGCGCTGGGCGGCTGGGCTTACAACACCGTCCGGCCGAACTCGTCATTCACCATCAACAACAGCGGCGGCGACATCGTCCTGAACTGGAATACCGCCACCGCCATCCCCGAGCCGTCCTCGGCACTGCTCGCCCTGGTCGCCGGATGCGGTCTGTGCCTGCGCCGCAGAAGGAACTGAGCGGGATCCCGCAAGTCTGTCCGGGAGGGTTAGAGCATTTTGCTCAAATCTGTAGCCGGTGGTTGGGTGTGAGTGTGGGAAATGTGCGGCTTCGCCGGATTTGAAAAAAAGCGGAATCTGTTGCCCATGGCTGCGTTGTTGCTCAGTCGTGGATGTCAATCCACTCCATCGCAACGCCTTGCCCTGGCCAACATCTTCTCGCTCCACCGGCTACACTTTTTCGCAAACTGCTCTAGAAGATCGGTCGCGCCTACGGCGTGATCGCGAGGTAACCGGGTGATCTTGTGCATTTGCGACCAAGCCTCTCGATCCGCGATTCGGAGGTTTTCTCTTGATGCCCAACGATGCCCATGCCGTAGAGGCGTTTCAGGCGTTTCCCAACCGCGGTTTCGGGCATTCGGCCCGCAAGGTTCCGCATCAGGCTACCAATTCTGTCCCCATGTTTCCCCATGGGCACTTCCTTCTGGCCATCTACAGTTTGTCTGTCCCTATGTGTAGATTCGATGCCCGACGGATGCGGAATCCGGTCGGGTTTGCCAAAAAAGCATTGCCTCGGGGCGGGGTTGCGTCCTAGCTTCCCGCCCGCCCGGATTCGGGCTCCCCATGCGCGGTTAGCTCAGTGGTAGAGCACTACCTTGACACGGTAGGGGTCACAGGTTCGAACCCTGTATCGCGCACCATCTGTTCTCCGCACCATCCACCCGCCCCGTCACGTGCCTTGAGCCCCCGTCCGCCAGACGCGCCGCCCACGGATGCGGAATTCGATGCCCTGCTGCGACTGCTCGACGATGAAACCCCGGAGGTTCGCAGCCATGTCGCGGCCCGACTTGCCCGCTTGGGAGGTGACCTGAGCGAACGACTCATCGTCCGCGGCCGCGTGCTCGAACCGGACGACCAGGCCTTGCTTTCACGGCTCACCGCGCCGGCACGGCGTGAGACGCTGGTGCGCGAGTGGGCGGTGCCCACCGGTGGTGCGGCGGCGATGCTCGACGATTGGGACACCTTGGAAGCCTTGCTGCGGTTCGTCTCCGATTTCCTGCACGACGGCGTGACGGTGCGTCAGCCGCTGTCCGACGCGCTGGATCTGGTATCCGACGAAGCGGCTGCTGCGGGAGTCTCGACTCCAGACGCATTGCGCGTGTTTCTCTTTGGCGAGGGCGGACGCTTCGGCGGGGATCCGGAGCCGACGGCCGATCGCCGCCATGCCGATCTGGCATGGGTGGTGGCGACGGGCCAGTCCGATCCGCTGGGCTATGGATTGCTCTTCCTGTTGGTGGCGCGTCGGCTCGACCTCGAGGTTGAAGGACTCGATTTTTCGGATTCGTTTGTGTGTCGCATCCACATCGACGGTCGGCCGTTCATCGTCGAGTGTCATGCCGGTGCGCGGTTGCATTCGCAGGAAGAACTGCTGGAAAGCGGAGGGTTGAGCCGCGAGGTGGCGTCAAGACTGACGGCCGCTGCGGCCACGCCGGGCCGCTTGCTGCTCGCGTTTCTCGAGAACCTCCTGGGCCTCATCGAATGGGAAGAGGCCGACGAGCATCCGGAGGCGGAGGAGGATGCCGCGCTGATCCGGCGGTTGCGCGAGAGCCTCGACTGAGGCCACCTTACGCCTCGCCGTTTGCGGCCGATGCGGGTTCGGCCGGCGCGAGCTTGCGGAAGTGGACTTGGCCGACCCGTCGGCCGTCGGTGCTGGTGACGCGTGCCTCGTAGCCGAGCACCTCGATCGTTTCGCCCACTTCGGGAAATCGTCCGAGTTGCTGGGTGAGGTAGCCGCCCACGGTGGTGACCTCGCCGCTTTCCAACACCAGCTCCGGCACATGTCCGCCGAGGTCGTTGAGTGTCATCGTGCCCTCGATGACGAACTCGCTGTCGTTCACCCGCGTGAAGGCCGACCGCTCGTTGTCGAACTCGTCCTGAATGTCGCCGACCAGCTCCTCCATGATGTTGTCGAGGAACACGATGCCCACCGGGGTCCCGAATTCGTCGACGGCCATCGCCAAGTGCGCGTGCTCGCGGAGGAAGAACTTGAGCAAGGTGTCGAGCGGCATCGTGTCGGGCACCACCTTGAGCTCGCGCTTGATGCGCATCAGGTCGGGATCGGGATCGTGGACGAGCTTGAGCAGGTCTTTGATGTGGATCAGGCCGATCGCGTGGTCGATGTGGCCCTTGACCAGCGGAAACCGCGTGTGCTTGCTGCGCACGGCGGTGTCGAGGGTCTTCTCGAACGGCTCGTCGGCATCGAGCACGATGACCTTGTTGCGCGGAGTCATCACGTCGCGCACCCACAACTCGTTGAGCGAGAGCGCGTTGATGAGGATCTCGCGCTCGGTTTCGGTGACTTCTTGCGATTCGCCGCTTTGGGTGACGAGCACGGCGAGTTCTTCGGCCGAGTGGATGTGCGCGCCCTCGCCGACCGGCTCGATGCGGAAGACGTGTTTGAGCAGCCAGTTGGCGGTGCGGTTGAAGAAGGCGATGACCCACTGGAACGCTTTGAAGAAGAAATGCAGTGGTTTGACGAGCGCCAGCGTCACGGCCAGCGACTTGCGGATGGCGATCGACTTGGGCACCAGCTCGCCGAGCACCACGTGCAGGAAGGTGAATGAAATGTAGGCGAGGACCAGCGAGGTCCAGTAGATGCCTTGCTCGGGCATGCCGGTGAGCGCGAGCAGCGGCGAAACCAGTGCGGAGACGAACGGTTCGCCGAGGAAGCCGAGCGCCAGCGAGGAAATCGTGATGCCCAGCTGATTGGCGGAGAGGTAGCTGTCGAGGTTGCCGATGACGTGCAGGGCGAGCTTGGGATCGGCACCGCTCTCCTTGGCTCCGGTTTCGATCTGGCTCGGCCGCACTTTGACGATGGCGAATTCCGAGGCGACGAAGAACGCGTTGAGCAGCAGGAAGAACAAGATCCCCAGCAAGTAGAGCAACGATTGCCCTGGTGAGGGAAAGGCGAGGTCGCCATCCGCGGCGGCCATCAGCAGACTGAAGGAATCGGCACTCACGGCATCAGAGTTTTTCGTACACGCCCTGGTCGCGGCGCTGCAACACGGTGAAGCCGGCTTTCTTCGCGTCGCTCACCGACAACGGCTTGGTCGCCACGGGCGAATTCACCCGTGAGACCACCTTGCGCACCGGATGCTTGCACAGCGGGCACGACTGCAAGGGGGCGCGGTCCGCGGGGCGCCTGAGCTCGAATCCCCTCGCGCACACGCGGCACGATCGATCGGGGTCGTCCGGAGCTTCGGAAACGTATTCGTAAATGGGCATTTCGGTGGCGCGGGCCGGGTGGTTGCCGTTCCGCGCCGTGAATCGGGCGGGGCCGTCACCAGCTCGACTTAGTCACGCCGGGAAGCATGCCTGCCGAGGCGAGCTCGCGGAAAGTGATCCGCGACAGCCGGAAACGACGCAGGAACGCACGACGGCGGCCGGTGATCTCGCAGCGATTGATCAAACGGGTCGGACTCGCGTCGCGCGGCAGCATCGAAAGGCCGACGTAGTCCTTTTCTTCCTTCAGCTTGTGGCGGAGTTCGGCGTACTTGTCGACGGTGCGCTGCTTGCGCTCGTTGCGGGCGATCCAACTTTTCTTAGCCATGATTCGGGGCGCAGGGAAATAGGCGATCCACCCGGCGATGCAAGCAAAAATTGGCGACTCCCGTGTTTACCGTCGCGTCGATGGGGTCGCCCGGTCGATCCCGTTGCGGCCGGATTTACCGAAAAACCCCCGAAAATCCGGGCAAAGCTTGCATCCTGCGGTCGGCGGTGGATCATCCCGCAGCCCATGCAGCGGTTCACTGCCAATTCGGACTACGAGGAACAAGATCGCCGCCCGATCCGGCTCGATGTCGGCGACGAGGTGACGGCGGGTCCGCCCGACCGCGCCTGGCCGGGCTGGATCTGGGCCACTGATCGCGATGGCAACCACGGCTACATCCCGGAGGACGAACTCCAGGCGATCGACGGCGGGTGTTTCCGGGTGACGCGTGCGTTTGATCCGACGGTGCTGACCATCCGGCGCGGCGACCGGCTTGAGTCGCTGCGGCAGATCCACGGTTGGCATTGGTGTCGCAACGAGGCGGGCGCGGAAGGCTGGGTGGCGGGTTATCTGCTGCGGCCGGAATGAGTACGGCGGATCCGATGAAGGTGGTCACGACCCATGCCGAACTGCGTGCCGCGTTGGACGCCGCGGGTCGAGGCGCGCCGGTCGTGCTGGCGCCCACGATGGGCGCGCTGCATCATGGCCACCTCGAGCTGGTGCGCCTGGCCCGCAACGAAGCCGGCCCACGCGGCATGGTGGTCGTGTCGATTTTCGTCAACCCGATCCAGTTCGACCGTGCGGCGGACCTCGAGTCGTATCCGCGTCCGCTCGACGAGGATCTCGCGCGGTGCCGGGCTGCGGGGGTCGATCTGGTGTTCGTGCCCGAGGCGGCGGCGATGTATGCCGCCGACCGCTCGGTGCGGGTCCATGAGTCCCTGTTGTCGCGCGGTCTGTGTGGCGCGAGGCGACCGGGGCATTTCGACGGCGTCTGCACGGTGGTGCTCAAGTTGTTCATGCTCACGCGCTGTGATGCGGCGGTCTTCGGCGAAAAGGATTTCCAGCAACTCGCGATCGTCCGCCGCATGGTGCGCGACCTCGACCTGCCGGTGCGCATCGTGCCGTGCCCGACCGTGCGCGAGACCGATGGGCTGGCGATGTCGTCGCGCAACGTGCGCCTCAATCCCGATCAGCGCGCCGATGCGCCGCGCATTCATCGCGCGCTGTCCGATGCCGCGCGGATCGACGGAGTGCGTGCGATGCTGGATGCCGCGCGCGCCGCCATCGCCGCCTCATCGCTGGCGAGGATCGACTACCTTGAGTTGGTCGACGCCGAAACCCTGCAGCCGGTCGACACGCTGGAGCGCGATGCCGTGCTGGCCACCGCGGTGTTCTACGGCGACGTGCGGCTCATCGACCACATGCGGGTGCCGGCGCAGCCAAGCTGATCCGTCGGGATCAGGCCTCAGGCAAGGTGCTTTCGGCTGCCGACGGTGCGGCTGCCGACGGTGCGGGGTGCGAGGGCGGTGCTCCGCCGGGATCCCTCGTGCGGCCACCGAAGCCGCGACCGGGTTGCGGGCGTTCGAAGCCCGGCATCGATGCGCGGCGCTCGCCATGACTCTCTCGCGACCGCTCGATGCGGGGCGACGGCGACGGGACGGACGGATTCGTTTCCGCCGATCGTTGGGCCGCTTCACGCATCCGCGAGGACCAATGGTTGGAAGATCGGCGATCCGTGTGAGACGTGGTTCGCTCGATTGGCGTCATCGATGCGCCCGCCGCCTGCGGCGGAACAGCCGACGGGCTCGTCCGGTTCCCTTGCCATGGGTTGCGCTCAACCGAGCGGCGGTCGATCCAGGATGATGGAGAGGACCGCGCATCGGTTCTTTCGGTTGCCCGGGATCCGCCGGGATTCGATCCGCGAGTCCATTCTCGGCGCGGGTCACCATGGGTGTTCGAAACAAACGAGGCGTCGCGATGGTGGCGGTGTGCATGGGTGTCCGATCCATGGCGGTCGCGCGAAACGCAGAC
>Ga0169931_10015080_pt1 | contig 10381 bp, 8 predicted proteins | sample Kivu_15m_20L_FD_129675 | JGI IMG/M metagenome (GOLD analysis project Ga0169931, IMG submission 129675) | Freshwater microbial communities from Lake Kivu, Western Province, Rwanda to study Microbial Dark Matter (Phase II) - Kivu_15m_20L... | ecosystem: Environmental > Aquatic > Freshwater > Lake ... | reverse complement strand
TCTTGCAGAAACTTTTCACGGTTTGACCAAATGATATCGGCTAACTCCTTAGAGACATGTCGTGAAAACAATCCCATCAGCACTTTGCGTTCTGATTGCTGAACTGCAAGCTGATAAGCCATAACCAACACATTCGCCGAAATCAGACCAAATAGAGCAGGGAATAAGGGTATCCACAAAGCCTGACCAAAAGCAAAATAACTAACCCAAACTAAGCCCCCAGTGAAAATACTTAAAAGTCCAATATTTTCGCCAGCATGGCAAGTAAATGCTGCCATCGCACCACCAGCGATCACCCAACATAAAATCCAGATGTTTTCGACTTCATTTGACCATACCTGAATGAATCGGCGACCGTCTAAAGTACTACTAATCAACTGACTGACAATATTTGCATGGACTTCAACCCCATACATCACCTCACCCTCAACATTGACAGGTGTAGCAAAGCTATCTTTAGTACTTTCGGCAGTTACACCTATTAGGACGACGCGATCGCGTAGTTTCTCAGGAGCAACGCGCCCCTCAAGCACATCAGTAGCTCGAATATGCTCGAAAGCTCGCACCTTGCCCCGATAGCGAAGCATCATTTGATACCCGCTATCATCCTCCTTACGATATGCCCCATAATTCGCAGTTAATCTGGGAATTATTTGGTTGCCTGCCTTAAACTGAATTGCATCGGGGTTAAATTCAAAGCTTTTTTTGTGCAATTTTTGTAAATATAAATTGGCGATCTCAAAGGCAAAAGACCCTGAATCCCCAACGATTGAAGCCCGCCGTACAATTGCCCCTTTGTCAGTAGGTAAGTTGACATATCCATAGGTGCTAATTGGTTCTAGATCTTTTGCAGGATCAACACCACTTCTACCTGCTACCGTGGCAATAAACTTAGCGTTGACCACATTTCCTGCATTCTTAATTGCAGTTACTAAATCACTCCGACCTTCTAATACAGGTAAATCTAGATATTTATCAATGCCGATTACTGTCGGTTTGGCTACGGCAATTTGATTAATTAGTTTGGCAAATAAGCGATCTGAAATCGGCCATCGCTCAGAATATAGCTTAGAAAAGTCTTGAATGTCAGCTTCTGAAATTTCGACAATGACCACACGACGATCTTGTGGCTCATGGAGTTGCGATCGCATCAAGCTGTCATAGACCCAAAGCTCAATTTCTTTAAATGATCCATTTTCTCTTAATACTAAGACTCCTAGAGAAAACGAAAAAGTAATCAACCCAGCTACTAATTGCTGGTGATTACGCTTACAGAACGCTCCGAAATTAACCAAAGCTAGAGGTAGTTTCATTGCGGTTGCCAAAGAGAAAAGAGTGAGTCGTTACTTTTTGTCAAGAATCGAGTTTTTGATACCAAAGCACAAAATGGCTACGCCATTTTGTGCTTTCAAAACCCTTACAGGGTTTGGGTTTTAATTCACAGAATTGTTGCCACACTTTTGTAAATTGGTATTACAACAATAGCAATTGAATCTCATTGTTGAAATAGTTCACTTTACCTCACAAATTAGCCCCTGCAATCTAATGAAGAATCAATTCTTTTGGTATCGCGACACTAAAAAATAATTTTCAATCTTACTGTGGGCTACTAATGTAATACCGAAGCACAAAATGGCGTAGCCATTTTGTGCTTTCAAAACCCTTACAGGGTTTGGGTTTTAATTCACAGAAGTGTAGCCACACTTCTGTGAATTGGTATAACTTTTACTCAATCTAACTGCATCGCTCTATGTCTATACATCGGCGAAATTGCGTGAACTCAAAAAAAGAGGCGGTGCAAAGCACCGCCTCTTTTTTTGAGAAATTAATTATTTCCAGTTCTTAGCTACAACTTCGGCTAAATCAACAACACGTTGGCTATAGCCCCACTCGTTGTCATACCAAGCTACAACTTTTACCATGTTGCCACCCATAACCATAGTTAGAGAGGAGTCAACGATTGAAGACACGTCAGTACCACGATAATCAATCGATACCAAAGGTAATTCGTTATATTCTAAAATGCCCTTCAGTGGACCTTCAGCGGCAACACGGAATGCTTCGTTAACTTCTTGAGCGATCGTGTGTTTTTCAACTTCAACCACAAAGTCTACAACTGAAACGTTTGGAGTTGGTACACGCAAAGCAATCCCATTCAATTTGCCAGCAAGCTCAGGCAAAACAAGCGCAACTGCCTTAGCGGCACCAGTGGATGTTGGCACAATGCTCAAAGCGGCGGCTCTAGCACGGCGCAAATCACGGTGGCTTGCATCGAGCAATCTTTGGTCACCAGTGTAGCTGTGTGTGGTGGTCATGACACCTTTAATGATGCCAAAATTTTCTTGAATAATTTTGGCAACGGGGGCTAGACAGTTGGTTGTGCAGCTAGCGTTACTGATGATGTGATGAATATCGTGATTGTACTTATCTTCGTTTACACCAACTACAAACGTACCATCTTCGTTTTTGCCAGGTGCTGTAATCAAAACTTTCTTAGCGCCTGCGCCAATATGTCTACCAGCACCAACCTTGTCAATGAATACGCCTGTAGATTCAATAACTAGATCAATACCCCAATCTTTCCAAGGTAGGTTGTCAGGATTGCGATCGGAGACTGTTTTGATGGTTTTGCCATTGACAGTAATTGTGGTGTCATCAGCACTAACTTCACCCGCAAATTTGCCGAGCATGGAGTCGTATTTGAGCAAGTGAGCGTTAGTTCTGGGATCGGATGTATCGTTAAGTCCAACTACTTCTATGTTTGTTTCTGAGCGACCAGCCCAGCATCTAAGAAAATTACGTCCGATGCGTCCAAATCCATTAATCGCTACCCTGATAGTCACTTCTTGTCGCCCTTTATATAAATTTAATTTTTTACTTTAATCTGATGCCTATGATACCGAAAAACCGTCACCAATTTATTCTCTGTTCAATCAAAATTTTGAATCTTTCTAAAAACCAAAAAGGTAGGAGCAATCATGTTGCTCCTACCTTTTTGGTTTTTAAATGAAATAGGCTACGCGTATTTCATGTATTTATTTGTTAGCTACTTGTTTGTTAGCTACTTGTTTGTTGGCTACACCGTAGTTGGGATTTTTGATTTCGCAGGTGCAAAGCTAGGCACAACAATCGATTTGTCTTGCTTGGTGAGACGATCGTATAGCTGCTGGGTGTTGGGGTAGTTAGCCGCAGGGAATGTCTCGAAGCGGTTATAAGGTACTACATCTTCACCAAATGCATCAAGAAATTCACGGCTGTTAACCATTTCCGTAACCATTGCTTTAATACCACTGGTTGCCAAAATCAAGTTGTATTTGCGAATTTCAGCTTGGTCGAGGGGCGCACGTCCTAAGAAATGCTTTGTACCCAATTCGATCACCTTGGTGTTCGGGAATGGTGTGTAGAATTCCTTGATGTAAAGATCGGATGTACCGATCGCCAAGATGAATTCCTTGACCGTGGTTTCTTTGTTGAGCAACTTAGAAGTAAATTGGCTGAATTGTGAATCAGCAACGTAGGCATCCATGTCTCGCTCAAACACTTGACGATAAGCAGCCCGTACCAAAGCGCCTGCTTCCACTGGATCAGTGGTGGTGAGCTTGAAGATCTTGCGTTGCTCACGTTTCTTATCAACACCTTGGTTAATGCGATCGCGGATCGATACAGAAGAACGCTCTTCGGTAACTTGACCAAGTTCGACAAACTTAGGTGTTGGTTCAACCACAACCTTAGTGCCTTTATCTTCGCTCAAAGTACCAGTGCGATTGCTACGTAGTGATACACCTGCGGGGGTCAGATAGCGTTCGTAAGGAACGGTGTCTTCACCAAAGGCTTGCTCGTATTCCTTGGTGTCAAGGATCGCATCAACGACAGCGTAGAAACCTTTCTTTGAGGCAAGATCAAAGTAAGCGTTCATTTCAGGACGACCATAGGTAGGACGACCCAAGAGGCGGCGGTGCATGTATTCGATCGCCTTACAAACATAGAGTTTAGTCCAGTAGCGATCGCGGAAAGTGGGTGACTTCGCCAAAATGCGGACAAATTCACGCACGGATATATCGCCATTTTCTAGCTGAATTTCGGCAACGGTTTGGCGCTGACCAGCATAGGGGATAAAGCCAATGACTTGTAGGTAAATAGCGCGAATTACCGCTTGGGTAGAACTCTCAGAGCTAGTGATGCTTAAGCCTTTAACCGATGACTTTCTAGCACCTTTACCAATCTTGACGTTATCACGTAGGGTTTGATCGAGCTTGAATACCTTGGGACTCATTGGATCAATTGAGCCAGTTGCCGATGGGTTACCAAGTTGGTTGGTAATACCAGCGCCATTGCGGATCAAGATGCGACGAGTATCTTTGCCGAAAGGAGCAGGTGATGCGCTTGGATTGCGAGTTTCTTTGGGGAAAATTGCGCCAAACTTAATTTCTAGAGGATCATTACCAGCACCGTAGACATGCTGATCGGGCAATGGACTCTGGTAAGCCGCAAACAAGGTGATGAATTGGGGAACCTTGCGGAAAGGTGCTGAGTAGTTGAACAAGTCAAACTGAGCGCCCCAGTTTCGAGCAGTTTGAGCTTCCTGTCCGTATCCACGTTGGTAAGGTACGGTTTCTTCGCCGAAGTAGTCACTGTACTCTCTAGAATTAACTAGCGCATTGACTAGGGCGGGTAGACCACCTTTGGAAACGATCGCAAAGTAAGCAGCTACTTCTTCACGGCTCTCAGGTGAGCGCCCAAGAAAATGCTTAAAGGCTAACTCGACGGCGCGGGAGTTGATGAAAGGCAGGAAAAACTGATCGCGCTATAACGGCGATAAACCCAATCGGCGCACAAATTCACGTACCGAGATTTCACCATTTTTCACCTTAGAATCAAGATCAGAAACTCCTTGACTGTAGGCACGGGCGATATCACGCTCAAAAATTTGACGATAGGCTGCTTTGACTACTTCATTTTTCTCAGCCCCAGTCATAGCAGCTTTCATCACAAACTTTTGACGACGCTCTGCTGTGTTGAAGTAGATCTGAGGTAGAGCCAATCCTTGCAAGTCGGGAGAGTTGCGCTGGCGGACTTTGGGTGATGGGGTTGCAGCCTTGAATTCAGCGATCGCTACATCCATATACTGCTTAATAATTTCAATTGCAGTAGGATCGTTCGCGAAATAGCTTGCTGCTGCTTGCTTCATAGTTTGTAAAGCAACGATTGTGGCATCGGTCGAGCAAGCTGCCTCAATGATTTCACGTAAGCCACGCACATTCTGAGCAAGGATATTGGGATCACCTGCGACGATCGCGTAAGTGGCGTAGCGCAAAAACCATGACAAGTCACGTAGGGACTTCTTCATGCGGTCTGCGCCATAACGGGAAATGTTAATCGGGCGGAAATTGGCTGGAGGTGCATCTACAACACCAGTAAGCCCCGTATTACTGAAGAAATTCTTGATGGTTCCTAAAAAGCCACCTTCGCTTGCTTCGGTATAAGTGGTTGTCCCAAGTTCCATGCCGACCTTGACATCAACTACGCGACCAGCACGATCAATTTCAAGCTCTTCTGAACCTTTGGGCTTTTCCAAAAAGGCCATGGCGGCTCCGCCCGTAAAAATACGGCTAGCTGCCTTGGATACAATGTTGTCTGAGTTTTTGGTCAAAACCGCAGCTATTTCGATGCGCTTGAGTCCAGATTGAAAGTATGTGGACAGATCATCTAGTTCGCTACGAGTCGCAAAGCGATCTTGTTGCTCTATCTGGGAAATTGTGGAAGTTATAGCGGTCTGATATAGACGAGGGCGGGCATTTACTGCACCACTTGACGCTGTTACGCTCATGTGTCTGCCTTATGATCTTTAAAGGGTATGTAAAAAGTCGAAATAATAACTACCCAGTATAGGGTTTTCCAACTAAATATCTAACTCTATCTCATCAGAAAATGCTGCATTTACAGGTATTTCAACCAAAAACTAACGATAAGTTTTGTAAAGCAAGTACTTATGATGTAACGTCAGTTCGACGAAAGCGAAAGATGGTAAGAATCGCTAAGCGATTCTTACCATCTTTCGCCATTTGCGGTTTGCGAAGCAAACCGCAAATGGCTATATCGAACTCACGTTAGTATATAAATCTAAACTCAAAAAATCAGATAGCCGATCTTACTGGTGTTAACTATATGGTCGCAACCATTGCTAAGCCGCTTACCCTAGAGGAGTTTCTGCAATTGCCAGAGACTAAGCCAGCTAGTGAGTATATTGATCATCAAGTCATCCAAAAACCTATACCTAAAGGACGACATAGTTGCTTGCAGTATGAACTTTGCAATGCAATAAACCAATCGGCTAAACCGCAAAAAATTGCCTATGCTTTTCCAGAGCTAAGGTGTACCTTTGCCGATCGCTCAATCGTTCCAGATATCGCAGTTTTCCAATGGCAAAATATCCCATTTCTAAAAAATGGCGAAGTTCCCGATCAGTTTAACCTTGCGCCAGATTGGATTATTGAAATTCTTTCACCTGAGCAAAACGCAAATAAAGTTATTGGCAAAATTTTGCTGAGTCTCCAAAATGGTAGTTAATTAGGCTGGTTTCTCGATCCTAGCGATCACAGTATCCTCACATTTCTACCTCATCAACAACCAATCTTGATGACTAATAGCGATCGCCTGATCACCTTAGAGACAATTTACTTAGATCTCATAGTTGAAAATGTGTTTAGTTGGCTAAAAATGGGTGGATAGGCTCATGCGTTGGAAAATGGTGATCGCGAGAAAGTATCAGTAGCACTAATGAATTGACTATTCGCGCTCAAGAGAATGTCATCGTTGGACAAGATCCTCCGCCCGATTTGGTTTTAGAAGTGGATATCACGAATCCTAGCGATCGCCGTTTACCGATCTATGCGCTTCTCGGCGTGCCTGAAGTCTGGCGTTATGATGGCTATAGTTTGAAGTTTTTAGGTTTAAAAAATGGTGAATATGTTCCTATAGAAAATAGCTTGTCTTTTCCATCTCTACCCGCAGCAATTATGGTGGAACATGTGCAGAAGAGATTGCTCATAGGGGAGAGTAAAACTTTAAAAGAGTTTCGTGCATGGGTCAGGGCAAATTATTCATAGCAAGGTGAAGTTTAAATTTGGCAAAAATTTCTGCTTTTACCATCTCTAGCAAGCTCTTAGGGATTCTACATAAAAAAGATGGAAGGCAAAGCCTTCCATCTTTTTTATGTAGTTTCTGTAGGTTCAGTTGACGATTCAGAAGTTGCTGCGCTGGTTGCTGCGGTTTCTTTCTGAGTACGTTTTTTACGCTCAGCTTCCACCATGTCCGCAATCATTTGACGCGCTTGCTCGATCTTTTCAAGATTAGAACGATATAGATCTATATCTTTAATTAGGCGATCGCTACCAAATTTCAGCGTTTCACCCACTAATTTAATCAGTTCCTCACGCTTGGTATTATCAGCGATATCTTCTGGATTGCTAATTTCTAGCAATGCATAGAGCCCTACACCTAGCAAACGACTATATTTAAAATTTTCTTTGTTAGCAATCGTCCTTAATTGTCCAGACAAAGGCTCAAGATTGATGCTAGCGTCTAAGTCTGTCAGGAGGGGTTTAATTTCTTGTGGTGATCGTGTAGCGAGGTCGCTCAGAGTTGCCGCGTCTTGGCGAACGCGATCAGAGTCAAACTGAATCGCTGAACACAATGCATGAAATACCGCAAAACGATCGGTTTCAGGCTTGTACCCCACTGTAAAGCGATCAAAAGTTGTCACAAAACCTAATGCAAAAATTGCGTCATAGGAAAATGTTTGATTGACTTTAAGTAGATGGACTTCCACCAAAAGCTCATCTACAACCCGTCTATAGACTTGATTGACTGGTTTGGGGAAAGCTAAATAAAAATCTTTTTTAGTATCAGAAACAGTACGAACGGTATTCACAGTCAACAAAACCTAAAGACAAGATAACTTAAATTATCATCGCACAGTTAGCCATAGCATCAGTCTATCGCTATAGATAAATTATACCAAAGCACAAAATGGGGTAGCCATTTTGTGCTTTCAAAACCCTTACAGGGTTTGGTTTTTAATTCACAGATTTTAATTCACAGAAATGTAGCTACACTTCTGTGAATTGGTATTACAAAATTACGAGCAGATTTGTGTGTGGTAACTATAATGTTCTACAAATAGAGTCAGTGCGGCTCTGCCACATTTGCTAAAAAAAATTTCTTGATTTGGATTTGAAAGCAACGTGTTGTAATTCTAGGCGATCGCGATATTAAAAATTTTAGGTAAATCTAGCCATGAATTTAGCTCAGCTAATTTCCGAAACCGCAGTAAAATATGCTGACAAACCTGCGATCGCATTTGGAGGCAAAACTTGGACTTATCAAGATTTTGATCTGCAAGTGCAACGTTATGCCGTTCACCTAAATCACCGAGGTATCAAAAAAGGAGATCGCGTTGCAGTCCAACTCCCAAAATGCATCGAATTTTTATTTTTTCATTTTGCGATTCTCTCCATTGGCGCGATCGCCCTACCACTCAATCCCGATTATCGTCCTGAAGAAATTGACTATTTCTTGACGGATTCAGGCTGTTCTTTATATGTGACCACTGGCGATATTTTTAGCAAGGTACAATCAACAATCCAGCATTTATCAGAATTGCAAGTCCTCCTCAAAGAAGAACAACTTCCTCCGACGATAGAAGCTATTTTTCCCAAATATGTCGCAAGTGGTGATGATATTGCCATGATCTGCTACACATCAGGCACAACGGGACGCTGTAAAGGCGCGGCAATTTCCCATCACAATCTCATTGCAAATATGAAGGCGCTACATAAAGCATGGGAATGGAGCGATCGCGATATTCTGCTCCATGTTTTGCCTCTATTTCATGTACATGGCTTGAATGTCGCCGCTTTAGGCTGTCTCTACGCGGGTGCAACCATGATCATGCTAGAGAAATTTGACCCATGCCGCGTCTGGGAGACCTTAACATCATCAAATTGCACCTTGTTCATGGGAGTTCCCACCATTTATCAACGACTGATTAATGAATGGGAAAAACTAGAACCTCAACCAGATTTGCGTAATATGCGCCTATTTGTTTCTGGTTCCGCACCCCTCAGCGATCAACAGTTCTCTCAATTTGAAAATATGACAGGGTTTCGCATCCTTGAACGTTACGGTATGACTGAAACAGGCATGAATGCATCGAATCTTATTGATCCAGAACATCGCAAAGCCAAAAGTGTTGGTTTTCCTCTGGATGGAGTAGAAATTCGGATCGTTAATCGTGATGGTGAGGATGTGGCGATTTCTGAGGTCGGTGAAGTCTGGGTTCGTGGCGCAAATGTCTTTCAAGGCTATTGGGGTATGCCAGACAAAACAGCAGAATCATTTACAGATAGATGGTTTCACACGGGTGATCTGGGATTTCAAGATCCCGATGATCACAACAGACTGTACTTAGTCGGTCGTGCTAAGGAGCTAATTATTACAGGTGGATTTAATGTCTATCCTAAAGAAGTTGAAAATGTTCTTGAATCCCATGCAACTGTCAAAGAATCGGCGGTAGTAGGATTGCCAGATGCTGATTTTGGTGAAAAAGTAGTTGCGGCGATCGCCCTTAAAGAAGCTACTACAATTACCCATGAAGAATTAATTACCCATTGCAAAAGCCGCCTCGCCGCATACAAATGTCCTAAGCAAATATTTTTTGTCGCTGAACTTCCCCGCAATGCGATGGGAAAAATACAGAAAAACCTCCTAGTCAAACAAATTAGCACTTTGCCATAAATTTTCTGATCACACGGCTAAAAAGTAGGATGTAGTGCTTTGCACTACATCCTACTTTTTATTGCGGTTTTCTTGCCAAGCATTACCAATTCCTTGCATCACACCACGCCCAATCAAACCAATGCCTCGACCAATCACATTGGTTAATACATACACAAATCCACTACCAATAAAAGCGATCGCTGATTTTAGTCTTGGTGCGATCGCATCTTGTAATTCCAGTGCTAAAGTAACAGCCAGTTGCACGCCCTCTAGCTGTTGTAGCTCCTGATTACGTGGGGTATAGATGGTTACTCTTTTGATGCCGCGATCGGCAAAGGTTAATAGAGTATGCCGACTTTCAAAGATTAATTGTGGTTCAGTAATATACTTCTCTAAGCGATATTTCCAAGATAAATCATTGCGAAATCTTTCAATTTCACGGGTAGCAAGCAGATTATAGCGATAGAAATTGTGTTTAATTTCTTCGATATTGGCAAAATTATTTAAGAGTGGTTGAATTACAGCATTAGCAATTTGAATAATCAAATTATCTAATATTATTTCTACTCTCTGCATTGCTTCAGGTGCTCCAATTGCAGCACTA
>Ga0169931_10015079_pt1 | contig 10381 bp, 13 predicted proteins | sample Kivu_15m_20L_FD_129675 | JGI IMG/M metagenome (GOLD analysis project Ga0169931, IMG submission 129675) | Freshwater microbial communities from Lake Kivu, Western Province, Rwanda to study Microbial Dark Matter (Phase II) - Kivu_15m_20L... | ecosystem: Environmental > Aquatic > Freshwater > Lake... | reverse complement strand
CTATGGGAAAGAGGAGATGGTACAGTTACTGCAGTAGCGGCAGCAGCAGTAGCTGTAGTATGTAATAACAAACCATCCATATATTCCTCTACATTATTATTATTTGCAGCAGCAGCAGCAGCACTAATATTATTATTAGGATTTGTAATGTTAACTGAAGATGAATCGAGAGATGACAGAGAATGAATGGACGATGATGACCATGATAAGATACGAGGATTGGAAGAGGAGGATAATGTCATTATAGGATTATGATTCCTTATATGATTCAATCGACGTGATTTTAATTCAAACAATCGACGTTTCTTTTCTTCCAAGTCCGTCGCACGTTTGGTACTATTACTCGAAGTACTTCGGATCATGGATACACTATTGTTGTTGGTCAAAGGGGGGTTGGTATTTGTTGTTGCTGGTGTTGTTGTTGTTGCCGCTATGAAGGATTCTGGATCCTTCATCTTCATAGTATAACCCTTGTTGGGATTCATCGTGATGGACCCTCTTCTTGCTGCTATTATATTGTTGTTGTGTCCTACTTTTTTTTTTTGGAGTCGAATTTTCTATTTATTTATGTATTACATGCATGAATCTAAGTACATACTACATAAGATACTACATACACAGAAGAGCCACCTGTTCGGGACCTACCTTAGGGTTAGATAGGGTTCGAAAGTGGCAGGCGACGAGCCGGTTCAACGCTCAACCCGTCTTTGTACATAATAAGGGGCTTGACTGACGAGCGAACAAATCCCCTGGATTTGGATCGACGAAAATACGACCACCAGCAACCAGCAATAAGCATATATATACCCCCCGATTTGTACTTTGTACCGTCGTTTGTCGTTGTCGCTGCTTTTGCTGCTTCTTGTGGACGGCGTATATATATATAAAGTTGTCCCATTTTCTTCTTCTTCTTCTTCTTCTTCTTCCTTGGGTTCATACAACACATTTGGTATTTCATATCCTACTATTTCCGCACTCGCATAATACTCATAATATAAAACGTACCATTAACACCAACAGATATATATATATATACTGTTACAAAAAATATGGTGACTTCCATAACAGAGTATCCTTTGATTTCAAAATATACTTGTTCCAATCAAACATTTACAACAGAAACACAAAGAATAGATTGTATTTCCAATACTTTACAAGCTGTACGTTTTTTGATTTCCTACAGTACTACCCTTTCTCATTTGCGTGTGTGTGTATGTCTGTCTTACTTTATCTCCTTGATTTTTTTAAATATATAAAATATTCCTTGTTTCTTTATTATCTTCTCACTCATTCCAACATTTCATTTGGTAACACTATTTTTATAGGATATTACTTCCTTGGCATTGGGTGTAAATGCTTTTTTTGTTATTTTTGGGGTACGTTTGTTTGTTTGTTTTTCGTCTAATGAAGAAGAAGAAGAAGAATTTGTATGGATACAATCATTTGTCACTGATGATTTACTTTCTAACATTTCCAAATGAATATTGTGTAATTTCTTGGAATCTTCTTTGTTTAGGGAGTTTTAGTCTTTTTAATGCAAGCAGGTTTGTATTTATTGTATACTTTCTTTACCCTTCTTGATCCATGAAGTTCCCCCGTAATAAAAATATGACTCCTATTGTAATTTTACCTTGGATGTAAAAAAAAAGGTTTTGCAATGATTTGTGCTGGATGTGTCCGCGAGAAGAATATTCAAAATACTTTATTAAAAAATTTACTCGATGCATGTGGTGCTGCCTTGGCTTTTTGGTCCATGGGATATGCTATTGCATTTGGAACTAAGGATTCTTCGGGAACAACCTTTATTGGGACTACCAATTTCCTCTTATACAATGTAAAAGATTATGCTTTTTGGTTTTATGAATTTGCCTTTGCAGCAACGACTACAACGATTGTAGCTGGTACCTTGGCGGAACGATCTCAAATGGTTGCTTATTTTTTATACTCTATCATGCTTACGGCTTTTGTATATCCCGTTGTGGTTCATGCTGTTTGGTCCAAACATGGATTTTTGAGTCCACACAATCCTCAGGCCTTGATGGGGAGTGGTGCTATTGATTTTGCAGGATCTGGAGTGGTTCATTTGACTGGTGGGGCATGTGCCTTAATTGCCGTTTGGATCTTGGGTCCACGAACAGGTAGATTTTATGATTCATCCGGGAGAGAAATTGAGAATCCTACTCGTGTAAAGGGTAGTTCTGTTTCCTTACAGGTATGGTTTTGCATCGCTTCCGTATATCCAGGTATCTCTCAGTATCCATGACTTCGATATCGTTTTGCTTCGCCTTTTGCAGATGCTTGGGACATTTTTGTTATGGTTTGGTTGGTATGGATTTAATTGCGGTAGTGCCCTCGTTGTCGATAATGTGAAAGCGTCTAATGTTGTAGCTTTAGTCGCGGCTAATACGACTCTTGGTGGCGCTGCTGGATGTATTTCGGCTCTTTTCCTTTCTGCAATTTTGAATGAACGCAGAACAGGAGAATATATTTTTGACGTAACTTACGCTATGAATGGGGCACTTACAGGTCTTGTTAGTATAACAGCGGGTTGTGCAGTCGTGGAGACTTGGGCAGCGGTTTTTATCGGCTTCGTCGGAGGAATTTTATACATCGTGGTTTCTGAACGTCTTGTTCGGTAAGATGACCTATCTTATGATTATACATTGCTTCATTAAGCGTGAATATGAACTCATTAAACTCGATGCTTAGATGGAAGATTGATGATGCAGTGGATGCTATACCCGTTCATTTATCCGGAGGAGCTTGGGGTGTTGTGTCTACAGGTCTTTTTGCAAGCTCCGGAAGAGTCATGGATGCATTCGGTCATAGTAAACATATCGGTTGGTTCTACTCATTCGAACGTTCAGCCGATGCAACACTCTTGGCGTGTCAAGTAATTTTGATGCTGTTTATTGTCGGTTGGGTTGGAATTACCATGACACCATTTTTTCTAATTTTGAATTATCTTGGGTACTTTAGATCTGATCCACTCGAGGAAGTGGTGGGTCTTGATATGAGTTATCACGAAGCCAAGGCTTATCGAGAAGTCGTTATGACTCAAAAATTTAGAGATGAAACACCTTCATCCGCTGATGATGGAAGTCTAACTGTTCATGATAACTATGATGGTAGAGCCTCACAACAAGAAATGCACCCGAATGCATTTTAAACATAAAAATTTTGTACTTTTTTGTAGCCGCCGGTATACGTAGCACTGTATTTTTTCAGGGCTAGGGTTAGCTTTTCTGTTAGGTCACCTTACTAACTGTACGAGAGATAAGATCAAACAACCCCAGTGGTTTTTGAAGACGCATGCGACACTAAAATACGACCAACAACAGCACAACGAATCAACAATTCAAATACATGATAAGTCAACGGGGCCAGTCATTCGAACATCGAAAATATGCAGACGATTACCACGGTTAACTGATATAGGCTCAAGAAAACTCTTGTTATTGAACGTGATGAACTCGTTACGGGACTATCCATCCATCTCTAAACAAACATGTTATATATCGAATTCCTCACTGGAGGAAAGATTGAACTGTATTTCAAATGCATTACAAGCGGTAGGTATATGATTTCTGCATCCCGTATATCCAATATTCAATGGATTCCGTAAAAGAGGCATCGTATTGTACTATATCTATACCAGCACTACGATGTTCCAATTACAATTGCTGAAATACTAAGTAAAATTTCTTTTCTTTACCTGTATTACATTATTTATAGAATGACAATGCTTTGGCTAGGGGATTAAATGCTTTTTTTGTTGTTTTTGGTGTAAGTAGAATACTTTTGATTACGCTGATAATAGGGGCTTTTGAACTGACACCGAAAAATATACTTTCATGGAAAATTCACTTTGTATTTACGACGCATGTTTGTCCTGAAAATATAGGCAGTTTTAGTTTTTATGATGCAAGCGGGATTTGCTATGATATGTGCTGGATGGTATGTAAACAAACTTTACAATCTCTGAGAATACATTTCCCTCTAAAGCAGTCCTCTCTCATTGGAATATTTTGGCGTCCGTATGTTAATAGTGTCCGTGAAAAGAATATTCAGAACACAATGTTGAAAAACCTGCTAGACTTGTGTGGGGCTGCCTTAGCTTATTGGGCCATGGGATATGCTATTGCATATGGGACTAAGGATTCCTCGGGTACTACCTTTATTGGGACAACCAATTTTCTTTTATACAATCTACAAGATTATTCGTTTTGGTTTTTTGAATTCGCTTTCGCCGCAACTACTACAACGATTGTAGCTGGCACGTTGGCAGAACGATCACAGATGGGGGCTTACTTTTTGTATTCAATGTTGTTGACAGCTTTCGTTTATCCCGTAGTTTGTCATGCCGTTTGGTCTAGTCATGGCTTTTTGAGTCCACGCAATCCCCGTGCCCTCATAGGAAGTGGCGCTATCGACTTTGCTGGTGGTGGTAAGAAATTACTGTTTTCAATGAATTATGGGATACATTTATTCAGGCTCGAATAGCTAATGACCGAGTCGATAGGTGTTGTTCATTTAACAGGAGGTTTATGTGCCTTAATTGCAGTGTGGATTTTGGGCCCTCGCACGGGAAGATACTATGATTCTACGGGGAAACTGATTGAAAATCCAACACGGATCAAAGGTACTTCTGTATCCTTACAGGTATGTTTCATAGATTATAGACATCTTGGACTCATTAAACATGTGCGTATGTCCTAAATGAATCGTCGCAGTTGCTAGGAACATTTTTGTTATGGTTCGGATGGTATGGATTCAATTGCGGGAGTGCTTTGATTGTAGACAATGAAAAATCAGCTGGGGTCATATCTCTTATCGCCGTAAATACAACTCTGGGTGGTGCCTCTGGATGCGTATCCGCTCTTTTTCTGTCTGTATTTCTCACGGAACGTCGTACTGGAGAATATGTCTTTGATGTCATCTACGCTATGAATGGGACCCTTACAGGTCTTGTCAGCATAACTGCAGGCTGCGCAGTTGTCGAACCATGGGCGGCTATATTTATTGGGTTTGTAGGAGGAATTTTATATACTGTCTCTTCAAAGCTACTTGTTCGGTATGTTGTCAATTTCTTTCATCCTTGTTCATACATCTCGATGGATTCTGATCAATCTACCTTAAAATAAATCGTAGCTGGAAAATTGATGATGCAGTGGATGCTATACCTGTACATTTGCCCGGAGGAGCATGGGCTGTCTTATCGGTAGGACTCTTTGCAAGTTCTGGAAGAGTAATGGATACTTATGGTCACAATAAACATATTGGTTGGTTCTACTCATTCGAACGATCAGCGGATGCGACATTATTAGCATGCCAAGTGATTGAGATATTGTTTATTGTGGGCTGGGTATCTATAACAATGACTCCCTTCTTTTTCATACTAAACTATTGGGGTTACTTTAGATCTGATCCACTTGAAGAAGTCGTTGGTCTTGATGTGAGTTATCATGAAGCCAAGACTTATCGTGATATTATCATGAAAGAAAAATTTGCAGAAAGTTCTGTCCATTCTCGCGCTTCTGTACGTTCTCGTGGCTCTGCTTCTGAACGTTCTCGTTCTCATCATAATGAAGGTACCTTGACATTATACGATGGCCTCCATTCGGACGATATGGGACTGATTCAACAAGAGAGGCATTTTGAATCGTAATAAGTTCAGTATAATACATCTGTTGCCTACGCAATGTAAATATTTTTTTAAAGTATACCTACCTACTGTTACAATTTTTGAAAAGCAAGTAGTAATACATACAGTATGTGTACAACTATTGTTTAGAACGGTATATTATTATTAAATAAGTACATTTCATTTTGAATACAATCAAGTAACTGAAGGGCAATCTCTAGGAAAATCATTTCTTCTATATAATATCATTTAAATCAGCAACTGCATTTGCTTGCTTGGAGCGGGGGACTCTATATGCATGCATGAATCAGTGGGTGCATATTATTCGTTATCTTCATCACTGTGTAATAGAAAGTAATGCGCCAAGTCCTACAATAACAAAAGTCTTTATAATTATACCAAAAATTCAATAGACCCTTAAAATTAAATGGCAGCGACTCTGGTAAACTGGATTCGGTGTATTAAAATATCTAGTGTTCCTGGAACTGGAATCCTTGATAAAATTATTCCACGTAAAATGTTTGAGCTTGATTCATAGAGTTCTATATTATTGCGATGGTACAGAGATGCTGATTGATGAATGAAACTGGAATACAAACAAAATTCAAGATTAGATTGTTGAATTTTTTGAATCAGCCTTAACTTGTTCACTGACATGTAAAAAGATTTAATGGGAAATATCTAATGAAGGAATACAAGCGATGAATCCTTTCACGAAAGGAATTGAAATATCTAGGATCTATATAGATCGAACCTCTCAACTAATATTTGATGTTGTGTGCGACAGAAAATCACAGCAGTATAATAGCTAAAAGAAATAGCAATTCATCCTTGTTGAGCCTCGGTCCTCCGAAAGCGGTTGGATTTTATTGTCTCTATCGGGTACGTACAGGTCTGAATCGTACGTGCGTTTTACATCGAATAGCCGCACCTACAATTATAATAGCTGTCACGGCACCCGTCCATTCACTCTCTATAGAGAGGACTACGTACATAAAAAAGAATATCATCGTTCCATAATAGTCCCTCTCCCATGACCCTCTTGGTCTGTTTCTTTACCGATGTCGGTTGTAATTGAACCCCCGACAGAAGATTGTATAGATAAGACGAAATCCTTTCCGTTATACTCCATTGAAGCAAGTGAGAGCACGGACCGTAAAGTCTTCATTCATGAGCGTGAAGGTCAAAGTACTGTTGTTCCCTCTGTACTAGACTATTATACATCATCTCCAATTCATACACATCCACCTGAATACAGTATAGACCCTTTCTATAAGATGGAGAGCTCTAAACCATTGGTTCCTCGTACAGATCCTGAATGGGAATATCCGACTCCTATCCTGTCTTCACGAACGGCGGTAGAGGATAATAGCTCACGAAATCCTTCTGTAGTTGTAGGAGTCGTACGACTAGCATCCTCCCATGAGATGATACCTTCCTATGATACCATCAGTCTACCTCCTCCTCCTCCTCCTTCTTCTCTGCAGTTGAATGACAATCACATGGATCGTATCACTGCTCCATCACAAACCCTACTGATGGGATATGGTAAACTTATACTTGAACCGGAGGATGATGAAGTAGTAGCATCAGTACCGGCGAGTAGAGATTGGTTTGACAGAGTGGTGGGTGGGGATAAGACACCTACACAAAGCAATCGAAATGTACCAACTATGGAAGATCTTGTGTCTCAGGATCCTCCTACTACGACTCTACTCGTACTACCACCACCACCGAAAAAGTCGGTACGATTCTCCACCTTGACGATACGTCAATATGAACGTGTATTGGGTGATAATCCATCTTGTTCTAGTGGACCAGCCTTATCTATTGGCTGGAAATATTCTCCACCCACCATTATAGGTTTGTTGGAATATGAACGAGCTTTATGGGAAAGTGTACCAACACCTTCTTCCAATGGTAGTCGTAGTAGTAGTGGTGGTGGTGGTGGTATTCTTACACGTTCCTCTCGAAATACAACACCACCTACATTTCAAGTTGTAAATCCTATTTATTATCCACCTACTACGACTACTACGTCTCCTACCATGACTCATACTACTACTTCCGCAACTACTAGTACGTCATCGAACAATCCTCCATTACTATTACGAGATACGATGGCAGTTGGAGGAAGAGGAGGATCACGGAGTGTACAATCTATGGATATAACTCGACATTCTATTGGATCTACTGTCAGTACTAGCAGTATGCTAACGGGGTTTCATACAGTCTCACAACCTCAGTCACATCATCCAGAAGAGTATGAATTTGAAGAAGCAGATGATCATGAAAGTGATGATGATCATCATCATCCAACACCACCGTACTACAATACAAGATCAACTGCGACATCTTCCTTGATTCTAAATTCCTCACCATCATCCTTAGTCGTATCACCGAATCAACCTATGGTTCGTCCACGTCAAGCCAATGCCTCAGATCGATGTAGTATATTATCCAGACAAGAAAGAGAAGATTTATTACTGAGTTTGGGATATTCCCGTGCTACATTGGTGGATGCGGTACGACAAAATATCAAGGTGAAGAATCAAAGACGACAAACCGTAAATAATTTAAAAGTTGCCAAGGCAGAAGAAGTTATGGAACATATATCCAGATCTTTTAAGAAATTGTATACTGGGAAAAAGGGACGAAGTAGATACATGTATGATGATTGGTTAAAACAACAAAAAGGTACTGGGGAAATGAAAATGAAAGAGGAGGATATTCACCAAGGGAAGAATAACTCTACAAAGAGTTTACTACGGAAACAATTTTGAAGCACAAATTTTTTTTTTATATATTTATAAAATTTTGGGAAAATGTGGATCATGACTTATATGAAAATACATTTTTAACAAGTTTTTTGTGTATATATACTGATTCATGTGGATATGTCGTTTATATATATATATACATTTTTTTTTTCAAAAATGGGAGATGGATGATTGTTTATTCTTGAATTATACCCATTTCCTGTCTCTTACAATTATTTCAATATATATACATGTATAACATAATAAAAGTTGTGAATCATACAAAAGTTTATACTATGAATTATCGATACAATAAGCACTCTGTACTGGTTACTATGCAGGTTCAGCCGCTATTTCATTGCAAATGAACTCGCCATTGGAATCACCATTACCATCCGTAGTATTTGAAGTAATCTCCAATATTGGGTTGTTCGTCATTATCGTCATTGGAGCTGATTCTTCAGGAGAAAATCGGTCGAATAAGGCTTGATTCAGATTGCCCAATTGTAATTCAAGATCCATACAAACAGAGCGAGTAGAAGTTAGCAACTTATGAAGTGTACCAAGGGTCGATGGTTGGACTCCAGCCTTGATACAAACTGTAACAAAATCATCTATCTGCTTTTCAAACATGGATTTCATGGACTCAGCCTCTGACTTGAGGAATGATACCGCTTGTTTATCCTCCGCAACTGTAGCTGTGGACTGTGCATATTCTTTGGTCATTTCAGCTACATTCGTATTCAAACCCAACGAGAAACATTCCTCGATTTGCTTTTCCTAGTGAAGATATATGGTATTTAGTAGTTATTCACAAAGACGATTTCGATAAGTATCAATCGACAAACGTACCAAAATGGGTATATTCATTTCTAAGCTAGAAAATCTCGTCTTCAAAAATTCAATCAGATTCAATTTCGCCTCAAAACAGTTCTTGACATGGATAACATGAGACTCGAATCGTTGAGATGCAGCTCGAAAGTCTTTCTCCACTTTGGTATGAATTGTAACATCACGGAAAACGCTTCGAAGATCCATGATGCAGCTAGCAAACTTTACGGCAAGATCTTCGAGCACTTTAATCTCTGTAATGGATTCTACATCCATCTCAATCTGACGAACCTCCGATAACAGATCCTGATCGAGACGCTCTAGCTGCATGGATGCGTTGGCGAACGACATCGTAAGAGGAGAACCTTGTATACTCCAGCCCTTTCTCAATCTATCTTGAAGAGGATGAATCAAATCCTGAATTTCCTTTAGATTCAGCAACTTAGAACGCATTTCTGACTGCAAGGATTCTTGATCCGACAAGCCGTTACAGTTGAATTCATCAGTTTTACCCAAACTAGATCGAGACCATCGAAATTTACCTTGCAATAAGGAGTCTAATACTGAGCTTATGTCGTCGCTGAAACCGTACCTGTCGATTGACTTCGATTGATCGTCACTCCACGAACAAGGTATATATCCATTTGTTATACGCACAATTGACGATGACATATTCATAACTTCTTCACTCCGATCTACAAGTAGTTTGAGCTCTACAGCTACATCGGCACTCAAAGGGCGACGAAAAGGGAATTGCTTTTCAGATATCTCCGACTCTAAAAACTGAATGGTTTTTTCACTTTCTTCATGAGATGATCTCAACAAATTTAATGTAGTAGATAATAGTGAAGCGACTTCTAAAGGTAATGTCTTCAGTATCCCTTCTCTGAGGAGAGAGTAGGGCGCAGATTTACCTGTTTCTATAACATGCACCAAAGACTTGGCGACTGTAATAAAGCCTGATCTGGGAATACCACAGAAACGTAATATGGATGTGACAAGGTCTGCTAACGACCCCTTTGACTCCTCTCCATCATCCTGTAGGATTCTACGGATGATGGAGATAAAGGCCGAAGACCTGGTATGATTACAAAATTCTTGAATCTAATAGGAGAAACATGAATGGACGAAGTAAGCCAAGTAATAT
>Ga0169931_10015077_pt1 | contig 10381 bp, 5 predicted proteins | sample Kivu_15m_20L_FD_129675 | JGI IMG/M metagenome (GOLD analysis project Ga0169931, IMG submission 129675) | Freshwater microbial communities from Lake Kivu, Western Province, Rwanda to study Microbial Dark Matter (Phase II) - Kivu_15m_20L... | ecosystem: Environmental > Aquatic > Freshwater > Lake ... | reverse complement strand
TATAAATGGAATCGAAATTTTTTCAAGTTCAGTTCCGCTTGTTTTTGATAGGATATATATTACTACATTAGTGACCTCGTCAAACATTTCTCGAGATTTGTTCTCTTCTGCAGAGAAAAGAGTATGGAATACTTTTATTAATTTTGTATACAAAAGTTCTTGCAAATCAATTTCGAATTTAAGGAAAGAATTAAGAATAAGATTCGAGAATATGTTATTGTAAAACAACATCTCCAAATTTCCTCTTTCGAGAATTTCTGTTAAGTATCTCCAAAAGTTGTTTGCTGCAGTGTAGCCAATCTTATTATCCCTATTCAATTGTAAAATCACTTTTATAAACCTTTCGATTATCTCAGAATTATTTTTTTTGATTTCGTTTGATTCGGCTATTTCCTCGTTTTTAGGAAGGTTTTCTGCTATTCCACTGTTGATTGAGTATGATTTGATCAGTAAGTTGAATATATAGTCTAGCTTGTGGGATTTCTCATCAGAAATTTCTGAAGAGACAGAAAAATGTTCTAGGAATTCTGTTAAATAGTTCAAGGCCAAGATTTGAGTATTCAAAGTAATTTTTGTAGAAAGAGATTTCATTTGAGCAAGAAGATCTTTCTTAATTGTACTCATCTTTTTGATTTTTTGTTTTTCTCCAATGTTAAATGGATCTACCAATTTTTCTATGATCTCCATTATTTTGTTTTTTACATCAATATTATTCCAAAGTGAAAACATTATGTTGACCATGTATTCTATTAGCTCAGGATTTATGATCTTGTTTAATGTCTCAAATTCAGTGGTCTTGAAGGACTCTTGTAATAGATTAAGCGAGTGAGATAGGATTATGTCATTCACTTCTTTATTAAATTTACTTTCGCAGGTAAGGTATTTTATAAATTCTATGTTGACATTTATTATGTCCACACATTTACTTGAAATTTGGCTATCCTTGTTTTTAAGTTTCATGATAAGTAAAATGATCAAAGAAGAGATGTTATAAAAAGCATCCGGGATTTCAGATTCTCCCCAATTTTTCTTGAAAGCGTCTTTTAATTTCACTAATATAATTTCAACTGGGAAGTCTATAAATGAAACTGCTTCTATTATTTGAAGTGGGGAACGATAGAACACGTCTTTGGATAAAAATTCTGTTATTATAAAATCAAATAAATTTGAAAACAGACTTTCGTTCTCCTTTTGTTGTTTGAGTACAGGCCATATATGATTTTTTAAAACCGATAATGTTTCATTGTGTATCTCGCTCGTCTCGTTTATTACACAAACTTCGATTAAATTTTTTATAAACTGCTCCTTTGATTCCAATGAGGACAAGAATAAACCTATAACGTCTTTGATAAGAGATGAATTTTTGTTGCTGAGATTTTTGATTAATTTAATCAAAGTTGATATAATGTTGATGTTGATTGAATATGACTCATCAATTCTCATAAGCGGAGATTGGGAAATTATTTTTACTTGGATAGTTTTGATGTCCTCTAGAAGTGATCTCACTTTGAGTAATTGAGAGTTATCAAGATTTTCTCTTCTATTAAGTAATTCAGTTAATGTCTTGTCTAAATTATTTTGAAAAGATTTCAAGTTCTGTTGCAATTTAGAGATATCAATGAGGTTAAAGGAATTCTCAATGTTTATGTAACCACTATTTGAAATATCTTCATTCTCAAGGGAGATCATAAATTTACTATTTTCCGAATTGCTCGTAAATGAGTAAATGAAGTCATTTGTAAAGCTAACCGTTCGATTTTTTAAGAAAATCTCATCGAAAAGATTTAATTCGAAATTGACAGACTCTGCTGCGATCTCGCCGAATATTTGCGGAACGATATCCAAGTTATTAGGGAAATTTTTTGTATTTCTCTCACCTAATCCCAATGAAATTTCTATGATCAAGTATCTTCCCTTGAAATTCAATTCATCAATCTCTAACGACCTAATGTCCTTAGTGTTAAATCTGTTAGGATTAATTTTAATAATATTCTCATATTTCGTCAACTGTTTCCATAAGTGATCATGATAAAATTTATGATTGAGTAAATTAAAGTTCTTGTTTTTATTCAAGTTGTAATTTGATCCCCAGACAAAAATTTTGAAATGACTGTCGATGCATTCTGTAGGATTGAACAACAAGCGGATTATCTCTACTTTATGATTCTGAAGAAGATCAATAGTGAATCGTAACGTATCTCCGTTTATTTCACCTAGAATCTTTGATTTTATCATTTTCTTGTGGTTGATTTCAGAATTTGAAAGATGAGAAGTTTCCATTTTTTCAGTTAGGCTACTATTACTTAAGAAAATCTTTTCATCAAAAGGCGTGTCTTCCACTTTTAAATGAGATTTTAAAAAAATGTTAAGATTTGATTGGTATTTCGAACTTTGGATTGAATTAAGCGAAAAATTTATGATTGAGAGAATTTTACTTAAAAGTAATTTGTTGTCTAGTTGGAATGTAGTGAGAAGAGAAATGAAATTTCTGAAACCTATCTGAGAAAATTTAATCGTAGTGAAACTGTCAAGGATTGTAAATATGCTAGATATTATTCTGGAACCTGCTTGGTTTGATTTAAAGGATCTCATGAATTCAAGACAATTAGTTATTAGCTCTGATGAATTTGATTCGAGGATGTTTATCTTTATAAAATCCAAATAATCAAAGGAGTTCTCGATAGTTTCTATCATAGAGGGGACTTTAGAGATTAAGTATTTTAAATATTTTAATATAGCTAATTTCTTCTTCTCATCTAAAAGATTTTTGCAAAGTGACTCTGTAAACTTTAAATTTAACAAATTAAATTTCTCTTTATCAATTATGATCCTTCTTAGTTGATCAATATCTAATTCTTTTAAAATTTTACATTCATTGATTAAATGACTATAGGCAGAATTAAATGTCAAAACTTCCATGTTAAAACCAATTATAGAATAATAAGGATCACTGCATGTGTCATCTAAGTCAAGAATCAAATGATTAAACGAATCATCTGGATGAGAGTGATTAGTAATACTAATTTTTGCAGTAACCAAATCTGTGTTATCTAAATTGAAAATCATACTTGGGAGAATTCCATTTATTTTTATATTATATTCTTCAGATTTTTCATCAAGTGAGACATATTTGTTTAGTTGTTTTGAATGTCCCTTCACTTTGAATTTATAATCAGTCATACAACGTAGATTATTACTTGATAGAATTTCCTCGACGTTTTGATTTAAATATTCAGTAGTGTCTTGTTTGGCAGCAATTACATCACCTTCAGCTGCAAATAATTTCAACCCTATCGAACGTTGGTCAAATTTTTCTCGGAAATCCTTTGGGTATTTCCTAGCGTTTGTAGGTAATAAATAAATATATTTGCAGGTTCTCTTGATTTGGACTTTGGTTCTAACATATTCTTTTTCACCCATTACTATATAACTTGCAGGTTCCCATTCGAATATTTCTTTGTTTTTAGATTTCTTTTCTTTCAAAAACTCTTCAAAATCTGATTCATCAAATTTCGAAAACTCTTTTGTATATTTTATTGATTCAATGTCGTTTAGAAGGAAAACTAGACCTTCACCAAAGGGTACTTCTCCTGTTGCTCCTAAATCTGAACCTACTACGAAGGAATCAACATTCATTATGTTCCCATGAAGATGACTGAAAATAAACTCTGAATTTGGGTAGTTGCTCATAAATTTCCCTTCACCGAATATTACAGAACTTACGTTCACGTATACTTGAGCTTGAGATCCTTTGTATTCAACTACTGTCAATGGAAGAAGATTTTTTAATTCATTATCTAAAGATGCTAGAGGAATATTAATTTCAGGATTTGAAGCAACGACATTTTTTATATTCATGTAATTTCCGAGTTTGATTGATTTGACTTCTGGATTTTTTAATTTTAGAATAAATTCAATATTAGCAATCACAGCAACCGAAGGTTGAGCAAATTTTATTAAACTGTGTAAATTATTCGACTCATTTTTAGTTCCTACATGATTTCTCAAATCGACATAAATTTTCTTATACTCACCAACGGCGCTCATTCTCGATCCATGTTTTTTTTCATCTGTAATTTTTCCATTTATTTTAAGGTTGACTCTATCAAAATCAAGAAGTTGAGAGAAAATGTAAAACTCAGTAAAGTTTAAGCTTTCAACACTCAAATTCTTTAGTTTTTCTTCAGTGGTTAATTTTCTATTTTGATTAAGATTTTCATGTGCTATTTCTTTTTTGAGTTTTTCAACATTCACATTTACATTTATATTTATAATCATGCATTTATTTACATCATCAAATATTTTTACTTCTTTTAAAATGCCATTTGAGAAAGAGGGCTCGATATTTCCGAATAGGCCGACTTGTTTGTATTGATAACTCTTCACATATTTGAAATCTTTATTTAATTGAATAACCGAATCTCCAGTGAATACATAATAAAATTCAGCGTCTCTTATTATTCTTAGTTCTGTAGGATAAAGATCTCTAAAGAAATTTTGGATGTCATTGCCAACTACATAATTTAACTCGAGAGAAGACTCTGAAACTAGGTCAAACTTGAAATTATTTCTTACATTGAAATTAAGCAGTGTTACATCGCCCATATTTTTCTCTACAAGAACAGATAGATACGATTCTCCATCTTTTTCAAATGCAAAAGAATCAAAAACAGAAACTACCTCGAGTTTAATAAAACTATGTTCAATAGGAATTAAATGCTGATAAAATTCTTCTTTACTTGTGATATTCGCAGCTCCTACATATTTTGGATACAAAGTGTGTAAATTGTTAAAATAATATTGATTCAAATGCTCCACAGCATCTTGAATTTTTGTAAATTTTCTGTTATCAATCATCGAAGAATAAAGGTTTTCTTTTTCTAAGCGAATAAAGTCCTTTAGGACAGCAGGATTTATCATTAGCTTGTAACATGAGATTGTCATGGTGTTAATTATGACATCAAACAAAACTGAGATCACCAAAAATGGCGCGATGGGGTCACCGTTGTTATATATTATATGAACCCTTTTTATCAAGCTGTCTTTAAATTCTATAATTGGTTCCTCAGGTATTACTTCTATTTCCTTAATTTCTCTTTTTTCTTCTAGCCGTGCTTTCTTATCTAAATGCTCTTTCATCAATTTTTCTGGAATAGGGAAAGAACAGATCTCACAATTATAGCCACCACTAGTATTCAAATATGTACACTCTCCACAATTCCAAGGTTCAAGTTTTACGTCCTTTTCAATTTCCTTTGGAGAATATTTATTCATGAAATCAGGATCGCTAGTTTTTTCCAAAAGAAATTCCAAAGCTTTGTCGAAGTTATTTTTGTTTTCTTTTAGGGCGAATTTACAAGCTTCAAGAGGAAAGCCCATTATGTACAAATTATTAATAAAATCTTGAGAAAGCTCAACTTCTTTCTCTTTTGATTGTGTGAAATTGTTTATTAGAGGACTTGAATTAAGTTCTTCAACAACTAGGAAGTTTTCTTCATTGAAATTTTCGCTAATTGATTTTAAAGACTTGTTCTTTTTGATCCAATGGATTTGCGGAATTTCATTCAAATCAAAAATTTTCTTAATTCCTTTTTTTACATTTAGGAATCCCAAAAGATTTAGACCGAGAACATAATTCCAAATGTTTAAATTACCATTTTCACTTAATGTGATAATTAAGGGTACTCTAAAAGATTTATTGAATGCTGCAATATTATTGATAGTCTTAGAGTGGTAGTCAAATTGATATTCATAAGGCAAAATGTTAATCGAATATTCAACAGGCACATTAGGCAAAAGATTCGATCTGGTTGATAAATTGAAAGGAAAATTCTTGTTTAAAATATCTTCGATGGAGTCTGAATCTTTAATTTTTTCAGCTTCAAGCACCTTGATATGCTCATTGCCAAATAATTTTATCTCATTAGTCAAAGAATTCTCAACAAACAAACCTCTATCTGATAAAAGAGTAAAAGGAGTTTTGCCGATGAAAGGGTAATTTACAAAGCTCCCTAATTTGAAGATCGAAGAAGACATGCGGAGATTAATCAGATGTTTAAAATTTGACCTACTATTCGGATTTTCTCTTGCATTGTGAATCTGTTCATAAATTCTTCCAATGATTCCATATAAAGAATAAATAAGCTCGCTATCTTGTTGATTATAATCTGCAATCAATTTTTTCATATTATTGAGATCTTCCTGCATAACATTATTTTCATTAATTGGCACAATGGCAAAGGGAAGCTCTAGTAATCCCGTTTCTTTTTCATAATTAGCAGTTTTTTCTTTTTCCAATGCCTTAAGAATGTTTTCTTTTTCGTTTGTAAGATAGACTGATGTATTTAGATATGTTAGAAGTGCATCTAACAACTTCGACACCTTTTTGTGATTTAATTGAATAGAAAATGTTTCTTTATTAATTCTAACAAGTTTTTTCAAGGCAGCAAAGAAATCATGGATCGCCTTTATTTTAGAATTGTCTGCACAATCTTGAACAATCATATTCCAAGGGACGCTTCTCACTAGTAAAGAAATCTCATCTTTATGTAGAATAAGTAAATGTTTATCGTTTGAAGAATTTGAAAGATTTGAGTAATCGAAATCAAATTTTCCGGATTCGTTTCTTGCATAAATTTTTAGTTTGCTATTGTCTATGATTAACATTCTATCATATTGCGAAAGATACTCTGCTATTAACATATGATTAGTGTGAAAAGATTTTTTCTCTTCTTTATGAGACTCTTCCTTGGAATTTGAGATGATATTACTGATATTATCTTTCACTGATTGAATATGATTGCATATCTCCTCAATTGACATATTCTCATGTTTTACTAATTTTAAAATGAGGTATTGATCGATCAACCAATTTACAATAAGGCTTGTGTAATCCTCAGATAAAGAGTCTTTAAACAACTCTTTATTATTTATTTTTTTTATGGTAAGATCCACTGGTACGGATTCTTTATAACTGAGTTTCTGTAAGTTGTATTCCTTAAAAACCTGCTGATAAATACCTTCAACATTATTAGAATCCAAATATTTTATGAATGTTCCAGCAATTATCACATTTGAATTGGTAGACTTAAATAATTCAAGTTCCTTCCTGGAATCAAAGACGATCGCTATGAAACCCTTAAGCCTTAAGGTCTCTACATCCAAAGGCACGTAAATTTTATTGACTCTTGGAGCTAATTTGTTTTCATATTTAACTGATTTAAAATGCGAGAAAAGGAAATCGTCAGCTGAAAAGCTATCATTAACAGTTAATTTAGGGACATTCACAATAAACAGCATGTTAGAAAAAATATTCTTATTTGCTTTTAATTCAACATATGGGGCTAAATACAGAGGGAACGTTAACTTATCGTACTTCCCATATTGATTAATTACCACAGATGTAGATTTACTACTAATAATTATGCATGGATACACCTTATTTTTTTGAAATTCTATGTTTTTGTCTTTTAGGGAGCCCTCTAAATAGAACTTCACACTTCCTTTTTCATAATTGATTTCCATTCCGACTCGTCTTCTGGATGTGGTTTTAAAGAATCTGAAATTTTTCCTATTTTCAAATTCTAAAGTTTGTTTTGAAGTTTTCTCAGGATCTTTCTCTTCGTAGGCGGCCATTCCAAAGAAAAGCCCTTGACAACTAATAGGGCATATGAACTCTATATATACTATACCTTTAGGGATTATGTTTTCGACTATTGCGAAGTCTTCATTTGCTGCCCTACTAAGAGTAGCAATTGTCCCTCCTCCATTAATCAAAATACCTTTTCCACTGAGATGTGATGAAAATCTCAATTTCCCTTCATTCTGTAAAATTAGTTTGTATTCTTTTTCTCTTTTGAATTTGTCTGTTAATTCTGTCGATTCAAAGATTTTTTTTGAACCTTTTTCATGTGTTTCGTAATATTTTCCATCTTTTATATAAAAATACTCTTTATTTATCGGATCTTCTGTGATCCAGTTGATTTCATCTTGTTCGAAAATTGCTTTCATTTTAAATTAAATTATTATTTTAAAAGGGAGACACCTATATATTCTGGTAAAAAATAATTAAATAAATAATTATGGGAAACGAAAAAATAATATATATGAATATTTTAGGGCATGCATATATTGTAGGATTTTTAAGTTTATTAATTATATATGAACGTATCATCAAGGAAGGAAATTCAATGTAAAATAGCTCATAGATTTAATTCTATGATTTGAACTTAACTTTCAATCAATAATCACTTGAAATTATAAACATAAAACTTTTACTTTTTAAAACTTGTAATTAGATTATTTTATAATACTAATTCTTATTTAATTTTTCAAGAACTTTGTAGGAATTTAGGATATATGTGAGTTATCATTTTAATTTTTATTAATTTATTTTATTATTTACATTTTTAAAAATGATTAGAAACATGCATGATTATTTAAAATATTCTATTTGGTGTAAACCAGAATATGAAGAGATTTTGGACAATATGATTGAAAATCACAACTTTTTGATTGTTGGATTGAGTTGGTGTCCTTGGACACAAAGAGCCAAAAAATTAGTGAGAGAAAATTATGATAGTGACCCTACTATAATTGCTTCTGATATAATTTCACAAGATTACAAAGTAAATATGTTATATTGCATGTGTAAAAAAGTTCAGACTGTCTATGTCCCGCAAATATGGATTAATGGAAAACACATTGGTGGGTTTGAACAATTATACAAAATGCATCACAGAAATCAAATAAAGACTAATTTAGATAATAAACCAACTATGTAAAATTTTAGGAATATTATTTTAATATAAAGATATAAAAAGGATATTTTTTGTGTAGGGATCATTCTATATACTATTTAAATTATAGTTTTTAAAATGCCTTATAGATATCATTGGTGTAATTATTTATTCAAACCAATCATGAGTTCCTAATTCTCTAAAATGTATAGCTGCATTTGAACGAGACATATCGACTTTTAAATTAATAAACTTATCATCCACATTTATTAATTCTTTTGGAATTTTAGCAGCTAAGTATCTTTGATAAATCTTGCTGTTGTAATGAACAGCGAAAGGATTTTGATAGGATGTTCTAAATCTTTCAATTGGTTGGTTATTTACCCACAATCCTGTATGCATGATACCTTCTCAGTTATTATTATGTTCTATGATATATACAAGTTATCTTTACCAGATGGAATAACAGGAACTTTGATGTCATATACTTTTGATTGATCAAATCTCGTTAAATAATCATTATTCCAGTTATTACCACCTTGTGACCATTCAGTTGCAGTACCATCATTAATGTTCCACACATAAGCAAGTCCTCCATTCTTTGCATGATTCCATAAATTCTTCCCAAAAGCAATTCCAGAAATCCAGCCCTCTGTGTCTCTATCTGTGTAAATAATGTAATCTCCATTTTTATGAACAGGCATCGGACACCATTTATTAACATTCCAATACGTATCAGAGGTGGTTCCATCTGGAGAAATTTCATTAAGAGATCTTGCAAAGCATGCATATTTTTCAACTGAATCAGATAATTCTCCCAAAGCTGCAATACGAAAAATGTTAGTACGGTCGTTTGTAACTCTAACCCAAATATTACTATATCCCTCCGGAATTTTTACCTTTAAACCATTACCATTTGTTTGAGGACCATAACCAATTTTTAACATTTTTCTAGAATTCCACTCATTTACTCTGTATGATAAATCATCCCATCCGATAGGAGAACCAAACTTTGAAATAACATGATTCTAAAGCTTCGAATATATTTTGATAAATTAGAGCTTCCTTATACATATAATGACGATCTGCATTATTTTTTTTCATTTGTGATATTTCAAGCTCTAATGATAGAATCTTATTTAAAGAAGAATCCAGTCTATCTTCAAGTAATTTCAATTTTTCAACTAATTCAGAGTTCAATTTCGTTTTGATTTCTTCAGTTTCTTTATTAACACTATCTTCAAATTTTCTCATTTCTTGTCTGTCTCGTTTTATCGCATCTACGGCTTTGGCATAACATTCAATAGGTGTAGAACAATCTAAAGTATTGGTGAATGAAAAGCTAATTATTAAAGTAATGGTAACAAACCCTATCTTATTCATTTTATTTCTAGATAATTTTAAATTATAGATAAAATTAAATTATTGAATTTTAAATGATAAAATAGGATTTTATTTAAAATTAAATTTATTCGGGGATTGGGGATTGGGCCAATCCCCAATCCCCAATCCCCAATCCCCAATCCCCAATCCCCAAATAATACATAAGATGTTTTTCTAATAAATAAAAATATGTCTCATAATAATAATAATTTATTTAAAATTTTTTAAATTTTTAATAAGTATTTCTCTTTTTCTCTCAG
>Ga0169931_10015075_pt1 | contig 10382 bp, 5 predicted proteins | sample Kivu_15m_20L_FD_129675 | JGI IMG/M metagenome (GOLD analysis project Ga0169931, IMG submission 129675) | Freshwater microbial communities from Lake Kivu, Western Province, Rwanda to study Microbial Dark Matter (Phase II) - Kivu_15m_20L... | ecosystem: Environmental > Aquatic > Freshwater > Lake ... | reverse complement strand
CTTTATAGAGACAAGCCCAGCTATCTCATACTGATCGTTAATCAAAGGAATTTTCTATATTTTGTTCTGAATCAACAAATCTTTGCATTATTTAAGAATAGAGTTAAGATCGCAATGGTTGGCATCGAAATCGTGACCTACTTTGTAGTAAATAAGCTTTCCCAGAGGAGTCATCTTTTCTTTGACCTTGTCATCGTTATTTACAAAACAATTTATATCTCTTTGGGTCAGAATGCCTTTAATAGTCTTTTTGTTATCGCGTTTCACCCTCGGCGAGTCCAGAATGTTCTTGTCAGCGACTACAATAAAGGAAGAAATATTGTATTTTTTGCGCAAAATGTGGACGTCTTTGAAAGTTGCGTTCTAAGATATGCATACAGGAGAAGGGTTAATGAAAGCTCCAGATCGTTTGACTTTTTAGACTTCGAAACATTGGTCTTAGATAGACATGAATCTGTGCAATATGCCCAGTCCGCCTTCTCTGGCCATCTCGATTGCCATTTTCGCCTATGTGACTGTATCCATGGGTGAAGAAACGATCGGCAAGTTCAAAGGCACATTTTTAGAAAACAAAGAAGAGATACTGCATTGTGATCTACCTTTATAGAAGTTTACCTCGAGTCTATTTAGCCATATTGTGGCACCAACAATACATCATTGAAGGTCAAAGTCATCGGAATTTTTCCTTTCTCAAAACTTGATTTGTAGATCTGAGGCTACTTACGCCAGAGAGCCATTTTTTGACGGAATTAGCTTGGTTGGGATCTTCCTACTAAATCGAGGTACTAGACTTAGGTATTGTTGTCCATCGGATTATGTGTATATCTTAGTATGATAGCATAAAATAATCAGAAATCTTTTTGACTTCTAAACAGCGGTCTATCGCTCGCTGGGCCATTTGGCTTATTAGTCTAAATTTTCACTATTCTTCTTTGTTTCAGTAGGTACTTAGTGTACTATTCAGGCACCTCCTATTACCAGTTTACAGGTTAGGCTTTTCTACATGCTTGCCAGCACTTCCATATATTGTATCTCCAGCCTTTGTCGAAAGGTGAAGTCAGTTGTTCGTGATCGAAAATGTTTAGGTACTATATTCTTTACCATCTAAGGTACTACCATGTGGTCAGGCCCTTACCTATAAGATAGATGTTGAACACTGTAAGCGAAAAAACAACGCTTAAGACTATGATTGTTGCAGTCAGAAGTATAGCGATCTCAGTTCTGCTTTCTAAAGGTTGATAAATGTGTCGAATAAGATCACCGAGTATCGAAAAAAGTTGAAAAGATTGTGCAATCAAAAAGAATATAAAGAAAGGTCTGTTTTTTTAACCAACACAGGTGCCAAGCCAAGGACAGTAATGATCAAAAGTCAAAATGCACTGATCGCTACTATGACAGTGTCTGGCTCTCAAAGGTTGGTAGAACTCACACAGTCTACAATATCTGCGAAGCTAGTACATTTGCTGTCCTAGTGTTTTTGAAGTATAATGATTATTTTTTTGGTTTTGCATTTGTTGCTACAAAGCAAACTGTCTATTGATATCGTCCATCTCTATTCTATCCTCGTCTTTCTGGGTTGATTTTGAACCATTAGCAACTTAGACGTCATCAAACGCTTAAGTATTATTGTGAGGTTATATCGGCTATACTTTTCTGTCTCCATTTTCTGACTATTTCTGGGCTGAGTCCAGCTGAGGCGACTGTGGGCTAAAAACCTACGGCTCAGGTTGCTCTTAACTTTGCGGCTTCTTTTTGCGACTAAAAATATTAGCAAAATTTCCTATGGCCTATCTGGCTGCGCGGAAAATAGTTCGTTTTTATTGTTATGATTATTTAGACCCTGAAGACCCAGCTTCCTAGGTCAGCCTGGGAAGATTCTGAGTCCGCTACATGGTCGAACCTGCAGGACTCATCTTCTAATGCTTCAGTGTGCCTCCAGATTGTAGATGATTGTTGTGGATAGGCGTGGCCGGTACTGATTTGACTTACTAGTTGCGACCTGACTGTGACTTTACTGATGATTTTTTGACACTCTAAGCAATCATATTTTGAGTCAATTGACCTTTCTTTTTAAGATTTTAAATATTTTGCTGGGCCTTTCGACTACCTGACAAGTCCTAAAGGTTCGGTTCACTCGGAGCTTAGTAAACTCCAGGCTATATGTCAAATATAGTACATTTTTGAGTGCAGCGATGAAATAAGTCAAAAGAACAAGCACGATTGTGATCACATGTATGCCCATACCTGTGTTTGTGAGCATAAGAGCAGCGAATAGCACCATTTGGGCACACACGAAGCCAGTGTAGGTGCATGCCTTTTTGAGCATATGTTTGCCACCCCTCTCCACTTACGCTTTTGGCTGTTTCTCCATAGTATATGGAAAGTTAATAAAGAAAATAAAATCAGAGACGGTTTGGACGATGTTGAGAACTGTTTTTGTGAATAGTTGCCCCTCGATCTGAAACCAATCTACGATCGATATTGAGGTTCTGACGACGAGCCAGATATATTTATTTAAGCTATTACATTGAGTTTTTTGGTCTAGGTATCGATCGTTTTTCTTGAACTGTACTTGGTGCCTGGAACTATGAAAAATGGCCTTGGTAGTTGACACTCAAACTGGGGCCCACTTAAAGTCCTTTATTTTTGCTAAAACTTGAGCTTTTCTTGCTAGCGACCAATCTTTTGCTTCTAAACGCGGCTTAGTTTTGAGGCCTGTTATATATTCGCATGACCATTACATCTTTTTCACTGATTTTATCGTTATGAAGTTTCGTATTGTTAGGAAAACAGTTTTTAAATCTATGTTTGGCCGTATTGAGCATATTCAAAGCTGGAAAATGCTAAGTTTTTATGATCAATTTATTAGATAACGGACGTGCCTAAGGCTTATCATTGTTTCGAGATACAACCTGATGCTTTCTAAGTGTATTTTATTAATATTTTTTGAGTTGTCGCTAAAATCCAAGGTTAGGCAATACATTGGGTCTGCTTTTTCTGACCAAAGCAATTGCATCTTTGAATCCTAACGACTATTTTTTCATGATGTAAGAAATCACCAAGGTAGAGCTCTATCTATATATATGAATACTCTTGAAATTCCAGCTGCGCAGTGTACTAAGAGCCCTCCTTTGTTGATATTATTTTCGACAACTTCATAAAAACTATCAAAAAAAGACGCAATATTTTAGTGTTTTCCATCGAGCAAGGGGTACGTAATGTGCAGCACTTACTCATCGAAAGCTATATGGTCCATATCTTTGGCAGCAGTTACGACTAAATCCCTCAAAAAATACCAGTTTTGATTTTCTACTAGGATATGAAAATCGGATCGTTTGCAGATTGAAGGTCGCCGATGTATATGCCGTTTTTTGATAAAGGATGAGTATAGACACGATCCCAGGAGTGGTATGGCTGTTCTTAGACGAAATTGTCGATCATGCTCGATTCTATTAGATAATTATAATATGATGTTATATGTCATACTAATTTTAGTATCATCACAGTAGTTTCTATTTCCTGACATCCAGGAAGAACTTCATCTTTGCAGTCTGCTCGTTGTTTTTTCGCGGAATGCTGTATCGCTTTATCGAACCTTATTTTAACAACAAATCCAGCCACTCGCATGCCAAGGCTTTGGTCTTCATCGCGCAGTATATAACGAATTTGTTGCCTTATTTATGTATTGAAACTTATCTTAGCTCTTCTTTGATGATGTTTCTCAGTAGTCCGCAAAGCTATTCGCCCCTATTTCTATCATAGTTGCATATCTTGATGTTTCCCTGATTGTACCCATATATGATCTCACCTTTGAAGCCGAAACTGTTAAGTTGCTCATTGCGATTTCCCAAACTACTCATGAAAGTCAACTGCTACTACTAACTGTTCAGAAATAGCTCAAGAGTATTATAATATCTTTCAAAATATTTTGAATATTTTTTGCATATACTGCCAGTCAAGTATGCTTAAAGTTGGTCTATGGCTCTAGGCTCGATATGGGTGAATGCCAAGGCATATTTTTTTATCTGATTCTTAGACGGCGAGTTAACTGGCTTAGGAACAATGGCGGGCTAAACTTTGTTTTAATTTTTTGATTGGTAAGGAAACTGCGGCTACTTTTTTTAAGGTTTCTTCATCTAATACTCTTTTTTTCCTTCTTTTTTGACTACTTTAGCTTATGTTTTGTCACTATTTTTTTTATTTTATCCAGAATTTAATACATTTTCTAGCAAAAAGTAGTTTCTTATGACTCCTTTGCTCTAAAACTGAATATCTTCATCCTTGAAAAGCCCCTCATTAATAAAGGCCAGATTTTCCACTATGTAGTTCTTTACAAACTAGAATTAGTCCTCCTCTGAAAGCACTAGCTCTATCGTCTTTTTTTCTGATAAATATTGACATGTATAATCGATTTACTATTTCTCAAATTAGCTTTTAAAAGCATTTTCTAGCATCACTAAGTGCTACTTAGTCGTGCCTTTAAAGTGTATTTTTCTAACCTATACTTCGATATGAGGAGGCTAAGGGTTAGAATTTTCGTCAAAAACAGAACTAATAGGCATAGGGTTTATGGCTCTTTCTCGTATTAATTGCAATAGTTTTGTTCCTTTTACTTACGTGGCGCCACCCATGTTGTGCCTCTAGTACGCATAGAAGACTTAAAATTCTTACATCTTCGAGTTCGGTCCTTAGAGTTTGATTCTCTCTCCAAAACAGTATGTCTGAGTTGGATCTCCCTGTTGCACTACGATCTTTACTACGTATTTTCCTTAAAACTATTTGCCCTTCATGACAGGTACGTATTGAACTAGCACCTAAGATACATTAAAATTTACTTCCTACTTGTTTACAAGATCGACTTTTGGAAAAATCTTTTCGATCAATTGCTTCATATAAAGTCTAAAACCATCTCTCTATTTTCTTTACAGCCATAAGCCCTATACAGCACCCTTGCCATCCTATATTCCCATATATATAGTGCCTCCCTTGGAGTTGAGAAAGCTAACTATGGTTTTGAGAATGTTCCACTTGGCCTTGTCTTACTTGAGAGGAAGCTGGTAGTTTTTGTACTAAGTTGTGATGTCCTCGAGAATGACTTTTTATCCTTACTGGAAGGTGAGCTTGCATCCCATACTTTCATTTTTTGTTTCAGCTTTGTCCATATCAATAATCTTTTATAAAAGATTCATAATTAAAGATTAATGCATAATGTTCTTTGCTAGCTAATATTTTATATAGACTGCTTAAAAATACTTATTTAATAGTATTTCTGTATGTATTAGCTGATTTATTGCAAATGATATTTTTTGGCCCAATCAAAAGCGATCTCCTCTGATCCTCTTAGCCAGCTGCAGATCCTTCGACATGATGGTCACTCTCTTGGCGTGGATAGCGCACAAGTTAGTGTCTTCAAACAGCGAAACGAGGTAGGCTTCAGCTGCTTCTTGGAGAGCCAATACAGCTTGACTCTGGAATCTGACTTCCTGCTTGAATTCAGTAGCGATTTCTCTCACCAATCTCTGGAAGGGAAGCTTTCTGATCAACAAATCAGTCTGTGTTATTGATATCTTACGCTCTTCTGGAACTTTCTGATTTCTCTCAGAGCAACAGTTCCTGGCTTGAACCTGTGGGTCTTCTTGACTCCAGCAGGAATAGGGGCGCTCTTTCTGGCAATTTTCTGAGCCACAAGTTGCTTTCTTGGCACTTTCTGAGCAGTAGATTTCCTTGCAGTTTGCTTGGTTCTGGCCATATCTGTGTTAAGATTATAAATTCTCTCAAATGGCGGTAATTAAATTCAATTTAATCATGAAAAACTACAATCAAATGTATATCAGGCGCTTTAAAAACCTTCATATTTCATACTAGTGCACCATACGTCTCAATTGTTTGTCTCCACACGACTACTTCTTCAAATGTTCTTCTATTTTTTGTTGGATCATGCGACCCATGATTTCCTTTTACCTAAGAGTCATCCTAGCCGCCTCTAGTCTGCCTTCAAGGTCTTTTAATTTTGCTTTGGTAAAGATAGAAAGAGAACCTTGGTCGTAGTTTACTCCTCTTGACATGCGTCCCTTGATCGCTGGCTGAGAATTTGAGCGGGTCAGAGCTAAGTTAGAAATAGGGGGCAGTTGCTTTTCTTGTTGGTTTTTTTGATTAGACTGAGTTTCATTTTCGGCAGCGGTATTGATGTTTTTGATTTGTTTTATTTGACGATTCAAGTTGTCATAGGTTTTTTGTGTATTTTTGAGTTCGTTTGTCAGTTTGTCTCTCTATTATCTCAACACAACCAATTACTTGATCAAATCTGAGTTCTAGAAAGTTGTCCTTTGTATCTAAATATCTTTTATTTTGAGAGTTTCTTCTGTTCTTTTGTTGCTTTCTTCGATCTATTAATCAATATGCCCAATGTGTCTTTAAATCTATTCAGGTCCCTTAGGATTCTGGTTATTTCTTTTGTGTTCTGACATGTATTTGTTGTATTTTGCATAAAACTGTTTCATTTAAGTCTAGTAGTAATGCCTGTCTGTAACTTTTGATTGCACTACTCTCTAAATAGAATCACATAGTTTTCGTAGCTTTATTTGCTTCTATTTTGTGAGCTGTCTCTGCTAGCCAAGCTCATTACCTAATCTTTCCTTGTGTCTCGTTAATCTATTGTCTGTATCTTGCCTCATTTTTTAATCGTTCAATAGTTTTTAAAATTATTTTTATATCGCAAATATTTCTTCCTTTAAAAATTATATCTAGTCCTCTCTGGGTTATATTTCCTGTCTCATTTACCATGTACGATACCCCAAAACTTCCTTTTTCTTTTGCAAATCGACTATCCTCTGCTGGTACTAACTTACTCGTTCCTCTCTGTTTCTCAAAGCCTCTTGTTTGGCGAGCAATTATTGTTTTTTTTAGTTAATAGCTGAAGTTATATTTAATAGTTAATCTTTTCGAGCCATTTCGTCTTTTATTAGCATTTAAGTTTACGACATATATCGGATGATATCATCGTCTAGCAATCTGCACTATCTTTTGAGAGATTATATGTTAGTGATGTACTATATTGAATTTTTGTTTTTTTAGTGCTAAAGATGAACTATCGATGCTGTCACCTTGTGCAGCTATGATTCGTGCTCGTCTTAGATTTGACTCACCTTTTAGGTGAACTCTTTCTAGCCTCGTACGACAATTTGTTGTTGACCAGCATGCACTCGCTATGCCTTCCTATAGTAATCTATGAATTATCCTTTCAAAAGTTACAAAGTTTGTGTTACTCTTGCTTTAAATGCACTTTTTTATCTATCTTGTTTGTCTTTTTATGCTTAGAATTGTCCCTCTAGCTAGAAATATTTTTTATTCTACAAAGCCAGTTTCTTTTCATAAAGCGCTTAGATATCTTACAACATTTTTTAATTTTTGTTCTGAAGCTGAGTGTAGTCCGACTGCGAAGTCATCTCGAGCTCTTTCTTTTTAACTTTTAACTGCTCATATTAAGCATTTAATCTTCCGATAACATTGTCTTTGCTGCTTACCAAAACTTGCATTTCTTATTAGAAATTATGAGTGTCTTAACTCTATTGCTCGATCAATCTTCTCTTCATTTCTTACAAATTCTTTTCAAGAAGCTTTATATACCTATTTTTTTAGTTAATATGACTACGCTGCACCAAAACTACTTCGCTAAGTTAGTCATCCAAGACACCAACTAAAGGATTGACTTCATACTATGAAAGCTGTTCGTTAAGCTTACGTCCTACGAATCCTTAGCGATTTGTAAGAGAAACTTGGTAGATGAAGATGACTCCGTCTTTGGAAGCTGTCAGAACGTATCGCCCGCAAGGAGAGGTACATATTCCTGTGATTTATTTACAATGGAGATTTAAAGATTGCTAGACTATGTTATCGAAAACAGAGTTAAAGACCTTTAGACAGCCTTCTTAGGTTCCAGCCAGAACAGCAGGTATGTTCCACTGACTGGTAAGTCTCTACATCCTGCTTACCCTGAATCCACCTAGAGCAAAAAGTTTTTGAGAGAGATCTTTTTCGACCCTGAACTATCTGACTACTGATCGACCTGATTATACTCCAGCTGCTAGAATAGATTTTCCCCCTCTTTAGAAAATCACTGAAGAATATCTGGCATTGCCTTGAGTCCACTTCTTGCCTATCCATTCTTTAGTCTATGATCGAGGATCACAAGGTTTCCAAAGGGTAGCAGTCCCATCTATACCAACAGAATAGAGCTCTCTATCGTCTTGTCTCCAGCTCAGATCAGTAATGATGTTCGAATGGTCGCTCAGTCTTCCAACTTCTTACAAAGAATAGCTGTTGTAAATGTTAATAAGATGCACACTGTTTTTTTGTGAGCTGTTCTTATGCCTAGGATAAGCCGCAGCTAGCAACTGTCCTCCGTGTGAAAATTTTAAACAACAAACTCCTCTCACTACTATCTCTCTAAAATTTCTGAGCTATCGTTCAAGTATATGGTAGATTCTCAACTTGTCGCAGCAGCCTACCGCCATATAGTAGCCTAAAGGATGCAAAGAAAGACAGTGAATAAGTTAATTACTTAAAGGTTATATTCCGTCGGTTTTTGGGTCGAAAAATTTAGTAAGCTAGCAATTAGGATTCTTAAAATTCCATAGACGAATGCTATTTTCTTTCCGTGAAAGAGTAGCTATGATCGGTCGATGCAGACACGTATCCATCGAAACGATCGACCCCCAGTGAAAGCCACTGTAAAGATACTTTAAAATCTACCCTTAAATCAACTTAGGTGTATGCTATGACTACTAAGCATTCAGCAAATCTTGAATGGAAGTCGTGGCGATCGTACTGTTGTCGAAAGCTATTGCGATATTGTTTTATAGTGGACATGTAGCTATGCTTATAACCCTAGCTATCCTGTTATCTGCCACTTGCCATCTACGTACAAGGTCACCTGTGTATTAATCTTAAAAATTTTATTAACTTTCCTCTCCTTTCATCCATAGTCCGAACTGGCCTCGACTCGAACCTATGATGAACCCATGACCGAACACACAAATCGCAGAAATTGAAATGTTTTATTGCCCCTAATGCGTAAATACGTTTCCCAGTTGTCTTTTTACCTAAAAATTGTTGCCCACTGGACCTATCATGAATAGTTATCCTCGGTCTGTGCCTAACAGAAGTTTTGTTTTGTCGAACCATGCATGACAAGTGAAGTTTCTAGATTTTGGTAGTTTTTTTACCTACTCATACACTTTGAAAGAGTAGTCTTATACTTTGAACAGTCTGAAGAGTCCCTTACCTGCGCAACTGATCAAATGCGACTGAGTAGGACATATCGAAATAGACTAAGTGCCCTATACACTAAAATTGCTAACAGCTAGCCCTCGACTTCTTGAAATATCTAAAAACATGAGCTGACTGTCTGGTTCAGAAGTCATGCAGCAAGCATACTTGGGTTGCGATGGTGAAAACGCAATTATTTTGAAAGTCGATTGTTTGTCCGTTTGCGGCAGTTTAAAATGTTTTATCTAAGAATCCTTGCTTTTCAGACCATACAGGTTGAGTAACAAAAAATTCTAATTTTTGATCTTTTCGCATACTGCTATATGATTTCTAGTGGGAGAAATAGCGATGCATTATATCGATTCGATCTGATCCGACAGCCTGATAAACTACATAGTTTTAGTTTCTATGCACATTTTGGCAATGGTTTTGCCTACTGTGAACACCATTTTCATTTTAGATTCTTCTTAGATGATGCCGATTTATGCTCGATTTTAGGGTGAAAAGTTGGAGCCGAAGGAGTGATGTAGGTCTAGATAAACTTTCTTTTACTGTTTCTACATTTAAAAGTTATATAACTACATACTTAACTTAAAGCCGTATTCTTCCATAAATGAATCGCAAATCTGTATTGCCTTACTCCATACTCACAGACCCCCATATGTTCTACTATCTGCAGTCGCCCTTCAAAGTCGCAGATCTACTCAAATCAGGGCTATATAGGCTCTAGGGGGTCAGATTGATAGAACTTGATACTAAAATATCAGTCGAGCTGGATGGATATGTCGTCAGTAGGGTTCAAAGTAACATGAGGAGCTCTTTGATTGTCCAAAAAAATGATGAAATTCAAGAGATAATGAATTCGCCGAAGTTCAAAGCATTTGAAGAAGAAAGAGAAAGACTTAAAAAAATGAGAAAAGGAACTCAAAGTCCACAAAATATTCAAGACGCAGCTACTAAATTTCCAGATATAAAAGGACTAAAACAGTTTCTGAGCAACAGTTTAGCGAACAGTATCGTGAGATGATCCAAATAAGACTTTTATACATAATTTTAAAGTATTCTATCATATTGTAAGAAAAAATAGTGGGGTTGGGGTTGGGGTTGGGGTTGGG
>Ga0169931_10015074_pt1 | contig 10383 bp, 10 predicted proteins | sample Kivu_15m_20L_FD_129675 | JGI IMG/M metagenome (GOLD analysis project Ga0169931, IMG submission 129675) | Freshwater microbial communities from Lake Kivu, Western Province, Rwanda to study Microbial Dark Matter (Phase II) - Kivu_15m_20L... | ecosystem: Environmental > Aquatic > Freshwater > Lake... | reverse complement strand
TTGTATACAAAGCTATCTCTCATCGTAAAGAGATAACCTCTTGCTTTATTCTGCTTCTTCTCAGAGTCACCACAGTAAGGGCAACGGAAGTTGTAAGTGCCTTTCTTTTTTTCTGTAAACTTTAGAAGTTGTGGGGAGACCAGACCAATATACTTGGTGTCAATATAATTCATTTCGATTGTTGGATGGTCGCTCCTCCTACTTTAGCACCTAGTTTTTCTATTGTCAAGAGGTTACCAAAAAAAGATGCCGATCCAATGGTTACCACAGCAGCAGTAGCAACACCCATAGTTAACCAACGAAACTTTGAAAGGTCTTCAACTTTCTGTTCGAGTTTTGCTAACTTAGAATTAATACCTTTAATCAATTCCAAAATTGCTGCGTCTGCTTTATCTACTTGTTCTAATCTATTTTCGTGACGCTCAAGAATGAGGGCAACTGCTTGGTTACCCTCACTGATTTTGTCTACTGCTCTCTCAAGTTTGTCAAGCATCTCCTTGGAGAGATCTTCATATATTTGAAACTTGGTTTCTAAAACTTTTATGTCTTTACCAATCCCAAACATAATTTTTCCTGTTAAACGTTTCTTACTGCAAAGTCAAGAGCCTTCTGATAAGTTGTTGCACTCATGTTTAACATGACTCTGAACTTATCTCTATTCTCTGCTGATAAACCTTCGTAGGTAGCAAGGATTCTTTTAGCATCAAACATGCCGATTCTACCTGCTGTGCCATCATTGAATACAAGATTAGCAAATGATGTCTCTGGATCTCTACCGTATGCACTGCCCTCTTGTGCTACTTTTAAAGCAGTAGTAAATACATCTACACCACCCGCAGAACCAGTTCTGGGGATGGCACCAGTCACAGGACTTTTATTCCAATCAGTAGACATTTCCATCTCCGTAATAATATTGCCTTGAGGATCAAAAGAATTTTTTTGAACTACTTGCTTTTGTGCTCTCTGTTGCTTAGCCGCTGCTTTCTTTCTAAAGTCAGACATACGTGCTTTGAGCAATGTATTCATTTCATCTGACTTATCTTGCGCTTGCTGTTTTGCATCTGTACGCTTTTTTTGTAACTCTTTCTTCGCTCTCATCTGCTTTCCAGCTTTGATCTGCTTCTGTGCCTTTTCGGTTTCAGATTGAGCTTCTGAGATTACTTCTTTAATCTCTTCTGACATTTTAGTTTTCCTCCTGGACATTACACGTTGAATTAATTTCTTAGCACTCTTTTTACGACCATCAAGTTTTTCATCTTTGGTCTTCTTGAGATTTTTCTTTTTCTTTGCTGTGTTAACAAAGACAAAGGCAGGAGGAAGTGCTAAGCTAGATCCATCACCTGCCATCATTTCATTCATAGTAGTTTGAGAAGTTTCAGACATTGTTCGTCTACATCTGTTGTATCTACATGTTCTGGTAATCGATCAAGAAAAACCATAAATGCTTTTAAGATTGACCAGTATTGCGATTCTATTTTGTAGAATAGAAGCAGCGTTGCTGCGTCATTGAATACATTATATAGGGTAATTATATGATTGAGAATTAAGTGATGTTTCAATTCACCAGTGGTTTCATAACGACGAAGTAATCTTTTAATATATTTAAACTTTTGAAGGTCTTCCTCAAAGTCATCATATGTTACAGACAACGGGTTGTCATAGTTTTTAATAGCAAATAACAACCAGTTGTCTGGCGTCAATTCATGAAAGATCATATATCATCAAGCATAGGTTAGTGAAGCACTATTAGAGATAACCTCTTCAGTTCCCCCAGCAGATGTAATCTTCACACGGAACTTGTATCCATTCCAAGTTGCTTTAGCAGCAGCAGTGAGTGTAAGAGTGTTTGTAGTAGCATCAGTAAACACGCCCGTATTGGTGATGTTCGTCCAAGCAGTTCCTGTTGGAGTTTGACGCTGCCACTGGAATAGCAGTGTTCCAGGAGTACCAGTTGTTGAAGTGGTAACTGCGAAGGTTCCTGTGAATGGGTTAGCAGCACCAGTAACGTTAGCGGGTTGACCAGTAATTGTTACAGCAGATGCTACATCAGCAGCAGGGTTATCTTCTGTTCCACCTTGAGCGGTGCCATAATCACCAGCGTTAGCAGCGGTCTGATTAGCAAACGCAATACACTCTGCTTTATGACGAGTGTTGCCATCTCCATCCGTATAGGTTCGGTATAACCACCAACCTGGCCACTTGAGACCACGAACCTTGTTCTCATCGAGAGCAGCTTCAGTGTCATCAACAAAGATGAAGTTTGTTCCTGATGGATAATGACTTTCGTGAAGAAGGCGAGCAGCAACTTCTTTTGGAGGTGTTCTACGAATAGCATTAGCAGCGGTAACAGTTCCAGTTGAACCAGCATATACCACTTTTAATTTTAGTGAAGTTGCTGACACTACCGACTCTACAACATATTGAACACCGTCGAGAGAAAGAACATCACCATTCTGAACAAAGTTATTGGTTGTTCTATCTGTAAAATCGCCAGACGTAGTTACAGTTGTGCTACCATTAGTAACAGTTAAATTATTTGCCAACGCTTTTGCGTCGATTGTTCCGAAAATTGCCATCGGTTTCCTCTATAAAAATTTCGTATTCTAAAAAGTATTTATAAAAAAGGGGATGCCTAAGCATCCCCAGACAAAAGTTTATTTTTAAATCAGCAACCTTTCATTAGAGCAGTGCGAACTGCACCCGCAATAACATTATCAACATCATTATCTGTTGAAGCAACGTACTTATCAAGTAGGTCACATACAAGTTTTTTGGTGTGGCAGTTATTAATTGCTGCGAAGATTAGTGGTCTTACTAGTTCTACAATTGCACCCATGATTTTCCCCCCAAAGGTTTGTAACTATTTAGGCTGCTTTCTTGCCCATTTTTGTGGCAGTGCCATACATTACATTTTTTGCTTTTTCGCCATATTTAGATTTGAATGAACCAAACTTCTTCTTCATTCCTTTGACAAACTTTTCTTTCTTAGCAGTTTCTGCTTTAGAAAGTTTCTTTTCTTCAAGATGCTCAAACTCTTCTTTCTTTACTTCTTTCTTTGCCTTCTTACCTGTTGGTGGTTCTGGATCATTAGGAGTATCAACATCAGGCATGATTTCAATTTCTACTTTCTTACCTTCATCTACAGCTTTTTTTTTAGCTTTGCCGTATCCTTCCTGAACTTCTGCTGCCTTCTCCCACATTTCTTTCACTGACTTTTTGCCCTTTCTTGCACGTAGAAGTGCGAAGTCATGAGCATCTACCTTACCATTTTTGTTGGCATCAATCTTTTCTTGATTACCAGGCATATCTTTTCTTTCAGTTAAATCTTCTTCGCCATCCATTTCGTAACCAGCCTTCACACAGTTATTGACTTCCTTGCCACCTTTGACTTTAGTGCCTGCTTTTCTATATCCTTTCCAACATGACTTGAAACCGTTGTCATCTTTGCCGTCCATCTTCACCTTCTCGATGATGATTGTCTCGCCATCTTCCATGACTACTTCATAAGTAGTTCCATCTAGTTCGTCTGCCATAAGACCTTCCGAACGATTCTGCTTGGAGGAATTACAATTAGCATCTCCATGAGTAGGGCATGAAGTTCCAGCGCCTGTGTGATTGCACTTACCTTTCTCGTCTAGTTGAACGATTGCACGTTCGATTAGTTGTTTTGAAAAGTCATCTAAGTTCATTGTTCTTTCGTTAAATTTTTTTTCTTATACTTATTTATAAATGCCTTTGCTTTTTCAACGTTATCTGAACCATCACGTTCCTTCAATGGTTCGTCATCTGATAAGAAACATCCACAATGTTCTTTGATATCCTTCACCCATGCACGAAACATCTTACCTTCTTCAGTAACAGCAATAACATAATTAACACCACGCCTATGAATCTTTCCTACTTCCCCATCAGAATTTTTAACCAAATCACCCTCAGCAAATACTTTGCCAAGCATGTAGGACTTCTGTTGTGATTGTAGTAGTAGTTCTTTAAGTGATTTCATACATCCATTGCGAGTGCGTCTTGCATATTGAAAGCATAGTTTTTACTTCTCAATGCAATCCATTTTTTATATTGATTAAAATTATATTTAGAATAAAACCCATACTCCAGTTTCACTTCGTCTGTTCCTTTCAAAGATAAAACAGAATACGCTACTTCTCTCTTTGTTAAGACATTATCATAAAACATTTTATAAAAATTTAATTTAGTATTACTTCTTTCTTTAGATGTTTCAACTACAACTCTTTCACAAATCAAAGCAAAATTATTTAAACCAAAAGGATATTTCTCTTGTGTTCCTTCAGCAACATATGTATTACCAGATTTTATGGGTTTCTTGTCTAATAATTTTAAATATTGATTTGCATTTTTATCTAAATTATGTGCTATAAGAATTTTACATTCTTTTAAAATTTTTGCATCTGTTATTAAATCATCAATAGGAATGTATCTAACGGAAGCCATACCACTAGTTACTTTCTTATCAATCTCTTTGCACATTTTCTTAAAAGAATTTATATTTCCGTGATTGATTACTGTAGAAAAATCAGAAGTAACTTTACCCTTTAATACAGAAGCAAGCAACATCTTAACTGCACGTATTGGATACAATGTAGTTATCTTACCCAAACTCTTATAAGAAAGAGCTGACTTCGCAACATTAAATTGTCCTACCTGTTTTCTCTTTATAGCAGAAGAAAGTTTATTAAACCAAACATTAACTTCAGAAACATCACTAAACATAGTATCAAATTTTACAGTAGCAGCAGAACTTCCTCTGACTTTTGACTTCACACTTATTTTCAAATTACCATTCTCGCCATATGTAGGGTGGTCTTTATCATAACATATTTCATAGTCGGTCAAAGGTTCATTTGCTTTTTGTGGTATATAAATTTTAACTTTTCTTGCTTCAATACTATCAACTGGTATACCAAAAATTTTCATAATAATTGGATTATTTGCTTGTAATAATCTTGCTGCTTTCAAAGCAGAAAGAACTTCAAAAAATTCAGAAGATAAATCAGAAGCAATTGATGCAGAATCCCTTAGTTGATTTTTAAATGAATCATTCACCATTCCTTTATATGCCTCTTTGACCATAAGATTTTTTGATGGGAAAGATTTACTATCAATATATTCAATTACTTTATTTTTAAATTGTTCTGGTGACAACCAAGTATCAGTAAGTCCATCTATTCGTGATGGTTTCAATTCCTTCAATTCTTTTGCAGATTCATTTTTACCAGCATATTTCAAAGCAAGATTAACATTCACTGGAACTTTTTGAACTACTACTTTCCCCTTCTTATTTTTAATACGAGATTCAAACATTATACGAATATAAAGAGTAGGATTTTTCATATCCTGACCAGATGTTTTTAATTCATAAGCATCTACATTCCAGCTATTAATAAGAGAACGTCTGTCACTCAATTCTTTAATAATAGAATTAATAAGTGCAACTCTAGGAGTTCTGAAATACATGTCACAGTAATTGCTACTACCATTATCAATAGTAAATTTGTAATTTAATGTTGCTCTTTTAATTGGAGCAAAAAATTTATTTAATTCAAAAATATTATCAGATGGCGTTATCTGTCTACCTTCATTAATAATATTATATTGAAACCCATCTGCAGAACCGTATTGTGTTTCGAATGCTTTCGCCGCTGCTGCTTCAACTAAATTCATAACACGTTTAAACTTCCATGCTCTCGTACCACCTCTTGGAGCATTAGAAGCTTCCACCAATCCTCTATGTGCTTGTGCCATTAGACCATACCTGCTACGATAGTTTCAGCATACATTTCAATAAAACCTTTTTTATTTTTAACTGCAGTAGGAAGACCGCTTTCTAAGGTTTTCATATCACCTTCCATTGCAGCTTGACGCATCTTACTCGCAGACATACCAGATACATCATCTGCATCAGGGTCACGCTCACCAGCACTTTTAATTTCAACAGTATTCATATTGTAATCTTTACCGTTATATTGTTTAATGAATTGGAATGCAGGCACACGGTCAGACCCAACCACAAAGATAGCATCAGTATATCCTTTCTCTTCCATCCACTTCAATGCTTTGATAGCATCCCTAACTTGAGCATCAAAGATAATTGCATCCTTATGAGAAGGAAACATCTCCTGCATAAAAGAAACTTTCTGTTCTGCGGTTAACGGGTTCTTTTTCTTGTCAACAGAGTGACTAGGAAAAACAAAGTAGTCGTTGCCAGCGGCAAACTCCTTAACTTTATTTATAAGTAGCTCATGTCCCGTCGTAGGAGGATTGAAGCGACCGAAAGTAAAAGCAGCAACCTTAGCACCCTCAGTGGTTGGAGGACGCCATGACTTCTCTAGCGTGAAGTTAGCACGAGAGAATTCCAAACGGTCAACAATCTTCACAGCCTTGCCATCAACGATAGCAACGAATCCCTCAGGTTTCGTCACCACAAAGTTGTCACCGCTACGCAGGAATACTTTGGTATCGCTGAGACCAGCGAGTTTGTTGTTGATGAGATTCTTGGCGTTAGTGAAAGAGTTGTAGATGACAACGAATGCCTTGAATGCACGTTGGTTTGCTTCAAGGAATTGCAGACCAGATGCTAACTTGTCACGGTATTCATTCTTGGATTTCTCCGACTTCAACTCTTCAACTTTATCAACTAAAGATTTTTTGAATGCCTTCTCAAATCCTTCTATGAATTTATTGACGTTGGTAATCTTCTGCCCTTCCTTCACATAGCTGTTGGTGAAACGCTTCATCGTATAACCAAGCGTAAATTGCTTGGTTGCTTCATGCGCCACCATTTCAATGAAAGGTTTAGCAACCGAAGCGTTGCGGTCTGCTACAGCGATGACAGATTTGAGAGTGCGCTCTTCAGCAGCAGTCAACCCAGAATTGGCACTGATGTTATCCATCGTCGCAGATGCCAGAAAGACATTGCGAGTGGATTTCAGATTGAATTGACTGACACCAAAACCAGCATTCATATTATTCAGCGGACCAGCACCACTGTAATAAGTATGAAACACTGCGCCAATCTTAGCGGTGTTGACTGCTTTACCCAAATTGCTATCGGCTTCCCAAGCATACGTCAGCGTATTAGGAGTGGCAGTATAGTAACGCTCGTCATCAATCGTCTTCGTTGCTACATCTTCATCCGTGAAGAGAAGGTCACCTTGAATCACTCCCTTGATATTCAACTCAGGGAAATACTTCAGGCAATACTTTAGCTTCTTAGCGAGGTCAGGGATTTCTCCATGATTCTTTTCAATATCTTCGTCAGTGAAATTGACCTTAGGTTCTTTCTTATTGAATACCGACTTCGTGCCTACAAAGAATTCTTTGGATTCGGGGTCGATGCCACAAACAATCGCAGGTGCGCCATCCCACTTCGTCGTTACCGTGACGTTGCCAGTGGGGCGACCACCAAGTTCGGTGATGAAATTTTGAATGAGGTCTCTGGAAGCGACATAGCCGCCATAACCAAGATTGATTAACTCGTCTTCCAGGTGCTCCAGGTGTTTGTTCTGTTGCGCCATCTAGCAGAAAAGGGGGTCACCCTTATTTAGGTGTCCCCCTATCATAGCATACTCACAGGTCGTTTGCGACTCGGTTTTCACTTCGCTCAATACTGAATGTGCCTTCAGGATAACGAGCAGTCAGTTTCTCAAAGTTCATCTGAGCAATCTCTTCAAACGAAATATCAAGAGCGATACATGCTTGAGCAATATACCAGAGAATATCGCCCAACTCACGTTTCATATGAAAGATATTTTCTTGATTGTATGGTTTGCCTTGAAAAGCAATCTTCTTCACAATCTCAGTAAACTCACCGCCCTCTGCAGTAATACCAGCAGCAGCGGTCAGAAGACGTTGCGGGTCTGCACCTTGTTCTTTGAGTTCTATCATGCGATTAATAAACTCAGTATTATCACGGGATGCAGGGCTCGTTACACAAGCAACGAATTCGACATACTTATTAAAATCAATAGTCATAAAATAAAACTGGTAAATTTACTTTGCGTGTTTCTGCTTTGTTCCGATGCCATCTCTTCAAAGTCATACTCTTCTTCTTTATCAGAAGATAAGTCAACAGCGTTGTCTACATTATAGAGCTTCATTCGTGCTCTGTCAACCCCAACCAAGAATCGTTTATACATTGTAGGATCATTGTATCGATTCTTTAGTTGCTTAACCATAATCTTCCCGTCTTTCTCCAAATCCTCTGTAGCGATGAGAGCAAACATAAAGTCAGCAGTAGCTGGCAAACCAAAGGACTCACTGGTATCAGTGAGATCGACATCACTATTACCAAACCCAGACCTTGTAGTTTGTGTTGCACTGACAAGTGGGACGGTGTGTTCGACCGCCAATCCTCTAAGTTCTTCTGCGATTGCTTTGACATAAGTATAGGAGTTTACAATCGCTCCTTTGTATCTTGCACTGGCACAGATGTTGAGGTAATCGATAAAAATAATATCGGGTTTAAAAGTTTTTTTGAGTTGGAGTTCATTGAGAAGAGATTTGAAATGACCTACATGTGCTGATGCTGTTGGATATTCTTTGATGATTAGACGACCCTGAGTTTTTCTTTTGAGTTCGTTGATGCGACTTTGAAAGATTGTCTCAGGTAAATCAACAAGGTCTTTGATATTGACATTAAACAAGTTAGCATCTATACGTTCTGCAATCTTCTCTTCTGCCATCTCCAGTGTGATGTAAAGAACGTTGTTTCCTAACGACAAACAATGAGCAGCAAGGTCACACATGAAGAGTGACTTACCTACACCTGTACCAGCAAGAGCTACGTTCAATGTCTTGTTAGGTAGACCACCTTTGGTAATCTTATTGAAGTATTCAAGATGGAAAGGAATTTTAGATTCTGTTTTGTGATAAAACTCATAGCGTTCTACACTGTTCTCAAGATAATCGTGACCTACATGTTCGTCAAACGATACTGCTAAGGCATCTTGGAGAATGCTTGGAATCGCATCAGTTGATACTTTCTTATTGCCGCCATCTGCGATTTTGATAGATTCCAAGAGTGCGAGATAGATTGCTCTGTCTCTACACCACTTCTCTGTGGTGTCAAGCAACCACTGGTGTTCGACTGATTCAGTAGTAAGTTCTTGAATCGTCTTAACTGCGTTTTGATATACTTCCTCATTTAAATCTTTCCTTGCTTCTAAGTTGATTGTTAATACTTCTTTGGTAGGAACAAGTTCATAGTTGCTTGCAAAGTTCCACACCTCTTCATAGATTACCTTTTCATGAATCTCATTAAAGTAATCTGGTTTTACAAAAGGAACAACCTTCCTGTAGAACTGTTCGTTACACAGGAGGTTGCGTAAAATAGTTGTCTCAATTCTCTCCATCCGCTACTCCATATAGAAACTCTTTCTGGGCACATTCATCTAAGGCTTGGAGGATGTCTTCCGTGAAATACTTCTCAGGATTGGCAAGAATAACAGAAGGATAAACGGAAGATTCACCAACAACGTAGCGATTCCCCTTGCGTTCGAATACTCCGTGTTTCTCACCCAACTCCAGTAATCCATAATACTTATCCAATCCCCTTGAGTCATAGTAGAGCCTCGTTTCGATTTCTGAGTTTTCTTTCGTGAAGCGTGACTTTTGTGCTTTCACTTTGATAATGTTACCTACAACTTCAGTGCCATCTTTCTCTTTCTTTTTTGACAGGAAGAGAATCGTAGAAGCAGAATACTTCAGACCCGTGCCGCCGCCCATTTCTTTCGTCGGCACATATGCACCAACTACTTCATATGTATGGTTGGTAACGATAAGAGGAATACCAGCTTGCCCCAGTTTTAGTGACAGAATACGGAAGATGGATTTAATCACCTGAGCACGAGTCATGTCACGAGTTTCTTTACCATCAGTGGCATCCTGAATCTCTTTGGATGTAGACAACATACCCAGAGAGTCAAGAACAAACAGCAGCGGCGGTCTATCTTCTTTCTTCAGTTTGGTATACTCATCCACAACCTTGATGGATTGTGTGCGAAACTCCTGTACAGTAGAGACAGGAACAAGACCAACCCGCTTCACATCAATGCCACGAGAAACCATCATGTCTTTTGACACAGCAGATTCTGTCTCGAAGTAAATTACCTGAGCGTCTGGGTTGTTGCTAAGGAAATGCTTGACGATTGAGAGTGCAAAAAAAGTTTTACCAGTAGAGGATTCCCCAGCGAGCGCCGTGATTTTATTCGCTGGGAGTCCACCATAGATGCTACCAGAAATGAGAGCATTAAGAATGTAGCTACCAGTATCCACAAACGATTCACAGTCACCAGTAGCGACTCCATCTTCAACAACACTTGCGAATTCATTATCTAACTCCTTAATAAC
>Ga0169931_10015073_pt1 | contig 10384 bp, 4 predicted proteins | sample Kivu_15m_20L_FD_129675 | JGI IMG/M metagenome (GOLD analysis project Ga0169931, IMG submission 129675) | Freshwater microbial communities from Lake Kivu, Western Province, Rwanda to study Microbial Dark Matter (Phase II) - Kivu_15m_20L... | ecosystem: Environmental > Aquatic > Freshwater > Lake ... | reverse complement strand
GAACTCCGTGCGGGTGGTGAAGGGGTTGGGGTAGTTGAGCACGTGGTCGAGGGCAAGCTCTGCGCTGGACGCTACAACGAATTCGGTGCTTGCCTGGCTGGAGTTGTTGTGGGTGTCCCAAGCCTTGACGGTTAGCGTGTGTCGACCCTCTGAGAGTTTTCCGAACCGGTAGCGCACCTGGCCGCTCTTGTAGGTGTCGAGGTCGGCTTCGTAGAGGTCGTTGAGCACGAAGGCCTGCTCGGTGTTCTCATCCAAGGTTGCGAGCAGATCGTGGCCGATGCTCGAGCCCACGGTGTTGATGCCGCTCTCATCGAAGAGCTTGGCGAAGAGCAGCGGGGTCTCGTTCGTGATGCCGCCGCGCACGAAGCGCTCATCGTTCAGGAAGACATCGATGCGCGGGCCGGTGCCGTCGGCGAGGAAGTCGCTCGCCGTTCCCCCCACGATCGGGTCGTTGTCATAGCCGCAGGCGTTGGCCGTCGTGTTCTCCGCATAGAAGGCCAGTCGCCCTGTGCCGAACTGGTAGTTGATGTCCTTGGGCACCATGAAGGTGAAGGAGAAGGTGCCATTGGTCACCGTGGCGCGCCCGCGGTAGATCACGTTCTTGCGCACCTTGAAGTTGAAGGGTCCTCCTCCATCATTCGCCAAGGTGCTCTGCGACGTCTGCTTGTCATAAACGATGGGCACCACGATGCCATTGAAGTCCTGCACCAGCTGCCCATTCGAATCCTCCACCTGGCCTTGCACGCGCACCACGCTAAGGGCGGTGAGCGTATCCAGCGGCTGGCCCAAGGTGTCGGTCATGGCAGTTACGCGGATGCTATGCTGTGGCACGGCCAGCGGCATGCTCGGATCGCCAAGCAGCACGAAGTTGCGGTGGTTGCGCAGCGTGGGGTGCACGAAGGCGATGTCGTGCTTGGTGTAGGCGAAGGCGTCGCCGATGCGCGCCTGGCGCCCCAGGCTATCGGTGGCTTGGAAGATGTGGTCGTAGAAGAAATTGGCCAGTCGGAAGTTCTGACTGCTGTATGCCAGGCGCGTGGTGGTCATGAGCGCGACCCCGCCTCCTGATGGATTCAGCAGCACGAACTCGCCCGCCGAAGTGCGGCCCGGATCGTCCCATCGGCTGAATTCGCAGGTGGCCGTCATGAACACGGGAAGCCGGTCCTTATTGCTCCATTCCAGGATGGTGGTGTTGTCCAGCAGCCGCTCATGTGCCCAGCCCACCTCGCCGCCGTGGCCAACGAAGTTCACCACCAGCAGGCCCTTCTGCACCTTGTCGCGCAGGTCGATGGTGGCTTGCGGGTAGCGCTGGCCACCAGGCGTTGCGACTTGCTGATAAGCGTCGAGGTAGATCTTGTCCACGTTGAGGTAGGGATGCTCGCGCTCCACGCGTCGGGCCAGTGAATCGCTCTGATCCATGTGGATCACGCCCTCGAAGCCGTCGCCGCTCTGGTCGTCGCTCACGAAGAGCACGTGGGTACGCCAGTCCGCGATGCCGCCATCGCCATCGTTCGTGCAGGTGCTGCTCGTGGCGCTCATGCCGCGGAGCATGTCGTATCCCAGGATCTTATCCACGACTTGACGCGCCTGTTCGGCGGTGTGCACCGTGAGGCGGCCCACGCCGATATCCACCAGGTCTCCCGTGCCTTCGCCTTCGTCGGCATCGAGCAGCGCGAAGTAGTCATCGGATGTGTAGGAGCGCGAGTAGTCGATGGCGTCCTCGGTCTGGTAGGAGGGCATCAGATTCTGGTTGCTGCCACTGAGCGAGAAGTTGTTGTATGAGCCATCGCCGAAGAGCAGCAGGTAGCGGGGCATCAGCGATTCGTCGGTGCCGGCGCGGTCGTAGAGCATGCGCATGTAGCGCTTGATCGCCGTGGCGTCGCGCGTTCCGCCGGAGAACTCATTGTAAACCTGCTGCAGCGGAACCACCCGCACGGAGAGCCCCTCATCGATACGGCGGCTGGCCAGGCGCTGGGCCTGTGCCAGGAACTCGGCTGGGCTCACGATCACCAGGTCCATGGGGTTCGGCGTATCGTGCAGGTCCTGAACGGGCGCTCGGCCTACGGCCACCGGTGTGAGGTAATTGATGTCGCGGAACGCGATGAACTCACGCAGGGCTTCCGTCGCCAAACGGAAGATCCTTTGGTTGCCATTGGAGGAATAGGCGATGCTGCCTGGATTCAGCGGATCCGAAACGTCCCAGATGCGCTGCGCCAGTTGCGCCTGCTCCATCACGAACTCACTTACTTCTCCCGGCCCTTGCGAATCGAGCGAACGGAAGGAGAGCTGGTCGCCGGTCATGCGCAAGGAGCGCACGCAGTTGAGGCGGAGGAAATTCATCCAGCCCACTGAGTTGATGGGATCGAATTTGTTGAAGGTGACGGTGAGCGGCACCTGGTTGCCGCCAGCGAACCATGTGAAAGTCTGTTCCGACATGCGCGCCACAGGCCCCGTGGAGCTGTTCGCGATGCTCGATACCGGCATGGATCCGCTGAACGCGCCGCCGGAGTTGAGCGTGAAGGTGCTGATGTTCTGCTGCACGCCAGTATTGTAGGTGCGCGCTGCCACGCTCGCCACCAGGGTGATAGGCTCGGTGTTCACCAGGTTGGGCGTGTCGAAGCTGTAATTGTAGGTCGTCACCATGTCATACACCTCGCCGAACCAGGTGCGACCGCTCTTGATCAGATTCGTGAGGTCGCGATCGATCACCTGCCTGTCGTTGAATTGGGTGATTGTCCGGGTGGCGGGCAGCGTGGATTGGGGTATCTCCTGGATCCTGACGGGCGCCTCCACATCCAGCGCGAGGAAGTAGGACGCCGAATCGGTGAACACATGCTTGGTGTGGGTGTAAACCGTGTCGTTCAGGTTCCAGCGCAGAGGGCCTTTGCCATAGAACAGCAGGTAATCGCCGGGCCCGAACTGACCATCACCGCCGTCAACCACTTCTATGGCGTGCGGGAACAGGTCGGTGGGCACCTCGACGGCGTTGGTGAAGGGGAGCAAGCCGGTGTTGTTCCCGAAAATGTTGATGCGCTCGCTGGCCAGATCGGGGGTGTTCACGCCCAGGTCCCGGAGGAAATCGTAGCTCAACTTGTAGACGCCATCCTTCGCCACGGTGAATCGGAACCACTCGCCGTTTGCCATGCGCGAATGGTCCGGGTAGTTCATCTTCCGACTGCCCGATGATACCTCCCGGCCGGTCCCTAGCTCATAACGGAACCGCAAGAGCTTCTCCAGTGCGCCATTCGCCGGGTTTCGCCGGAAGGGCAACACAGAGACCAGCAATCGCGGACGTTTCCGCTGTTTCCGCACAAGGCTTTGGACCTCAGGCTCGGCTCCAATGGTCTGAAGAGCAGGCCATGCGCGGCGCTCTGCCTCCGTCAGTGGCGCGTACTGGGCGTCGGACAGGCGCACCGAGACGCTCCCTGTCCCAAGGGGCAAGGGTATCACCTCGGCATGAATGGGGATGCCGCCACGGTCCTGGTCAGGCTCGGCGGAGGCCAGCCAAGGACCTGCCGCTGTGGCCGATCCCGGATCCTTATTGGTGGCGGCGGCATTCATCCAAGCCAGTTCCCGTTGCAGACTCAGCTGGGCCAGGCAGGGAACGGTGAGGGCCATGGAAACGGCCAAATGCAGGAGGCGCTCAGGGGTTTTCATCCACGTCAATCAACAGGTTTTCAACAGGTCGGAACGAAAGTACTACCTTCGACCCTTGCCTTTCGGGCAGGTGTCCAACGGCAGGTCGTCGGCAATATTGCCGGCCTTGCCGGAACCGGTTCGGAAGGGATGCGTATAATTGGCGCTTGCAGTAGGTCCTATCGAAACAGGAGCATGAAGAGAAGCACGTTGTGGCACGCGCGCTGGCTCACCGCCGGAGCACTGCTCGTTGGGCTGGTGGCTCAGGCCCAGGATCCGCAGTTCACGCAGTTCTATGCGAACCCGCTCTACCTGAACCCGGCGTTCGCAGGAACCGCGCGCTGCCCTCGGGTGGTCCTGAACTACAGGAACCAGTGGCCGGCCCTCACGGGAACTTTCGTGACCACCAGCGCCAGCTACGACCAGCACATCGACGCCATTCTTGGTGGCCTCGGAGTCTTGGTCACCAATGATCAGGCGGGCAAGGGAACCTTGAACACCACCACGGTCAGCGGCATTTACTCTTACCAGCAGGCCATCTCCCGGAAATTCTCGTTGAAGGTTGGTTTCCAGGCCACTTACTTCCAGAAGTCGCTTGATTGGAGCAAGCTCACCTTCGGCGACCAGATTGACCCGCGCCGCGGCTTCATCTACAACACGAACGACGTGCCTCGTGGAGGCAGGGTGGGCAATGCTGATTTCAGCGCAGGCGTGCTGGGCTACACGGACATCTACTTTGTAGGCTTCGCAGTGCATCATCTCACGCAGCCGAACGAGTCATTGATCGTGGGCACCAGCAGGCTGCCGATGAAGATTACCGGCCACGCAGGAGCGGCCATACCCTTGGGCATGCGCGGCAAGTACGGCGATGCACGCACGAGGATCTCCCCCAACGTACTATACCAGCAGCAGGCGGCGTTCAGGCAGTTGAACCTGGGCTTGTACGTGGACCATGGTCCGATCACTGCCGGGGTCTGGTACCGGACGCGCGATTCATTCATCATGCTCATTGGCTTCCATACCGAGAAACTGAAGTTCGGCTACAGCTATGACCTCACCACCAGTAAACTCACGACACGCACCGCTGGTTCGCATGAGGTGAGCCTGCAGTTGCAGTTCAATTGCAAACCCAAGAAGCGGAGATTCCGCGTGGTGGCCTGCCCCACTTTCTGAGGAACCTGAAGCATCAACGAAAACAACCAAGCAACATGAGCCTTGCAACGAAGACAGGGATCCTGGTGCTGGCCAGCGCGCTGGTCTCGAGCTGTCAGTTCGAGAAGAGCGGCGCCACCGGCTGGAACTACAACGACTCCAAGAATGGCGGCTTCGAGAAGGCCAGCTTCGAGGAGCAGGAGAATGGACCTGGATTGGTTCTTATTGAAGGAGGCCAATTCACGATGGGCCGCGTCACCGACGACCTGCGCCATGAATGGGATCATATCCCACGGACTGTGACGGTCTCCTCGTTCTACATGGATGAAGCCGAGGTGACCAACTTCTACTGGCTGGAGTACATCTACTGGCTGGACCGGGTATTCGCGGCGGATTACCCTGAAATCTACAAGAAAGCGCTGCCAGACACCTTGGTGTGGCGCAATAAGTTAGCCTTCAACGAGCCTTACGTCGAATACTACCTGCGCCACCCGGCTTACCGCGATTACCCCGTGGTGGGCGTGAACTGGCTTCAGGCGAACGATTACTGCGCTTGGCGCACGGATCGCGTGAACGAGATCATCCTCATTCGCGAAGGCCTTTTCGAGCATAACCCCAACCAGATCAACGAGGATCACCTCAACACTGATTCCTACCTCGCCGGCCAGTACGAGAGCGGGAAGAAGGTGGATGGCGTGGTCGATTTCAACCCGAACAAGGACCGTCGCAACATCAAGATGGAGGATGGCGTGCTGCTGCCGCGTTACCGCCTGCCCACCGAGGCGGAGTGGGAGTACGCGGCTTATGGCATCATTGGCGCCACGGTTGATGAGCGCGTGGTGGAGCGCCGGGTGTACCCTTGGAATGGTCACTGGGTGCGGTATGACAGCCGAAAGCGCGGCGGGGCCTTCTACGGCGATTTCCGTGGCAATTTCATGCGCGGCCGTGGCGACTACATGGGCGTGGCCGGCAGCCTGAACGACAATGCGGATGTGACCGCTCCGGTGTTCAGCTACTGGCCGAACGACTATGGCTTGTACAACATGGCCGGAAACGTCAGCGAGTGGGTCATGGATGTGTACCGCCACCTGAGTCCGGAGGACAAGGATGATTTCCGGCCTTTCCGCGGAAACGTGTTCAAGACCAAGGTGCTCAACAGCGATGGGGTGATCCAGGACAAGCACGACTTGGTGATTTACGATGTTGACGGTATCAAGTACTACCTCACCGAATTCCAGCTGTCCATGCAGGGCCGCGCCACGGATGAGGAAGCAGCGCTGATTGATGAGCTGCTCACCGCCACGGACCAGGCCATTGAGTTCAACAACACGCGCAAGCCCGATGCGGCCATGCAGCGGGTGCAGGACATGATTGACAACATCAAGGGCAAGGACTTGGAGATCTGCCCGAAGCTGCTTGCTGGCATCAGCGACTACCAGAGTGACCAGCCAGGTGATGTTCGTGTGCGCAACGTGACCGTCGAAGAGAACATCGATCGTCGCAATTACCGCCAGAGCGACAACATCGACTACCGCGATGGTGATGTGGAGAGCAGCATCTACTACGAGCAGCCTGATTACGAGGGCAACGCGATGTACGATTGGGGCAAGACCACGCTTATAAACGACCGCAGCCGCGTTTACAAGGGCGCCAGCTGGGCGGACCGAATCTACTGGGCCGGCCCTGCTACACGCCGACACCTTGATGAGCGCCAGAGCACATCCACCATCGGTTTCCGCTGCGCCATGACGCGCGTGGGCAGCCCGAAGGGATTGGGTGACGATAAGCGCCGCATGAAGATCACAGACGCGAAGAAGTTTTAAGCCTTTAAGGGCCCATTAGCTTTCGCCCCCCGGTAGACCCGGGGGGCGCTCGTTTATGGTCCGAATCGATCAATTGCACCGGCGATTCCGGGAATGCACCGGCCCATGCACGGATACCCGTGCCGTTGCCGAGGCTTGCATGTTCTTCGCGCTCAAAGGCCCGCGCTTCAACGCCAATGCCTTCGCCTCCGAGGCCTTGGAGAAGGGCGCCCTGTACGCCGTGGTGGATGAGGCCGAATTCGTCACCAGCGATCGTTGCCTCCTCGTGCCGGATGCGCTTTCGGCCCTGCAGGAGCTGGCGCTTCATCACCGTCGCGAATTCAGCATCCCGTTGCTCGCCATCACCGGATCGAATGGCAAGACCACGACCAAGGAGCTCGTGCACGCGGTGATGGCCTCAGACAGGCCCGTGCTGGCCACCAGCGGCAACCTCAATAATCACATCGGCGTGCCGCTCACGCTCCTGCGGCTCAACAGCGCTCACCGTTTCGCCATCATCGAGATGGGCGCCAGCAAGCCGGGCGATATCGCTGAGCTCATGGCCTTCGCTGAGCCTACGCACGGCCTCATCACCAACATCGGGCGCGCGCATCTGGAAGGATTCGGAGGATACGAGGGAGTGCTGCGCACGAAGACGGAACTGTACAGCCACTTGGCGGCATCAGCGGGTGTCGTGTTCGTGAACGCGGATGATGCCGTGCTCATGGGAGAGAGCAAGCACCTCGTGCGTCGCACCTATGGAACCAGTGGTACGGCCAGCACCGTTGGCGTGGATGCCTCGGATGGTGCGTTCCTCAGTTTCCGCTTCAGGGGCAAGGATGGCCGTGATCGTGAAGTGAGCACCCAACTCATCGGCGCATACAACCTGCCGAACGCGCTTGCGGCCGTCGCTGTTGGCCAGGAGTTCGGTGTAGCGGACGACCTCATCGCCAGCGCGCTCAGCAGGTATGTGCCGAGCAACAATCGCTCGCAGTTCCTGGATACCGGCCGCAATCACTTGGTGGCCGATGCGTACAACGCCAATCCCAGCAGCATGGCGGCTGCCCTGCGGCATTTCGCCTCGATTCCAACAGGCCGTGAGCGCCTCGCCATCCTTGGTGACATGCTGGAACTGGGCGCCGAAGCCGCCCACGAGCACAGGTCCCTTGCTGCACTGGCGAAGGAGCTCGGGCTCCAGACATGGCTTGTGGGAGCGGAGTTCTCCACCACGGAGCATGAAGGACGCACCTTTATAAACGTGGAAGAGGCGATTGAACATGCGAGGGCGGAGCCTATTACGGGCAAGCTGGTGCTGCTCAAGGGTTCACGGGGGGTACGGCTGGAGGCCTTGATCCCGCACCTGTGAAGAACCGAAGGCTGTGGCAGTGGCCGGGGAGCTAGCGACCAAACCAACAGCCACGAAGGCGAAAACCGCCGGAAATCCTTGCTTTTGCAACGATTTCCGGCGGTTTTCTTGTATCCAGAGGAGATCAGCGGTAGGATTCGCTGGATCCGAGCGTCTGATCCTCCACCTACGGGAAAGAAGAAACCCGCGCTGAGCGCGGGTTTCCTGGTAGCCCGTAGGGGAATCGAACCCCTGTTTCATCCGTGAAAGGGACGCGTCCTAACCCCTAGACGAACGGGCCACGAAGCCAAATCCCTTTGAGGGGGTCGCAAATGTAAACAGCTGCCGCACACGGCAACGCGGGTCTACACAAGGTCGTCGGCGTCCGACTGGAAGCGGAATCCAAGTCGTTTTCCGGTGCTGATCTTCAGGTTCGCGTTCAATTCGTTCATCTCGCTCACCGTGACTTGGTTCACCTGATCGTAGGGCGGAGCGAGCAGATCGAACTCGAGCACGTAAAGCACCACGGAAAGGAGCACCTGCTTGATCCGCTGCCGATCCAGGTCGTTGGCGACGAGGTCATCATAGAGGAAACCCAGCTGGCGCTTGCCTTGCACAAGGAATTTGTTGTCGCGATTGAGGAAGAGGCGGGCCACGAGGTAACCCAAGTCACGCTCGCGGTTGTACTTGAAGGAGTCGCTCAGGAAGTTGTACATGTTCACCACGCCGAAGTAGCCACGCAGCTCATCCTCTTCCAGGTAGCTGGTCTTCCACAAGCTGTGGCTCTGATCAAGCTTGAACACGTTTGTGTGCATGTGGAAGATGACCACATCGCCGGCCACGCGCAGCTCGCACGCGGTCGCGCCCTTGTCGGCGAACGCAACGGTCAGTCGGTCATCGTGCCCTTTCGCGCCTTCTTCCAGGTCCTGAGCGATCTCCTGCAGCAGTTCCTTGATCATCTCGAAGAGCGACACCGTGTTCTGGTACACGTCCTGCTTCATGCAGGACTTGGTTCGCAGCATCCCCAGGATGAGGTCGCGGGCGTCGGCAGGCTGTTTCTTGCTCATCAGTAGGCTCTGGCGAAGATGACTCGGCGGGCGCTGGGCTTTCCCGTCAACATGCAGTTCCCGGCTTGGGCGCCACCGTCCAAAGGAATGCAGCGGATCGTTGCCTTGGTCTCCTCTTTCACACGTGCTTCGGTCTCCGGCGTGCCGTCCCAGTGCGCCAGGATGAAGCCGCCCTTCTCAATCTCAGTCTTGAACTCCTCGTAGGTGTCCACCGCACGGGTGCCCATCTCGCGCATGGCGAGCGCTTTCTGGTAAAGGTTGCCTTGGATCGATTCGAGCAAGTGCTCCACTTTCTCGGCGATGTCCGTGACCTGCATTACCTGCTTCTCCAGTGTGTCGCGGCGGGCCACCTCCACGGTGCCGTTCTCCATGTCGCGCGGGCCAATGGCGATGCGCACCGGGCAGCCTTTCAGCTCATACTCGGCGAATTTCCAGCCCGGCTTCTTGGTGTCGTCGTCATCGAACTTCACCGAGATGCCCTTGGCCTTGAGCCCTTGGAGCATGGGCTGCGCGAATGCGCGAATACCCTCCATCTGCTCGGGGTTCTTCGCGATCGGCACCATTGCCACCTGGATCGGCGCGAGGCGCGGTGGCAGCACGAGGCCATTGTCGTCGCTGTGCGTCATGATGAGCGCGCCGATCATGCGCGTGGTGACGCCCCAGCTGGTGGCCCACACATGCTCCTGCCGGTTCTCCTTGTTGGTGAAGAGCACATCAAACGCCTTGGCGAAGTTCTGGCCGAGGAAGTGCGAGGTGCCCGCCTGGAGGGCCTTGCCGTCCTGCATCATCGCCTCGATGCAATAGGTGTCCTCCGCCCCGGCGAATTTCCCACTGGCCGTCTTCACGCCCTTGATCACGGGAATGGCGAGCCACTCTTCATTGAATTTAGCGTAGACATCGAGCATCTTCAAGGTCTCGTCCATGGCCTCCTCCTTGGTGGCATGCGCAGTATGGCCTTCCTGCCAGAGGAACTCCGCGGTGCGCAGGAACAGGCGCGTGCGCATCTCCCAGCGCACTACGTTGGCCCATTGGTTGATCAGCAGCGGCAGGTCGCGGTAGCTCTTGATCCAGCCCCGGTAAGTGTTCCAGATGATCGTCTCACTCGTGGGACGGATGATCAGTTCCTCCTCCAGTTTGGCGTCCGGGTCCACCACCACGCCGTGCTCAGGGTCGCTCTTCAAGCGGTAGTGGGTCACCACAGCGCATTCCTTGGCGAAGCCCTCCACGTGGCTGGCCTCCTTGGCGAGGTAGCTCTTGGGTATGAAAAGCGGGAAATAAGCGTTGGTGTGGCCGGTGGCCTTGAACATGTCGTCCAACGCGCGCTGCATCTTCTCCCAGATGGCGTAACCGTGCGGCTTGATCACCATGCAGCCGCGCACATCGCT
>Ga0169931_10015070_pt1 | contig 10385 bp, 4 predicted proteins | sample Kivu_15m_20L_FD_129675 | JGI IMG/M metagenome (GOLD analysis project Ga0169931, IMG submission 129675) | Freshwater microbial communities from Lake Kivu, Western Province, Rwanda to study Microbial Dark Matter (Phase II) - Kivu_15m_20L... | ecosystem: Environmental > Aquatic > Freshwater > Lake ... | reverse complement strand
CCCCAACCCCAACCCCAACCCCAACCCCGACTATTTTGCCCAAAAATATGTACTATATGTACAAATATTGTTTGATTTTTGTAGATAATCACTTGGTAATGTCAAAAAACTTCATTGCTGATTTTACCTTACTGCTGAGTTAATAACTTCGCTATCTTCACGCTCCTGTTTTAAGTTTTGAAGAACTTCTTTTTTATGATGCAGCTTTCTCATTAAAATCATAAAGTAGGCGATCAAAAAAATAAGAATTTGCATCAGAACAATAAGAACTATATCAGAGCTCATTTACCTATCTTAAAAATTAACAAATAATCTTGATTTGTCTCAATTTTTAAATCTAGAGTTTGTTTCAGGTAAATCTGCATGATATTATGGTTACTTCACTTTGATAGACCCCTCCGCTACATGGGTAAAAAGTATTGTCGACGATGAAAGAAATGTTGCTGAACTAGCTGTTTGTAAAATCCATGTAGCTGGCATTTTGATTAAACGAAGTGATAGAATTAAAAACGCAACCTCTGATTTACTTAAGTGTTACCCTTGGCAAGGTTCAAATTGGTTGTAAAGCTGACTGAGATAGTTGACTGCCGATTGATAGCAGGGCTCCACGGAAGGATACTGACTACGATCGAACAAAAATGTGTCGTAAACGGAGTTCGCTTGATCTGCGAACATGCTCTAAATTGACAAAGATCTACTTGTGTAAGGGAAAAATCGACTGAAATGTTAAAGTAATTAGAGAGGGGCTCAATAGACTGTGTGAAGTTTATTAATGAATAGTACTGACCTGGAATGTACAAAGTTTTTGAGAAACTGAAAACGCTGAAGTAACACTGCGAGCACACTACAACACTGAACAAGGTTAATACTCCTATACAACTCATTCTTATTAAATATTAAAATTTTTATTCACTTAAAGTTTAAAAAACAATTATGTTAAGAGTGAAGTACATAATAATAAACTAACTAAACTAGTAAAATTATATCATCCTGCTGCTTTTTTAAGCTGCCTAAGACGCCAGATTACATCCATTATATATAGTCCATCTGACTGGCTAACTTTGTATTTTTTGTCAAATTTGTTAAACTGCCCTCCGACTTCCACTAGCCACAAAAGTCCATCTAGGCCCATTTTTAGTACCTCGTTGCCTATACAGAGCAGTCCCAAACTATCAGGAAGTTCACAAACCTTCATCCACACTATTCCTTCACCTGTTTGTTAATTGTAGCGCAGTTTGTTGGAAAAGAGAGAGTCAAACTCTGCCCAGCTCTGGCATTTGGTCGCGTTGTTGTCTATAAAGGGGCAGTAAAAGATATTTTTGCTTAGAGTAAGACTGCCTGCGTCTAGTTCACTTATGTCAAGCAGTCTTTTGTAGTAAAAATAGAGGCTTGAATAGTTCTATATATTTGGGGTAATGTCAGTGAAATAGTGTGCTTATGTTTTTGTGTCTAGCATTAACTAAATCGTTAAATATCCAAAAACTCCTCTCTAATATAGGTTAGTGCATATTTTACGAATGTTAGTAAGAAGAGAAGAAGAAAGATTGTTTGCTGGATACACTGCACCAAAGCAGACCATTTACGTGCTTATTTTACGATAGCTGCCTAATAAATTAAATAAACCATTTGTTTATATTCTGCCAAAGATCCCCAAGCAACTATAATTCTATAAATACATCTAGATGTGTCCTGCCTGTTTAAATTTTTCCATGAACTCTTAGCCTGAAAAAAGAGAAGGCTGAGCTAAGTTTATTTTTTGAGCTAATATATCTTAGAGTAGATTTGAGATCTGTTTGATGTCTTAGGTTCTTGCTACTGCATGCTTTTTTGCTTATTTAATTATTTTTAGAGAATCTGTTTAGAAAACAGCAAGACCTCTACTAAACTATGAATCGGGTAGTTTTAAAACCCATTTTGAGCAACTTTTATGCTCTAAAATTGTTTTTGTGAACTATTAGTAAAAATCTTGCAGATTGCATTCTGAATTCACCAGCCCCATTGCGACTGGCAATTATAGTGTTTAGAATAGTCGGCGATTGTATATTTTACTATTTAGTAGTTCGTTGGTCAACCTTAAAGATTTGACTTTAAGCGAAAATGCTTTATTGAGTTCTTAAGTCGTGGATGCGAGCTTAGTGAATTTTCCGCCTTTATTATCATTTGATTCTTCCTCGCTAAAAAGTTAGTTTTGCGATTATTTAGTATATGTTCCACCGAAGAGAGGGACACTCAGAGTCTCACATATTTTTGGCACATACTAGTCAATAAAGAATGGCACTACAATTGTTTTTCTATCAGTACATATTAACTTAATAGAGGAAACGAGTTCCTTGGTGAGTCCGAAATATATTTTAGCGTTTTACGACAGTTGTTAGAGCTGCAGACACTGTGTAAGTGGGGATTTACTGGACGGAAGATATGTATAATGGGTTTTTTCCAGTTGGAAGGCATGGCTGTAACTGCATCTAGCCACCAGTCTAAATTCTAGTCGGACGGCACTAGCAAAATTATGTGATCGGATTGATTGTTGAACAGTCTGGTTAGTTGTGCGTTTCTGCGGGAGTTCCACTTGTAGTAGCTGCTTATTTGATCGGCTTTGGTGCTGCTGGCTAGCAAGTGTATCTACACTTCAACCAAAGACTCCTTCTCTTCTATTATTTTACGCTGCTATTCAGCAAAAGCTCCAAGTTTGAAGTTCACGTACTGCCATCTCTTTTCAATCATTTTTCTATAATACCTTTTTACTCTAAATCGCTTGTCAATTACCTGTATTTTCTTTGCAAATCGACTATCATCCCCATACTATTCTTTAGTTTTCTCAAACGCATCCGTTAAACTTTCATCAAAACAAGGCTCCGAAAAATAATCTATGGATTTCCTTTAACTCTAAGATCAATACCCAGCACCTTGTGATTGATTATGCTGTGCAGTATATCTCCATCTGTAAGTTTTTTGGTCTAGTTTAGTGTAGGTGTCAAAGCTACCTTTTTCAATCTGTGCCTCGTCAAATATTATTATACTGTTGAAATATAGTGCCTGAGGTTATGCTCCATTCCGATGGCTCTCATACGTTTACTGTAAATTTTGAAATTTTAGTTATCTTGGATTAAACTATTGACAAAAGTGAGCTGAATTTGCGATTACTGAGGCTCGAACCTGCCAGTATCAGAGGTGATTACTGTCTTGCGGGATATTTTCGAGAGAGGTCTAAATTTAGGTTGAACTATTTATTCTTGTTATTTTTCCTGTTTTTATTCTTATTTCTGTGCCTAGTAGTAATCTATAACAAGAGTGTTAATGAGAAAGGCAGGATTAGTGAGAAATGTCTAGGCTGGCTGCTATGGTGCACAGTTTATGACTGTAGGGATGGAGTATCTTTGATTGAGCAGCTACTACTGATCCATGTTTTTAGGAAGAATGCCCATATTACCTAGCTGGAAAATACCTTTTCGCGTTATAAGATCGTCCTCTACAATTTTAATCTTAGCCCAAGGGTTCTTTCTTTACTAAGCTCTCAGAACCATCGTCGCCTTGTTTATGACTCCTAACTTGAGCTGACCTCTAGATTTGTTTTAGCGTTGAGATAGTATGGGTATTTTAGTGAGTGATTTCCTAAGAGAGGGCAAGTTTTCAGTTTGCCTTTTAAGATCTAATAAGTTGACAGTGCTTTCGGTTTGAACGGGAGTTCTTTTTTGTAAATTTGCAGATTTTCCCCTCATAATATAACTGTTTATAATGACAATAGGGTCAATCATAGGAATGTCAGCCTTTATCTAAACTAGTTCATGTGGTAGTCGAGCAGTAATTACTCTCCTTTGTTTATGTCTCTGAGGGCCCTGAAAATCACTCTGTCTTCTTCGTTGACGCGCATTATACGTGCCGAAAGGTTAGGGTTAGTCGAATGGTTGACGAATCGAGAATTGTTGCCGAATCTTCTAGAGTCTACGTTTTCCTTGTCTTTTACCCTAAAAGTATAGTTACAATTAGGCAGCAAAGATTCTCTTAAGCCTTATAGTGATTCGCTTTAGACCACTTCTCCTAGATACTGAGCTACAAACGCGTTTTCCTTGATAAACTATCCAGCAAAAAGACCTAGTCCAGCTCTAGGAATCTAGCTCTCACTTATCAGAGTCAGAGGAGGATTAGAAATGGCTTTGGTGTTGTTTTTGCACTCGGTATCTGCTGAATTGCAGTTGTAACAAAGTAACGGATGACAAACTCTGTTGGCCTTGAAGCAAGGGCATCGCTAGGTAAGGCAATCGTTTTAGTTGCGGCAACGACAGCCCTTTAACTGCAACGGACAGTTAGGACTGCATCCACATTAGGGTAAACAGTAACCCCTTTTAGCACATTCACACTACCTGCAGTTCAAATCAGTCGACTATTTGCCGATAATGTGATGTATACATATCGAAGTGTGCTGATGATTATGATTAAACTATACTCTTGTTCTTCTTCTGTTTCGACTTCTTTCTCGAGCCTGAATCTGTATCTAATTATGGCTAATCCTTTAGTTTCGCAGATGTTGCACCTAAGAATCACAAAATTTATGTTAAATCCTAGAAAGAGGCGACCAGAAAGCTACAAAGTAGTGTAGAATATCGCGACAAGACATTTTCGCTACTTTTTTTGTTGGAAACTTGACAATCAGATGTGCTTTGCAGGGGTTGAAACCATATATCTAAATTGCCATTTTGAGGAATGACTAGACTAGAGGATTGTGCTGCAGTTTGCTGTTTGTTTTGATAATGAACCACTACTACTTAGTCATTTTCCTGTAGCAAAGATCAGAACATTATTTTGATTATGTTTATTCTGTAGGAGCCTAATAGTTAAGATTGATTACCTATTGATCCAAACCAATTATTTCAACAACATTATTGATTTTATTCACAGGTTCTATAGGCTTATCTTCTAAAGTCAGTTTATCGAGGTAGACAATAAGTTCCATAAGGGTCTTGGCCATCATTCTGGTTCTCTGAGCCTAAGAACGGTTGTTAACGTAATGGTAATTGTTTCGAATGGCCAATTAAGGCACCGGGTGTTTCTGGCAATCATATAGCATGCATATAGGGCAGAACAGGAGCTTGTAAGTCTATGAAAGAGACTAAAGACTGATGGATTTCTTTGTGTCTTGAGAAAGAAGCTGAGATGCACTCGTAAATTACAATTATTTTAGCCAGCGCTTTACTTGGCAAAGTTCCCAAAACAAGGCTTCGTCACTAACATTAGGGCAATAAGTTGTCTTGATTTCTTCCAAAACTGCAGTTCCTTTCTTTTTGAGAAGCATTAAACAGTTGATAAGCTGGTCAATCCCCATTCCAGAAGTATATGGTCGACAGGCTTATCTATATTTTTAAGTATTTTTGTTGTCTGGCAATAGTTCGTTTATTTTCAGCACTTCTTGCTCAAACTGAATTTTTTGATTATCTTTGAGGTGTTTGAGGTAGGGAAAAAATTCTGACAGTTCACAAGTGTTGGGCAAGTAATTTGAATGAACCGGGATAAACTGGCTGTACTATCCATGAGGGTAGGATATTTAACCATAGTTGTTTGTTTCTGGCAGATTGTTCCTTTGGGAAAGTTTTTTCCATAGTTTGACTTAGTTTAGTGGCGAGGGCACGAGATGGTTCTGCATAAAGTTGTTGTTATGTTGGATGAGACTTGTTCTAAGTTCATCATGCCATGCGGCTTTGACTGGGATGAGCTATCTTTTTTGCTTGTCTCTGAAATCCATCATCATTTTGAATTATTTACGCCACTTCAATATTTCTCTCACTTAACTCCTACATATATAATAAAATGATTAGATGCTTTTATGCTAGTTAATCAGGCAATATAGAGAGGTAGTTTGACCTGAAGTGTGCCAAAAGTAGCCTGGCACCACTCAGCTAGACCTTCTCCATTATAGCTTCGACGAGGATGAATTTCCACGTCACCCTATCCTTCAAGCTTGACGCCTGCTTCTTAGAGCCATCTTCTGTGCAATTTTCGAAGATAGTCTCGGGCACTGTCAGGTGAATCGTCTCCTTTCGCGTTTTTTAAAGGCGCAAACTATTAGTCTCTGAGTGTTTCAAATAGACCTAAGTTTTTGGTTTCCTCGAAAATGTCGAAATAAAACAGTTAGAATTTAACTCCAGTATTCTTTAAAGGAGTGATAGTTTTGCGTTATTGGCTGTCCCAATGCTTGACTTTTTTCTCAGCTAAATGGTACCTAAATATAATCAATCTTACTTGCTGTTAATACTGCTGAAAACTTCTTGATTTTCAGTCAAATATTCGATAAATTGTCGAGTAATGTACATGGTGGCTCTTGCTCCATGTCCATAGACGAACTAGTTTCCTTCCTTGGACTACTTTACTTATTTAGTAGTTTAGCTGTACTATAAAATCTTAACTTTTCCATTAACTGTCATATGCAAGCCAACATTTTCTTCAGCAGATCGCTTCTTCAAGTAGTGAGACACAATATCGAAATTGTTTTTGATAAGATAGCCCAAAGAAGTGGGATCGGCTACTTTTAGCAGAATATTGTCGACTGGACCCAAATAAATATACTTAACACCATGTTGTTTCATATGGTCCAGAACTTTGTTGCGTTTCATCTCACCATAAATGGCTCCGTTACCTCCTGGAGCTAGACTCAGCTGCCCCTAGCTCTCTATGATAATCTTGCCTTAGTAGCTCATCGCAGGTATGCCTCCTTGTGGGAAAAATACAATAGCCTACTTATCGTATCCAAAGTAGTTGTTGTCTCTGAAGTAGGTTTCAACTTAGGCGTGGTTCATTTAGCTTGTCATCAGGTACCATTTGACTAAACATTTTTCTCCCTCAATTTTGAATTCTTTGCGTACTAGTTCATTCAATCTAAGAAGTCTGTTTGCGAAGTAGCTGAAAAGTGTGAGTCCACATTGAAGTTTAAGGTCGAACATACCTTTGGGATGGTCGAATCCTAGTCTGGTTCCCTGGCCTCCGCTCATAATGCAAATAGCGACTTAGCTGCATATATGCATATATACCCTTTGGCGATGGCCTCATGGCCTAGACGATTGAACTCAGGCGCAAGTGTTTTGAGGTCTTCGTGGGTAGCCACATGAGTGATGGGCGCGATCTCTTGTTTTCCATTTTCTTGAAGAGCTTGTTTCTGCACATAGACTTTCTGGTAAAGTTGGTTAGCCTGGTCATAATCGACTCCTCTGAGCTGCTGTAAGAACTCTGCCTGCCGCTGGGGATCAGTGATTTGGTTGTAGTGTTCGATAAGATGTTATTGGTTGTGGGCCTTGATGACTTGAAAGATATCTTCGCCGATCATACTTATATTATCAACAATTCGATGTAAACTATTTAAAGAAAATACATCAACTTAGTTGTTTTGAATAATTCAATTACAATATTGTTTAATTTTTTGCTACTACTTTTAAAAATTAGCTCTAAAATTAGTCTTTTTGTGTTTGATTTTGTAAATTAATCTATGACTATGTTTTTATTGATAGATTATGTTGTTATTGGTTCTATAATATTTAAACAATGCAGAAGGAGTACTTTTCCAAATAGTTGGACCGCATGACTGACCATCGTCTCGACATGATCATGCTTAGCATCGTCGTACCGTTGTCTTTACTTAGTTCGTTGGATTTTTCAGCTGTCTCGTGCGCACTGACTACAACCTCATCGTTATACTGTTCTGCTACTATATCTGGCAGACCCGCAAGGCCCCTCTCACCCTCAAAATAGTAAAAAATTCCTTACGAAGATCATTGGCTCAGTTGTCCTACTGCTCATTATCGATCTCCTCTTTCTGGTGATTACAATTCCAGTTTGGGTGAAGGAAGATCCCACTAACGAAGTATGGCAGACCATAAGACCGCTGCATAACTTTGGAATCCTGTGTTTCGTGTTAATAAACTTGCTCAAACTGATACTTTTGTTCTTCACTTGTAGGGCTAATTCTGCTGCTAATCAAGCATTACAGTCTCAAAGTAGTCCTGTCGTCGCCTATTGATCTTACGTATTCGTACATAATTTACCATTTCAATAGCTCAAAATATAATAAAATGAGAATTTACGCATCAAAATTCAAAATTTTTTTTTCATTTTATCTCATTTTTTGTATTTAAATTCAGCAGCTACTAGAAATGAAATAGTAGACTCAGTTTATTTTTCTTTGAATTTTATCAATCTTAACTTTTAAATTGACCTTTATTATAAGCAAGTAGGATCATCTATCATCGGCTTCAGTATTCAAAGGAGTTTGACTAACTGATGCCAAATGTGAACCGCCTCCCATTTTTAGTCCGCTCAGGGCTTGCTTAAGCGATGAAAAATCAAATTCTTCTTCACTAGATTCACTTTTTTCTTCTTATTTTTTGGTGGCCTCACTTCCCCACAAAAATACTTCTGTGTCGAGTTCACCTCCCAAAAAGTCAGGAAGAATGTTTTCCTATGCAAACTAACATACATTTTCTTGGTCGGCTACTATTACAACCTTTTCGAGAGTGCTAGGATGTATTGAAGGAGCTATTTTATTCCAAATAGTGTCGAACAACATAGGCGTATTGACGAATACTAAACTTTTATTATGGTAAGATATACCGGTATAGCATTAAAGGGAAGAAACGCTGAGATAATTAAACTATTTTAACGATGAGATCTAGTATCTTTTTACTGGCTAGCTGCATTATTTTGCCATTGAGATCGATTATCCATACAATTTGCTACTATTACTAAAGCACATTTTATGCCAACTAAACCAAACGACCACAAGTGTACTGTACTAGCTCATCGTCCTCGAATACCTTGCCCAGCTAGCTGACTTTGATGTTGCCAACCCGATCCACTACTACCCGATGTCGATGACTGTTGCGACCGCACACCCCATGCTGGTACACTGCCTTTATCGCTGCTATTCGCTCCTGAGAAAATGACTGGGTCAGAAAGTGATACCTGAAGCTCGTCTTTGAAACTTAAATACGCTGGGATGTCGTTGAGTCTGCCGGCCTTTTGATAGCGATACCTAGTTGAGGCAGAAATGGAGTCCCCTTCCATTCAAAATATTATAGTTTGTAATTAATAGCCCCATATCGCAATCATACTTACTTTTACTAACAATAATCTCAAAATATGTTTAAAAAACTTATAGGATAAATATTCGAGAAAGAATCATTGCATATGGGATTTGATATTTGATATTTCTATATAATAGAAAATGTCGCAGAAGCAAAAGACTAAATAAAAAAAGCCAGAGGCACAGATATAGTATTATATCATATAGGTAGACTATAAAACAAGTACGAGTAGCAGCTATCCTTGATCATGCAGCTATAGATCTAGTTACGTTAGTAGCGGTAAAAATGTCATAATGTAGTGCAGCTAGAAGCAGATTGTAAGTTGATTCTAAGAAAGAGCATTGGATAACCACTAGCTTAGCGTGTAAAGAAATAATTTTGAGAAGTTGCTGAGATAGTAGCAATAGAAGCTGAGCATAAGTACTTAAAACTTCAGAAATCGTATGCACTAAGTGACTGCTGGGAAGAACTAAATGTAAATAGAAGCAGCTACTCTCAAGGCCAAATTATAACTTCTCCTCAAAGAATATGGTAAGAAATATGAAAATCAGAACAGTATAGGCACGATAAGGAAAAAGAGGTCTAGTAGAGCAAAAGAGCCTTTCAGGTCTAAATCATGCGGCTTCAGCAACAGACAAACGAACACTCTTCTGCTATTGCCGAGAGACAGTCGCTTGTATAGGAGCGTAATTGTTTGAAGGACACGCTAGAGGCAGAGAAAAATCAGTTTAGATAGCAGATAGCGGATCTGTAGAGAGATAAAATACAGAGTATGGATAACCTCAAAAAAGGTAGAACAATTATAATGTAGACATGCTCAATCAGTAGAAAGAGATGAGGGGCGGTCTGATGTCGATTCGCAAGGAGCAACTAACCACTAGTACTCGTCTTACTGCCCTGCATAACCATCAGTTGATCAAGTAGCTGTAGTTCCAGTCCAGCAGAACCTAGCAGATCGCAGAGAACAATAAAAAATTGCAACAGAAAGTTCGATAGTTGTAATTCCAGAACAGCATAATGGCCGAAGCGTAACTAGAGATCACCAAACGAGCAGTCATATCCAAACAGCTGATGATTAGCTACTACGAAAAAAATAAGGAATTTGAAAAAGAAAGAGAGGAGCATAAGTAATATTAGGGAAGATAGCAGGAAATTTAACAAATGAAAAGGCAGATAGAAGATTTAAGTGGGCTGGTAACTAGGGCAGAATGTACTATTACTGAACTTTAGAAAAAATTAAGTCAAAAAAATAGTCTATTAAGTGCTATTCAGCTATAAAAGCAGCAGCAAAAATAGCAAAAATCGAACATTGTTTCACTG
>Ga0169931_10015069_pt1 | contig 10385 bp, 8 predicted proteins | sample Kivu_15m_20L_FD_129675 | JGI IMG/M metagenome (GOLD analysis project Ga0169931, IMG submission 129675) | Freshwater microbial communities from Lake Kivu, Western Province, Rwanda to study Microbial Dark Matter (Phase II) - Kivu_15m_20L... | ecosystem: Environmental > Aquatic > Freshwater > Lake ... | reverse complement strand
TCAGTTTCTGGCGCTGGCTCGGGCGTGCCCGTGACGATCCGGACGCCAACGCCCGGCCACTCTCTTTGCTCGCCGACCCTCAACGGCCTATGCTCGAAAGAGCGCGTTCCTGCGGGCCATGATGGACAACCTGTTTACTGTGGAGGAAAACCCCACCTGCCGTCTCACGCCGCGTTCGTCAAACCGCCCTCACCCAACACCGCTTGCCATCAAACACCGCCGCGTACTGGTACACCTGGGTGGCACCGCCGGCGCGGACTTCGGCGGCGTAGTCGCGGTCCTGAAGCTGGGCGATCGCCTTCTCGAGCGCCTGCTCGCGGGTTTCGTCGTAGTCGGAATCAATGATCTTGAGCTCCAGCACCGCACCGGGACCGGGCGTGCGGGGCAAAACGAGTACGTCGGCTCGTCCGAAGCCGGACTCGCGGTTGGAGCGCACACGGTGGGTGGACTCCATGTGCAGAAGCAGGCCGATCACAAACGCCTGATAGACGGCTTCGACCGGCCGATGGCCGAAGTCAAAGCTCGACATCCCGTTCTTGAGCAGGGCCCCGAGCTCACGCTCGAAGGTGGATGTTGCTCCCGAGAGCAACGCAGTGGTCAGCTGGTGCAACGGCCCTTCGGTGGATTGGGCGATTGGACCATCAGCCATCATCCATGCCAGGAAGGTGTCTTCGAAGACGGAGCGGACCTCTTCGTTGGGGATTCGAAGCTGGCACTCGATCCCACGTCGGGTCGGTTGCGACGAGATTGTGGTCAGGTATCCGCTGAAGAAAAGCAGACCGAAGACAGCGCCCGGTTGTCGGTCGAGAAAGGGCATGGCGACGTTTTCGTCCACGACCTGCGTGACCGGCTCATTGGCAAGCAGCGATTGAATCGCGGGCCCAACCGCAGCTGCATGACGCATGAGCAGGGCCCGAATCAGCCCGTTGTCGCTGGTGTTCTTCCAGAAGGCCTGTGGTCCGTCCGCTGGCGCATCCAGAAACTTCAGGACCGACCACGGGTTGTACATCGTGTGCGGTGGCACTCTCCCGAACTGGTAGCCATTGTACCACTGCTGCATGACCGGCAGCTGCTCGGGGCAACCGGTCACATCGGCCAGCGCGGCGACCTCGTCCTCGGTGAACCCGAAGCGACCCGACATGTGTGAGGTCAGAATCGTCGCCGTGTCGGTGTGATTCAGGCCACTGAAGATCCCTTCTTTCGCCACCTTGAGAATGCCGGTGAGCACCGCTTTGTGGAGATGATTGTTGTCTTTGAGGCCTGCGGACAGGAAATTGCGGAAGAACCCGACCGCAGTGTCCCAGTAGCCGTGCTGCCAGGCAGCGTGCAGGGGGGCATCGTACTCGTCGATGAGTATGATGGTGCGCTCTCCGGTGGCCTTTTCAAACCAGGTCGTGAGTTTCAGCAACAAGGCGGAGTAGTGCGCTGGGGTGGCATCGTCATCCAGCTTTGCCAGCCACTGTCTGTCTGCTTCGCCGTCGGGGACGAAATCAGCGGCCGCGAGTACGCCAAGCGCGCGTTCCAATTCGGTGGCCATTAACTGACGAAGTCCCACCCACAGGTCCTCCCACGTCGACTCCTTCAAGTCCTTGAAGCTCAAATAGATCGTCGGGTACCGCTGAAAATGCTTACGGTAACGCCCGTTCTCTGCGTTCCAGATCGCGGTGTCTTCGAACAGGGCGGTGCGGTCGTAGTCCGTGCGCTCCACGAAGTAGCGCAATGTGCTCATGTTGAGCGTCTTGCCGAAGCGCCGCGGCCGCGGCACGACGTGGATCAACGCGGAGTGGCCCAGCACATCTGCCACCCACATCGTCTTGTCGACGTAGGTCATGCCTTGCCGACGAAGCAGCGCGTAGTCGGACTGCCCAATGGGGAACTGCGGAGGAGATGTGGCGCCGAGGATCGTCATGGGGCTTTCTATCGCTCGGCGGCGAGGGGAGTGCAAGGGGTGAACCTGCGTCGGGGCGACCACAGACCAGCCGCCAGACTGTACATTCGACCTGCATCGCACCGCGCCCTCTTCGCACTTGACTTCCCTTTCTGTTCGCAATAATGCCCCGCCTCCCTGTCACCGGATTAGCCGGTGCGCAGTTGACGCAGCGAGACCAGGTCCCAAGCGAGATTCGACGCTCCCCTGGCCGCGCCACCAGACGACGAGAATCGATATGTACGCAGTAATTCGGACCGGCGGTAAGCAGTACCGTGTCAAGCAGGGCGATACCTTCAACGTGGAGCGCCTCCCCGGTGAAATGGGCGAGAAGATCACGTTTGGTGAAGTGCTTGCCCTCGGAGAAGGCGAGACCCTGAAGATCGGCGCCCCTCTGGTCGCCGGTGCCACCGTCACCGCCAGCATCGTCGCCCAGGGCCGCGCTGCGAAGGTGCTGGTGTTCAAGTTCAAGCGTCGCAAGAACTACCAGCGCAAGAAGGGCCACCGTCAGTACTTCACGCGTATTCGCATCGAAGCACTCCACGGCTGATTGCCCCGGGCATATCGCCCTTCCCCCGAACCGTTCCCGACCCCCCGTGGGTCGTACACACCCCTGAGGTGAGTCATGGCACATAAGAAAGGACAAGGCTCGACCCGTAACGGTCGCGACTCCGCTGGCCAGCGCCGCGGCATCAAGAAGTTCGGTGGCGAAGCTGTCCTCGCAGGAAACATCCTCGTGCGTCAGCTCGGCACACAGTTCCACCCCGGCCCCAACGTAGGCTGCGGTCGTGACTATACCCTCTTCGCACTCGTCGATGGCCACGTGAAGTTCACGTACGGACGCGGCGGCAAGAAGTTCATCGGCGTGGTACCCAAGGCCGAAGAAGCCGAAGTCGCTGCCGCTGCTGAGTAATCAGCCGCCTCAGGGCGCAGGCGCCCTGCCCGTTCTCGTCAGCCGGATGTGGCACCGTTCTCGGTGAACCATCCGGTTTTTCTGCTTTTGGCACCCTGGACCTCTCACCATGCGTTTCGTCGATTGCGTTAGCCTGCACCTCACCGCCGGACACGGTGGTGCCGGCTGCATCGCCTACCGAAAAGAAAAGTTCGTCTCTCGCGGTGGTCCCTATGGCGGCAACGGTGGACGCGGCGGTGACGTCGTCATGGAAGCCTCCCGAAACATCGGCACCCTGCTGGATCTGCGGTACCGCAAAACCGTGAAGGCCGAGGACGGCCACCGCGGCATGAGCAAGCGGCAACACGGCTCGTGGGGCGAAAACACCGTCATCAAGGTACCCGTGGGCACCATCGTGCGCGAAGCGCATACCCGCGCGATCCTCGGCGACCTCTCCAACGACGGCGATACGGTCGTGATCGCGCGCGGCGGACGCGGCGGACTCGGCAACGCCGAGTTCAAGACCGCTGTGCGGCAGACGCCTCACTTCGCGCAACCCGGCGAGCCGGGGCAGGAGCTGGACGTCATCCTCGAGCTCAAGCTGCTGGCCGACATCGGCATCATCGGATACCCCAGCGTCGGCAAGTCCACCCTCATCTCGGTCATCTCCAACGCGCGTCCGAAGATCGCGTCGTATCACTTCACGACGCTCATCCCGAATCTGGGCATCGTCAAATACAAGAACTACCGTTCGTTTGTTGTCGCCGACATCCCCGGGCTGATTGAAGGCGCTCACGAAGGCAAGGGGCTGGGCTATCGCTTTCTGCGGCACATTGAACGGTGTCGGGCGCTGGCGCACCTCATCGAGGTGCCCTTGCCGTCGGGCTACGAGTTTGACGGGTCCGGCGATGCCGACATGCCCATGCCATCACGGCTGGAGGCGCTGCAGGATCGTGACCCCATTCGCGACTTTGATGCCATCTGCAATGAGCTCGCGCAGTTCTCCGAGTCGCTGGCGCAGCGCCCGCAGATCGTCGTGCTGGGCAAGATGGACCAGCCGCACGTGCGCGAACGCGAGCCCGAGCTTCGCGCCCACTTTGAAGGCCTCGGCTACAGGTTCTTTGCCGTATCCTCGGCGACCCGCGACGGACTGGAAGAGCTTGTGGATGCCATGATGGAGCTTGTTGATCGCACCGAAGTGCCCGACATCGCGCACTTTACGGTTCCCGAAGCAGAAGAACTCAACGCGACGGACACCACCCCCATGGACTGGGAAGGTGGCGGATCGGCCTATGAGTACGTCGCCGACGGCGAAGGGCTACTGGAGCCGAACCCGACGGAAGATGACGAAGAAGACGACTTCGCCGACGAAGAGGAATAGTCGCCCGAACCCGAGCCGCTTCGGGCGCTTACGCGTCCGGGTCGGCCCACTCGACCACCTGCATGCCCGACTCTGAAAGGCTGAGTTGCCACCGTGCGGTTCAGGCGAGTGATGACCTGCTCACCCGCGCTCTCGTCCCCTGCAGGCGTACCGAATGAACACTGCCGAGACATGGCGAGCAAAGGTCCCCGGCGCGGGCGCATACGCTGCGTACGTTGTATTGTTCAATACGTACTTATGGATGCCCGTCTTCTTTCTGTGGTACCTGCGGTGGCTGAGCCTGTCGCAGGTGTTGCTTCTGGAAGCTGTCTATTACGTGGCGGTGGTGGTTCTGGAAGTACCGGCCGGGGTGCTGTCGGATCGGCTGAGCCGGCGTGGTACGCTGGTCGCGGCGGCTGCGTGCCAGACGGCCTCTGCCGTGCTGGTATGCGCGTCGTCCACGTTCGTCGGATTCGCGGTTGCTCAGGTGCTATTTGCGGCAGCGATCGCCTTAAATTCGGGCTCCGACACGTCGCTGCACTATGAATTGCTGCAAAAAGCAGGGCGTGAAGCGGAATATGAGCAGCGTGAAGCGCGCATCGCCGCGTGGATGTTCAGAGCCAGCGCTCTGGGGGCAGCCGTGGGCGGTGCTCTCTCGCTTGTTTCGCCTGTGTTGACGTGGGCAGCGACCGCTTTGACCTCGACCGGCGCCCTGCTTGCCGCCACCCGGATTCCCGGTGATCAGACCCTGAGCGCCCGAACCTCTGGACCCTCGACGGGGGTCGGCGCGATCATCGCCATCAGCTGGGCGCCGGCTCTTCGGTGGTACTGGCTGCTGGCGGTCGGAATGGTGGTGCTGAACCATTTACCGTACGAGTTTTACGCCGCTTACATCGACCTGGTGCAAGGCCGTGAGCCGGGTGCGAGCAGCGCTGGGGCGGACATCGACGGCTCGGGTTCATCGGTGGTCTGGTGGCGTAATGCCGCCCTGCTTGCCGGTCTCCATATGGCAGCGGGCTCCTGGCTGGCGTCGTTGCTGGCTTCGCGCAGCGCGCGGTGGTCTGAACGATGGGGAAACAGGGCGGTGTTGCTGTCTGGCGTCGTGCTGCAGACGGGTGTGATCGTGGGCATGGCGACGGTCGTGCATCCGGTGATGGCGGGTCTGACGCTGCTGCGGGGTTTGCCGCGGGGGTTGCAGCAGGCTCCGCTGCAGGCGGCGACGGTGCCGTTGGTTCCGCGGGAGATTCGGGCGACATGGCTCTCGGTGCAGAGCCTGGTGGGGCGACTGGCGTTTGCTGCGGTGCTGGTTGGCCTGAGCGCGCTGATTCCCGGAAACGCGACGGCAGCACAGTCGCTGGAGCTGACGCTGGATGGGGCGGGTGTGATCGCGGCGGGGGTGCTGGCGTTCCTGCTGGTGCTGCACGTGCGGCGACCGGCCGAGTGACCAAAGACAACGGGAGTGCCTTGACGCAGTGGGGTGCGAGGAATAGCAGGGCCCGCACCTTGATTCCCCGATCGATTTCACGCGGCCTGGCCGCCTTTACTGGAGTCCTGACATGACGGTTCGTATTGCCATTAACGGATTTGGTCGCATTGGCCGCGCGATTGCGCGCATCGCCTTCACCCGCACGGATATTGAGGTAGTGGCGATCAACGACCTGACCGATGTGCCGACGCTGGCTCACCTGTTCAAGTACGACTCCTCGCACGGCCGTTTCAATGGAACGGTGGAGGCTGTCGAAGGTGGTCTGAAGATCAACGGCAAGACGGTCGCTGTGACGGCGATTGGCAAGCCCGAGCAGCTGGACTGGAAGGCTGCACGGGTGGACGTGGTCATGGAGTGCACGGGCCGCTTTACATCGAAAGAACAGACACTTGCGCACATCAACGCAGGTGCACGCAAGGTCATTATCTCAGCCCCCGCCAAGGGTGAGGACGCGACGATCGTGGTGGGCGTGAACGACGACGCGCTGGACGTGGTCAACCACACGGTCATCTCGAACGGCTCGTGCACGACCAACTGCCTGGCGCCGCTGGCCAAGGTGCTGCACGAGAACTTTGGCATCCGGAAGGGACTGATGACGACGGTCCATGCGTACACGTCGGACCAGCGCCTGCTGGATGCGCCGCACTCCGACCTTCGCCGGGCGCGCAGCGCTGCGCTATCGATGATCCCGACGTCCACGGGCGCTGCCGTCGCCGTGGCGAAGGTGCTTCCGGCATTGAAGGGCCGTCTGGACGGCATGGCGATCCGGGTTCCCACGCCGAACGTGTCGGTGGTGGACTTCACGTTCGAGGCCGAACGCGAAGTGACGGTGGACGAGATCAACGCGGCCGTGAAAGCCGCGTCCGAAGGCGCGCTCAAGGGCATTCTGGAGTATCAGAGCGAAGAGCTCGTCAGCATCGACCACAACGGCAACTCGCACTCGTCGATCTTCGACGCCGAGCTGACGCGGGTACAGATGGGAACGCTGGTGAAGGTCATCTCGTGGTACGACAACGAGTGGGGCTTCTCGAACCGCATGGTTGATCTCGCTGTCCGCTTCGGCGCCTGATTCGGAGTCCGGCCATGGAACTCAGCGGCATTCGTTATCTGAAAGACCTTCAGCTCGCCGGAAAGACGGCGTTTATTCGAGTGGACTTCAACGTGCCGCTCGATGGCGCACGCATCACCGATGACGCGCGGATTCGTGCCGCCCTGCCCACGATTCAGTTCGTACGTCAGGCCGGTGGCAAAGTGGTGCTGGCCAGCCACCTGGGCCGGCCCAAAGGTGGTCCCGAAGAAAAATACAGTCTGCTCCCCGTGGCCGACCACCTCGCTGGTCTGCTGGGCATCGACGTGGTGTTCGCAGAGGACTGCGTGGGCGACGGGGTGCAGAAGGTGATTCACGACCTGCCCGCAGGCGGGGTGCTGTTGCTCGAGAACCTGCGGTTTCATGCCGCTGAAGAGAAGGCAGACCCAATCTTTGCGTCGCAGCTGGCTGCGCTGGCCGACGTGTACATCAACGATGCGTTTGGCACGGCTCACCGCGCTCATGCGTCCACGTACACGATGGTACAGCACTTCGCCGACACCGCGCGCGCCGCAGGGCTGCTGGTCGAAAAGGAGTTGACGGCGCTCGGGCCGCTGCTGCAGGCCCCCGCGAAGCCCTATGTGGCGATCATGGGCGGCGCCAAGGTGTCCGACAAGATCAAGATCATCGAGAACCTGCTGGGCAAGGTGGATACGCTGCTGATTGGCGGCGCCATGGCCTACACGTTCCTGAAGGCGCAGGGACACGCCATCGGTTCCAGCCTTGTGGAAGACGACAAGCTGGAGTTGGCGAGGCAGCTGCTGAAGTCGGCTGAATCACGCAAGACGCGCGTTGTGCTGCCCGAAGATCACATTATCTCGGACAGCTTTCATGGCGCGGGCAGCGCCTGCTCGACGGTGAATATCCCGGAAGGCATGGCGGGCTTCGATATCGGTCCCGAGACAATAAAGGTCTTCCGTTCGTTTATTGAACGAGCGGCGACGATTATCTGGAATGGTCCGGTAGGGGTCTTCGAGAAGGAGGCCTTCAACCGGGGCACTTTCGCCATTGCGAACGCGGTCGCGGACTGCAAGGCGATGGTGGTCGTGGGCGGCGGCGACTCGGCGGCCGCGCTGGCGGCGTCGGGCCGGGTAGCCGATGTGACCCATGTCTCGACCGGCGGCGGTGCGTCGCTGGAGTTTCTGGAGGGCGCTGACCTTCCGGGCATTGCTGCCCTTCGGGCAGGTCACCGCTTCGAATGAGGTCCGCCATGCGCAAGCCCTGGATTGTTGGAAACTGGAAAATGAACACCACCCGGGGCGAAGCGCAGACGCTCGCCCATGCGGCGGTCGCGCTGGCCAGCGAGGTGGGCGAGTCCGTCGAGATCGGGCTGGCACCACCGGCGATCTGGTTGCTGGACGTCATCGGCATCTGCGACGGGACGCCGGTGAAGGTGTTCGCTCAGAATGTCGGGTTCCTGCCCAGTGGTGCGCTGACGGGCGAGATTTCGGTGGCGATGTTGTCGGAGGCAGGCGCGGCAGGGACTCTGGTGGGGCACTCCGAGCGCCGGGAACATTTTGGCGATACGGACTCACTGGTGGGCAAACGACGGGAGCTGGCTCGAAGTGCCGGCCTGCTGCAGATTCTGTGTGTGGGCGAGACGCTGGGGCAGCGGGACGCCGGTGAGACTACGGACGTGGTGCTGCGGCAGCTCAATGGCGCGCTGACGCCCGATGCCGACCTGACGGGCCTGACGATTGCCTACGAACCGGTGTGGGCCATCGGCACCGGTCGAACGGCGACCCCCGAGCAGGCGCAAGAGGTTCACGCGACCATTCGGGGCTGGTTGACACAAACCTATGGCGCGGCGTCCGACCACGTTCGCATTCAGTACGGTGGTTCTGTGAAGGGCTCCAACGCAGCCGACCTGCTGGCGCAACCTGATATCGATGGCGCGCTGGTGGGTGGCGCCAGCCTTCTGGTCGATGACTTCGCCCGAATCGTGAGAGCCGGCGTCCGGTAATCCGCCGCCCTGAAAAGCTCCTGGGGCAGACACACTGCGGCCGGTCGTGGTGAGCCACGGCTGCACCAGATGCGCTGGCAGGACGTTGAGAGGTCTGCCGGTCACCGGACCCGCCGTGCCGACGGCAGGATTGCAAACAAACGTGCGTCGTTGTATGCGCCGGTCCGCCGTGGGGACGCGGTGTCGTCGTCGTACAGGTGCGTATGGCAAGGTTTGCTCTCCGACTTGTTGAATTGCCCACGCGTAATCGCCGGGAGCTCGAAAACCTGGTGCGCGCCCAGCGGGTGTTGCCTCCACGAGCGCTGCTGGATGCATGCTCGCCCAAGGGCGAAGTGGACGCGATCGTCATGGAGGCCGATCGGGCCGACGAGCTGGAGCGGATGCAGGAGAAGCTGCAAGCTGCGGGCGTCGTTACGGTTCTGGTTGATCGCGACGCACGTGGCGACGGGGAAGGTTTTCTGAAGGGGGTGCTCAAGCGTCGGACCTCTACGCAGACCGCCCCGGTTGAAGCGGTGACCGAGACGTCGCGCGATGAGAAGTCGTTTCAGCGGCTACGGCAGGACGGCGCGATGCGTCAGGTGCACTGGTGGGAGTGGTGGCTGGAGCGTGGCGCGATGCGTCTGAAGCTCTTCATGGCCATGCTGTTTCTGGTCGCAGGCGCGCTGACGTCGATCGCGTTGACCGGTCTGCTGGCGCCGGTGGCTGAGTTCGAAGCCCTGACCCAGACCGATGAAGCCGATGAGAACGGAAATCCCGTACCGAGCGCTCGCACGCCGGCGCCGGGTGGCGGGTCGGGCGATGAGATGCCCGAGGAAGACGAGCGGCCCGGAGCGCCAGGACAGCGGCCGGGGTCGGCGGGTGCCGCGCCAGCGGCGGCGGCGGCCGCTTCTGAAGATGAGGCCGGGAAGCCCGAACCGCCAATTGCGCGTTGGATTGGCTGGGCTGTTGCAGGCGTCATCACGGGCTTTCTTGCGGTGCTAACGCATCGGCAGCGGAACAGTGTGTCGACGCGCATGGCGCGCAACCTGCGTCTGGCGTTGTGGGCCGTGACGGGCGGGACGCTGGTGTTTCTGGTGCTCTCGGTGGTGCGTACTCGTCCGAGCGGCCCGTCATCGAATCCGATGGAAGGGTCTCAGCAGGAGCCGGCTGCGGCATCCGCGAGCGGTGCATCGCCCACGGATGAAGCCAGCAGCGCGCCTTCGATGAGCCTTCCTGAATGGGCGCGCACCCTGCCACCGCCCGGATCGTTTTCGTCCATGAATCAGCAGCTTGGCCTGTTCCCCAGTGCGGAAGGGAGCGCAGGCGAGACCCCCGGTCTGGCGAGTGCACTCCCACCGGCCTGCGACGCGCCCCCGGGCAGCTTTGCCGAGCTGGCCTGCCTGCTGCGGCGGGTTCCGACCGAGGCGCCGCCGAGCGCAGCGGCTGCAGAAGGGTCTGCCAGCGCGACTGCCGCGGTCAACACGACCGTCGTGGAAGGGTCGGCGTCGCCGCTCTCTCTGGCCGCGGAAGAGGGTTCGGCAAACGTTGCCGAGGCTTCCGGCGCCGCTACGCCATCCGGGGAGGGTTCGGCTGCGGACGAGCAGCCACAGGAAGCATCGAGTGGTGGTGAGGCTCGTGACTCAGGCGAAGGCACGGGCTCGCCAGCCGAGGCGTCGGGGACGCCAGCGGCG